>Ga0233437_1008025_pt1 | contig 9954 bp, 7 predicted proteins | sample SI_122_August201_FD_182714 | JGI IMG/M metagenome (GOLD analysis project Ga0233437, IMG submission 182714) | Seawater microbial communities from Saanich Inlet, British Columbia, Canada - SI_122_August2016_200_MG | ecosystem: Environmental > Aquatic > Marine > Inlet | place: Canada: British... | reverse complement strand
ATCAACTGCCCTTACAATGTAATATCTTTCATCATAATTACTTGCGTCTTCATCAACCCAAGTAGTTTCAGTTGTTGAATCTAAAGGTTGCGCAAAATTAAAATTTTCGTGATCAATTGATGCATAGATGTTGTAAGTGATTTCATCATCATCAGTAACTGCGTCCCATTGTAATTTTACTTTTCCAGGTTCAGTTACATAGTCGATTAAGTTTTCAACACTTGCTGGATTTGTGAAATCTAAAGTTGTAAATGTCTTTACGTCTGATTCTACACAATTATCTGATTTATCACAAGTTTCAATTTTAACAAAATATTCTGTGTTATCATTTAATAATGTTAATCCTAATGTATTTTGTAAAGTAAATTCTGTAACTGGAATTTCATCAAATAAAACATTATCAATGCTTAAGAAAACAGTTGCATCTGTTAATTCATTTGTTTCCCAAACAACATCTGCGGTTGTATCTTGAACATTTTCTACATTAAAATTTAATATGATTGGATCTGTTAAATCTAAAGTTGTAAAAGAAAAGATTTCTGATACTGAACATAGTCCATCATTATTACAAGCTTCGATTTGGTAAAAGTATTCGGTTTCTGCAAGTAAAGAAGGTAATAAGACTAAGTGATTATGTGAGTACTCATTTCCTACAACTTCACTTCCTAAACTGTCAGTTAAACCATAACTAAAAACAAAGTTTGCATTATCATCAGTGTCCCAAGTTACTTCAGCTGAAGTTTCTGCAACATCTGCATTAACATTTGAAATAACTGGTGGTGTGTCATCTGTTAATAACCAAATTACTGTGTTTTCAAATAAAGTTTCTGCATCATCAGTCCAGTATTCTGAATTGACAATTCCGAAGAATGCTGTTTTAGTGTTAGATGTAACTCCATCTTTTAATGAAGTTCCTGGAACTGCTGTTGCAATAATTGAATCTAAAGTATGAGTTACTGTAGAAACTATTGATTTTAATTGAGGTGCTCTTTTTAATCTAGATAAAAAGTTAACTTCAATGTTAGGCCCGTTTGCTTGAGCAGTTGTATAAATAACTGGGTTTGGACCTATTCCGTTTGTAATTAAATGTGAATCATCTACATTAATTACATCAATTGGTTGTGAACTTGCATAAGCTGAACCATGAACTGCCCAATGGAAATCATCAATATTCCAAGTGTTTAGAATAATTGACTTTTTAGTATTGACAGGCATTAATTCTGGATCTGCAAAGTAATCTTCACCAACAATCATAAACACATAATCATCATAACTGATTGTGTCTAAATTTGATTCTGTAACAATATCAACTGTGAAGCCCATATCTATTAATGAAGAAACCATTGCATCTTCATAGACAGTAGGAAATCTTGTAATATACAAAACTTCACCGGTTTCATAAGCTAGTGTTAATGGAATTAATATTAAAAAAAGTAAAGGGATAATTAATTTGTATTTCATTTTATAACACACCTTTCCTCATTAACAAGTAAAAGACAATTCCACCTAGAATTACGATTACTGCTACGATAATTATTCCGACAAGTGGAGAAGGACCTGTTTTGGTTGAAACGTCATCGTCTGTTGATATTTCTTCTTCATCCTCTTCTTCGTCATCATCAACTGGAGTTTCTGTTTCTTCTTCATCATCTTCTGGTGTTTCTTCCTCATAATTAGGATATTCTACACCTTCGACTGCACTTGCTTTTACAATAATGTTAGAAGACAAACCAACTGGTTGGCCTGCATAAGTACTATCTACTGGTTTGAAAGTAATGTGAATTTTCCCACTATAATCTCCTGGATTTTTTAGTGAAATAAAGTATTGAGCATCAATTGATTCATCCGGTTGTAATACGAATTCTTCGTCTATTACAACTGCTAAATTCTTAAATGATTCTTCAGGCTCAACTGTTACCTTAATAGGAATATCATTTACGTTATTGATTAGAATTGTTCTTTCGACAACTGTTGGAACTGTTTCCATGTCTACTCTTACGATTGCTCGTGCATTTCCAATTGATCCGGATAATGCGCTTGCAAAATTAACACAAATTATTAATGCAAAAATTATAGTTATATATCTAGCTAGTTTCAAATTAACCACTCCCCCGATTTTTCGTTACAAATAGTAGCACCAAACGAATACTACTGGTAGATGATAATAAACGATTCTTTAAAAACGTTACGATTTATTGAGGAGAAAATAAGCAAAATGTTGTTACTGATTACGTAGAACAATTTGATTTATAAGTGATTAATTGTTTCTTTTAGAGATGTCAATCACTTCAGATCCTAATCAAATTACGTTTAGTAAAAAAGATCATTGTAAAGAAATGAAGATTCTTCTTCCAGGAGCTACACAAGGTCCAATTGTTCTTTCAAAAAGATTTGAAGAATTTGAAAAACTTTTGATAAGAGACGCAAATTATAGAGAAAATATAGGGGGAGATAAATATAATGTGGGTAGTGAAGTTCCAAGACTTTTAGAAATAGTTAATGCACACATAGAAGAGCGTAGCGCTCCTATCACACAAGACCATGTATTATCAATTGTTCATCCTTTTTATTTGCATCTTTGTGGGTGGCATTATCTTAGTAAAAAGCAAAGAAGAGAGGGATTTGATTATGGTAAAAAACTCATAAATACACTTCAAAGAAGACCTAACGGACTAGGTGTTTTATTATTTGATACTTTACAACATTATGCAAGTGTAACTCACTTACTTGTTGAACAAGGACTAGTAGATCAAGTAATTCTAACTAATTATAATGATGGAAAACCATTAAAAGATGAAGCAGCAATTCGAGATTTACCTGAGAAAAAATATTATTTTGTAGGGGGAGAATCCGGCGGATATTGTTTAAACAGTATTATAATAAGGTTTAATTCTGAGAAAAAAGAAGGAGATTTATTTGCTATACCTGAACTTTGTTATAATACACACCAAAGCAAATCTAGTTTAATTGAAACGCCAGATTCAATTGATTGTGGTTTACCGTTAGAACAGAATGTTACAATTGAAGAATTATTTGAGAGAGCTTCTTAATTATATAAATTATATACAACACATTTAAACTAAATTCTTACATTAAATGTTATATGAAAGTTGAACTATTGCCTTGGAGAGATAGGGGTTTTAATCGGTTTTATAATGTCATTTTAACAAGAGCAGATATAATTGAAATTCCTGAACATTATAATGTTGCAAGAGTTGAGAATTCAGATATTCATTTTGTTTTATTTCCTGGAACAGATATGGGAAAAACATTTGAGATTTGTCCCCCTGGATTGCCTGAAGGATTTTTTTCATTTTTAGGCACTGATCATCAAGGTAAAGATCCAAAGGATTGGGAATTATCTGATCTAGTGAGAAGTGTTCAAACAGCTTATCCAACTCCTATAAGAGCCTATGGTGGACATACGGGAATTAAATTTGATGGCATGGTAGTTTATTCAATCGAAGGTGAACGTATGACTAGATCTTATGCAATTTATGAATTCTTCAAACGAAGAGATGACAAAAAAGCTAATTTACAACAAAGCTTAAGTCCAAATCGTTTGTGTTACCAACAAAGTCTTCAGCAATGAAGTTAAATGAATATTCTCCATCTCTGAATCTCTTTCTTCTATTGTATGAATCACAATTTGTACACAATGTTCTTGTGTAACCTGTGTCTAAATCTTCATACCAAAGCTTCTTGACTTTCTCACTTAACTCAATATTGAAGTTTACATATGAGTTGTAAGTTTCATTATCTTCTGGGCTTAAAATTGTAATCACAGGATCTGTTACATCTGGAATAATTGTTCTAGGTCTTGACTTTACAATGTTACCAAAAATATCTTCAATTTCAAAATAGTAATCTACTTCTTGGCCGTCAAATAATCCGATATCTCCATTAATAATACATTCTTGCCTTTGCCCATCTTTACAAACTCCAGGGTAAGGTTGATCGCCTAAATGTAATGTAACACTTTGAAGATTATCTTCTGAATAAGACACAATAAAGTTGCCATTGTCTACATATTTTGTTCTTGGTAGGGTAGAATATATTCTTGGTTTTCTTGAATCAATTTCAAACTCTATAAGTTCTTTATAGTCATTTCCAATTTCATCTTCTGCTTTAATCCAAACCTTATAGTCTCCATCCCTAAATGTTTTGTAACCATAGTATGAGTCACAATTTCGGCAAAGAGTTCTGTATCTTGTTCCATCAATTGAATAACTTAATTTAGCTGGTTCATCAGTTTCAAGATCAAATAAAACTCTTCGTGATTCTTGAAGAACAAAGGAAGGCTCAAATATAGTTAAGACAGGTGCTGAATTGTCTACATATAATGTTCTTATCTCAGTTTTAACTACATTAATGTCATCTCTTAATTCAAAGTAATAATGAATCTCTGAGCCATCATACATTGCTAAATCCATATCAATTACACATTCTTCACTTCTTCCAGTATCACAATCTAAATCGGTTTCATTCCAAGGTTCATCGTCAACTTGCCAGAATAATTTGACATAATCTAGATTTTCTTGTTCTGTATATTTAATTCCAAATTCTGTTCCGTGAATTATTTCTTCATCATCTGGCCAGAAATCATATACTCTTGGTGGTCTTGAATCTACAAAGAAAGTAACTTCTTCTTCTTCAATATTACCGGCAAAGTCTTCAGCTTCAAACTCTAATATGTGTTCCCCATCTGTAAAATAAGATGATTTGAAGTAAGAATCACAATTTGTACATAAACTTCTGAAGTTTCCATGATCTTTAGACATCCTAATTTCTTTAAGCATTTCATCTGCATCTAAGTCAATATCAATTCTCCTTTCCTCATAAATAATATCTTCGGGAGAATTAACTTCTAAGTTAGGTAATGTTAAATCAATTTTAAATGTCCAAGGAAGTGCTGAAGAAGTTCCTAAGTTGTCTGAAATTTGTACTTCAACTAAATGTTCTCCTTCTGGTAATCCTACTAAAATGTCTAAAAAGAATCTATCGCCCATTAAGAAAGCAGCTGGAGTTACATCAATTCCATTTAACTTAATTACAGCTGAACTTAGATCTATACCAGAACCTCTGTCATTCCAATGACCTTCAATTCTTGGTGTTGCATCACCTGTAATTCCTAATGGTGAAAGGTCATGAATTCTTGGACCACTCATATCAATTGAGAAAAATCTATCTGCCATTGGGCCTTGTAATCCCCATTCATCTGTACATCTTGATTCAACTTTACAATAATCATATCCTTCTAAGAAACAGTTTTTGTTTTCACCAACTGTTACTAATACAGTTCCTTGGTTTTCTCTAAATGTCCACTCTTTAGATTCCATCCATTGTTCAGCGGGAGCTGCTGCTGCACGCTTTTGTAAGACTCTATATTCACATGTGAATACATCTGGAGGCATATCTGAGTCTGAAAAGGAAACTTCAAAGTCTTCTTTAAACCAAGTGTGTTCTGCTGGGACTACATAAGTTACAACAGGACCCTCATTTGGAATTAATGGCCAAGGGTCATCCACATCTAAAATCCCATCGCCATCATCGTCGTCATCACAATCGTCTCCAAAAAGATCTCCGTTTGGAAGAAATTCATCTGTATTTGTTTGACCTGGATTAAAAATCCAGTGGCAATTATCATTGACATCTAAAATGCCGTCATTGTCATCATCGTCATCACAGTCATCACCAATTCCATCTGCGTCATTATCTCCTTGACCTGGATTTACAATGAATTGACAATTATCGTCACAATTTACTGTTTCTTCATCTTCACAAAAATTATCTCCAATAACACCTGAGGTGTCCCCATCATCTAAAATGCCGTCATTATCATCATCGTCATCTACACAATCTGCTATAAAATCTCCATCGTTATCTGGGAATCCTTCATCTACAACTGTATCACAATTATCATCAATACCATTACATGCTTCTACCATTCCTGGATTGATTTGATCATCATTATCAACACAATCTGTATTATTTTCTACATAACCAGGAGGTTGTGAACAAACTTCTTGGGAATCTGCAATATTTCCAAATAAGTCCCCATCTTGATCTCGATAATATAATGTTAGTAAGGTTTCATCAACTGCCCCATCACAATCATTATCTAAGGTATCGCAAGTTAATTCATTTGGTTCTTCATAAGTTGCAATACCAGAATAATCATTTACCCAATTACCTGCTGTGCAAGATTTTTCTGAACTATCACAAACGCCAGATTGTCTGTCATTTAATGGAGTAGCTTCGCCAGAACCATCTGCAGTTCCTGCATTACAATCATCATCTACATCATTACAAACATCATTCATACCAGGATTGATTTGATCATTTGCATCATTACAATCCCCATCTGTATTTGTATTATATAATCCATCTAAATCACATAAACATCTAGAATCAGAAGTTAAACCATAAGTATCTCCATCTTGGTCTCGGTAAAAAAGAAGGCAAGAATTTGCATCTTCTTCATCTATAAAAGTATCACAATCGTCATCAATACCATTACAAACTTCCTGAGCGCCCGGATTGACATTCGTATTTGAATCATCACAATCTGTATTATCTAAAACATAATTTAATGGAGCAGAACAAGCCCATGTAATTTCTGCATTGTTACCATAAAGATCTGAATCTGAATCTAAATAGAATTTAGTTTTGGTTCCTTCATCCGCAGTTCCATCACAATCATTATCTAAGGTATCACAAGTTAATTCATCTGGTTCTTCATAATTAACAACACTTGAATAATCATTTTTCCAAGTTGTGTCACAAGTTTTTTCTGAGTTGACACAAACACCAGATTGTCTGTCATTTAATGGAGTTACTTCTCCTGATCCATCATCAGTTAATCCATCACAATCATCATTGACTCCATTACAAACATCATTCATTCCTGGATTGATTTGATCGTTGTTATCAACACAATCTGTGTTATCTAAGACATAACCAGAAGGAGCAGAACATGCTTCTACTGAATCTGCATTATTTCCATAAGTATCGCCATCTTGATCTCGATAATAAGTTGATTTTACACCTTCATCAATTCCTCCATCACAATCATTATCATTTCCATCGCATGTTACTTCAACTGCTTCGAATGGAGAGGCTTCATCTGCATCATTTCCACAGCAATTAAATGAACCTCCATTTCCTGTCCAATCATAAGAACCAAAAAGTTCACAAGTTCCTTGACAAATTTCCATACCTAAACCATTATCTATATGGCCGTCACAATCATTATCTTTATCATCACAAACTTCTGAGTTTCCTGGATAAACGTCTGAATCGCTATCGTCACAATCAGTTCCTCCATGAGAACTTGGCGCATATCCATCTTCATCAGCATCGCAAATTCCGCCAACAGTTAACCAAGTTGATTCGATTTCTTCACATAACCAAGGATCATAAGCAACATTATTTGAAATTGCATTTCCTTGTCCACTTGGATTTGTTGATGCCTTGTAAGGACCAGAATAATGACCCCACCAATTTGCTTCTGCATTAAGAACATTTGATCCTAGATTAGAAATTCCTAAATTTGAATTATCAAAAATATTATTTCCGTTGATGGTAGCAGTTCCTGCTCCACCATTAACTAAAATTCCGATTACGTTATTGTGAATTGAATTATTTATTGAATTAAAATTAGGGTTGTTAAGTTCAATACCATTATCACAATTAATTATTTCAATTCCTTCAATTGTAACACCATCTGCATTAATAGTAAAACCATTGCCAGTTCCTTCACAATCAATAATAGGTACTGACCCTTGAGTTATTGTTAGAGGAACATCAATAACAATTCCTCCCGGGAAAGTTCCATCTCCTAATTTAACTATACTATCTGCACCTAAAAGTGGAATAAAACCTACTTTTTCTTTAGAATAAATCATAAACTCAGGGTAACTTGTATCATTAATAGTAGTTCCAAAGTTTAAGATATCAGTGGCAAAACTTCTGTCATAAGTAAAACCTGCCTTTAAAAAATCAGCTAAAGCTTTAATACCACTATAATTTTCTTTAAACATCCATTGCATATAATTATCAGGAGTTCTGAAACCATAAAGAACAAACTTAAATTTTTCTGGGACTATAATATTTGAAATTGCAGGGTAATTAGGATCTTTTTCTATTAACAAAGGGATTCCTTCTGCGGCATTAAAGTCTCCTAAAAAAGTAATATTATCTAATGGCACAGAGACTGCTTGAACACTTACACCACCCCAAGGATTGCCTGAAGTTGTAATTCCATTCACAACAATATTGTTAGAGTCTAAGATCATTAAACCAAACCCACCAACAGTATCTTTTACTTCAAGATTTGTTAAGATGGCACCATTAATTGTATGTAAATCAATTCCTGTTCTTCTTGAATCTAGGACCTTGATATTTGTTAAATTTATATCATTAACATGAGATATTTTAAATCCATAACTGCTTGTGGTTCCAATTAATGTTAAGTCTTTAACTACACAATGATCTCCGAAATTGCTAATTGCATAGCCGGAAAATGAGCTTGCATCAATAAAGGTAGTATCGATTCCTGCACCAAGGATGGTTAATTCTTTAGCGCCTAGATTTAAAACTTCGGCATACGTTCCTGCAGCAACATTAATTGTGTCTCCATTTCCTGCGGCATCTATTGCTCCTTGAATAGTTGCATGATCTCCCGGCACATTCAATTCAGCTGCACTTGCTATTGATAAACTTAAAATAAAAACTATTAAAATTACAAATAAACCTTTCTTCATTATCTCACCCTAAATCTAGTTACATCCATTTGATAAACGCCAAAATTTTCAGAATAAATATTTAATTCCCCATCAATTAACATGAGAATAATATGTTCATCATCGTCAAACTTTCTTGCAGTTCCTGTCTTAACCCACTTCCATTTTGAATAACCTAACTCTGTAACTTCGTCAAATACTTTTTTTTGTTTTTGTGTGGTTCTGTATTTAATATCTGCTTTGCCTGCGAGAAATACTTTATCATCATCAACGTCACATTCTATTCCTCTAAGTTTTTTTCTAATTCGTAGGCTTGCTTTTGAGTCTTCACTTTCACCCCTAAAGTTAATAGAAAGTGTTCCATGGCAAACTCCATCTTTTTCAGTTAGTTTAAGATAAGCTCTAGATTTACCTTCAAAGTCTTCATCTTCAATGCTTACAAAGCCGTCTTCAGCCCTTGCAGAAATCTTAGTTGCAGAAACAAATGAAATAGCAAATGCTATTGCTACAAATACAAGAAATATTTTTTTATTCATCAAAACCACCTTTTTTATACATTTATAGGGAATATCTTATATAAATGTTATTAGAAACTCAAAGGAGACGAATTTTGGGAAAAGAGGAGAAAGATTAATAAATTAGTATTACCTTAAGAGGTATTAAGGTGGTATTATGAGTTTTGTAAAAGTAACGATTTCATTACCCAAAAACTTGCATGAATATGCTAAAGAGTTAGTTCAAAAAGGATTATTTTCTAATTTTAGCGACTTAGTTAGAAGTGGAATTCGAAAAGAATTGAATGAAATGGAAGATCTTTCTGATGAGTTTGATGAGAAATATATATACAATGATAAGAAATTAATTGCAGGAGTTAAACAAAGTATGAAAGATATCCGAGAAGGGAAGAGTATAACTTTTAAGACAGATAAAGAATTTATGGATTACTTTAGCGACCATGAAAATCGAACTGTCAAAAGAAACAAGAAAAAAATTAAGAAAACTAAGTAAAAAGGACCCTGTTTTAGGTATGAGAGTAAAAAAGAAAATTCTAGAAATTAAACACTTTCCAAAACATTTCAAACCTTTGAAAAATAAGATGAAGGGTTTGAGGAGAGTTCACATAGATCCTTTTGTGATTATATTTGAAATAAAATTTCTAAAAGTAATAATTCATTATATCAAACATCACGATGAGGCCTATTAAACTCTG
>Ga0233437_1008024_pt1 | contig 9956 bp, 8 predicted proteins | sample SI_122_August201_FD_182714 | JGI IMG/M metagenome (GOLD analysis project Ga0233437, IMG submission 182714) | Seawater microbial communities from Saanich Inlet, British Columbia, Canada - SI_122_August2016_200_MG | ecosystem: Environmental > Aquatic > Marine > Inlet | place: Canada: British... | reverse complement strand
TTTTGTCCTTACTTCATCCAAGAATTTCATATAATGCTGTTTCTTGCCACCATAAACCTTAGGAACATTAATCTCTACATCATATCTCCTTAGTTTCTTGGTTTTCCAAGAACCATCTTTAATCATCTTAGGAGATAACCTATCATGCACTTCTTCTAGTTTAATGCCTTTAGATATCAGTTTTTTTCCTAAATCTGTTAATGTCGCTTTTTTTATCTTCTTTGTCTCTATCTTAATTATGTTTTTTCTTTTCTTTAGGCTGTTTAATGCAAATTTTTCTTCTTCTTTTAAATTATCCAATTTTATAGGAAATTGTTTTTTCAGAAATTGTTCTTCTAAACTTTCTTTTTCTAATAATTTTTGTGCTTGTGGGAGTTGTGAAACTAATAGTTCTTTTTCTTTTTTTATCATAATTGCTGCTTTTCCCTTTAGAACGCCTAAGCAGATATTTACTTCTTCCATTTCAAGGTTTGCGCTCTTGATTATCTCAGAAATCGGTGTGTCCTTTTTTACTGCTTTTAGGAATCTTAGTTCTGGAAGTCCTTGTTCTAGATATTTCCTGCCATTAGTGTCTAAATCAATTATGTTTGTGGATTCTTCACTTATTTTTAATATCCCTTTGTTTTCTAACCATTGCAAGCCACGCATTGCTTCTATCTCTTGCAAGCCTGTTTTATCTGCTATTTCTTTTAATGTAGTAGCTTTATCTAGAACTGTAAGAACTTTTCTTTCGTAGGTGTGCAAAGTCTGTGTTAATTTAATCAGTTTATCTTCATCCATTTCATAAAACACCTGAATTGTAATAGATACAAAAAAAAATTAATTTTTTAGTGTCCATTTTAATATTCTCTAGGGTATGATCCTAATATTTTTAAGAAAAAATCTTTTTCTATCGATTTGAATGCTTGTTGAATATCTTCATCTTCTTTATTCCCTTGCATATCTATAAAAAAAATATAGTCGCCTAATTTGCCTTTTGATGGTCTGGATTCTATCTTAGTGAGATTAATTTTTCTTTTCGCAAATTCACCTAATAATGAGTAAAGCAAACCAGGTTTGTCAACTTGAGGGTATATAGCAATAGATGTCCTATCTCTGCTAGTTTTCTTGTTTTCTTTTTTACTTATAGCGATAAATCTAGTAATGTTAAATTTATTATCCTGAATATCTTTCTTGATGATCTTTAAATTATAGATATCTACTGCTTGTTTTGGGACGACTGCTGCTTTTGTTTCATCTTTTTGATTAGATATCATCTTTGCAGAGGCTGCATTTGAACTTGTCATTATTATTCTTGCATCTGGAATGTTTTTTCTTATAAATTTCCCACATTGTTCATAAGCAGCCGGATGGATATAAAGTGTTTTTATCTTGTTTATTCCATTTGGACCAACTAAATTGTGTTTTATCTGCAAGGTTATTTCTGCAACTATGTTAAGGTCGAATTCCATCAAAGCATCTGCTGTTAAACCGATTGTGCCTGATACTGAATTTTCTATAGGGACTACACCTTCATCTACTTTGCCCTTGGAAACTGATTCAAATACATCCCATACAGTGTTTTTGAAGATAATCTCTGATCTATTATCCCTTTTTATGGTTGCTTCATGACTGAATGTTCCGGCTGGTCCTAGTGTTGCTATTTTCATTTTAGTCTATTAATTACCTCAAGCTTCCTTTTTTAACTAATTGTTCGATGATATAATCTGAGTATTCTGTCGCTTCTTTCTTGAAATCCCCTAAGAAATCAGAGCCTTCTTTGAAGAACTTGATGAATTCTTCTTTATCTTTCCTTTTTACTATTCCAAGTAATTCTCTAGTAGATCTAATGTATTCTTCCATCGCTTTTTTGTTCTCTGGATTTTGCATCTCTATGTCTGCATATAATTTAGGGTCTTGATTAAGAAGCCTTCCAACAACATCCATCCTTAATTTATAGATAGGGGAAGTGTAGTGCAGGCTTTCTTCAACACTTATACCTAATTTCATCAATGTATGCGCTAAAGAAATGGTAGAGAAATGAGTTATTCCCTGAATAATAGACATCATTTTGTCGTGTTTTTCTGGAGTTGTGATCCTAATCAATGCTTTATTCTTTTCGAGTATCTCTTTTAACCATGGCAGCCATTTCTTAGGCCTAGCGGGACATAAAACAACTGTCTGATTCTTTATTGAACTGACAGAAGGACCAAAAACAGGATGAGTACCTATTACGGCTGCCTTGCTGTGCTTCAACATCGCTTCAACCTGTTCTGATTTTAATGAAGTCAAGTCCATCAATAAAGCATCTTCTCTAACAAGTGGGCCAATCTCTTTAATTACATTGAGTGTGGCGCTTATTGGAACTGTTATTATAACTATATCACAATTTGGAGTAATCTCTTTTGGCTTAAGTTTAGTCTTTCTACTAGCTATAAGAACTTCACAGTGGTTTTTTTCAAAAAAGTTTTTGAACCACTGGCCCATCTGGCCTGTTCCTCCAATAATCCCAATTGTTAGTTTATCTTTCATCTTTAAAATCTATTTTTTGTTTTCTTTTAGTTTAAGCCACTTGTCGTCAAGTTTTGTAATCCCATCATAAGCCCTGGCCATGTATAATGAATCTAGTACTGCACAAGCTGCCATTGCTTCAGCCACAACATAGATTCTTGCTAATAATGTTGGATCCCTTCTTGTTACGGGATCTAGTTCTTCTTCTTTCATAGTTTTCATATTCACTGTGGTTTGTTTTACGGATACTGTTGGTGTTGGTTTAACTGCGATTCTCATCACAATATCCTCTCCAAATGTCATCCCACCTAATGTGCCACCGCAATTATTTGTTTTAAATTTTACTTTTCCGTTTTCTGTTAGATAGGGTTGATCATTAAATTCGGATCCCTTCATATTTCCACATTTGAATCCTACTCCAAATTCAACTCCCTTAACAGCACCAATCCCCATTATTGCTGAGCTTAATGTTGCAGAGATTTTATCAAAAACAGGTTCACCCAATCCGCCTGGAAGATTATGTATTCTTAGCTCAATGATTCCTCCTGCAGTGTCTCCTTCTTTTTTGATCTCTAATACTCTTTCTTCCATCTTTTCTGCAGCTTCTAGGTCTGGACAATTAATTTCTGTTTTTCTATAGTTGTTCTTTGCTTCTTCATAGGTAATATTTTCTTTAGCTTTTATGTCCATACATTGTACAGTGTATGCAAGTACATCTATTCCTTCCCTAGCTAATATGAATTTTGCTACTGCTCCACCAGCAACTCTTGTGACTGATTCCCTTCCAGAAGCTCTTCCAGCACCGCACCAATCTTGCGCATCACCATATTTTAAGAAAAATGGAAATGTTGCGTGACCTGGTCTGAATAGGTCTTTGTATTGTGCATATTGATCTATGTGAACTTTTTGTGTGTCAACATTATAGATCATTATACCCAAAGGTGAGCCTGTTGTAACTCCATCCTGACCAAATCCTGAAAATATTTCGCATTGGTCTAACTCTTTTCTTGGACTATTAAGTTTTCCAACCCCTGGTTTTCTTTTGTCTAGTTCCTTTTGAATATCTTCACTAGTAATATTTAATCCTGATGGAACTCCATCGATGATTACAGATAATCCTGATCCCTTACCTTTTCCGTAAGATTCACCACATGTAGTGATCCTAAATAGCCTTCCAAATGTATTTCCCATCATTTAAATTACCTCCATCTTTGCACCAAGTGCTTTCATTGATTTTATATATGTAGGGTATGTTACGTCTATTGACTCTGCTGTTGTGATTTCTGTTTTACCCCCTGATATCAAGCCTGCCAGGCTTAAAGCCATAACAATCCTATGATCGTTTCTACCCCTAACTTTATTTCCTTTTAATTCGCTTTTGTGTATAATTAAGCCTTCTTCTCTTTCTTTTATATCTGCACCTATTTTACTTAATTCCTCTGCCATCACTTTTATCCTGTCTGTTTCTTTTATTCTTGCCTGAGCAACATTAATCAGAGTTGTTGTGCCTTCTGCAAAACAACCCAGAACGGATAATGCAGGAAGGGCATCTGGTGTATTATTTATATCCAGTTCCTGTCCTTGTAATTGTTTTCCTTTAATTCTTATGCCATTTTCTTCAATTGTTATATCTGCCTGCATTTTCTTTAAATAATCAATGATTGCTTTGTCTCCCTGAACATCATTAATATCTAAGCCTTTTATTAAAATATTTGATTGTGTGATTGCTGCACCAACTAAAGGGAATGCAGCTGAGCTCCAATCTGCAGGTATTTCTTTTTCAAATGATTTATATTTTTGATTTCCTGAAATCTTAAATTTTGTTAAATCTTCTGTGGCTTCATATTTTATTTCTTGTTCGTCTAGCCATTTTAATGTCATTTTTATGTAATCTATCTCGTTTGGACTTACTAATGTAATTGTTGTATCTTCTTCTAATAATGGACATGCAATCAGAAGACTTGAAATATATTGAGAAGTTATTCCCAATACTTCTGTAGAGCCCCCAATCATTTTTCCTTTGATTTTTATTGGACAATAGCCATTATTGTTTATGGATAATGCTTCAGCACCTAATTCGTTTAATGATTTTAGTAATGGTTGTATAGGTCTTGATTGCAAAGATTCGTCACCGTCAAGAGTTACTTCAAAATCGCAAAGTGCTGCTATTATTCCAGTTATTAATCTTAATGATGTTCCTGAATTTGCCATATTAATTATATCTTCTGGATTATGAGGGGTGTGATTAAATCCATCTATTATCCATTCTTTATCATTATCTGTATTGATTTTTGCACCTAAAGATCTGCAAGCTTTTACTGCTGCTAATGTGTCTGCTGATTTTAAAGGATTTATCAATTTAGATGTGCCTTCTGCCAATGAAGCTATTATAACTGCCCGTATAGTATGTGATTTTGAACCTGGAATGGTTATCTCACCTTCTAGTTTTTCGGTCTTTTCTACAACTAATTTCATTTTGTCTTTCTACCTGTAAAAATCTTTAATTGCTCTTTAGCTTGATTGATAAACATAATATCCCCCCCAACTATACGACAATTAAGGGCTTTGGATTCTTTTAAAAGTTTTGTATTTTTTGGGGTGTATACTGAATCGAATACTACTGCATTTTTGTTAATTATTTTCTTTAGTATTTGTTTTTTTATTGGTGTTTTGTTTATATTAGGAACCATACCGATTGAAGTTGCATTTATTATGATGTCTATGTCTTTTAAGATATTTAGTTTTTTTAGGCTGCCAGATTTGCATTTTAGCTCTTTTGCTAATTTCCTAGCTTTTTCCACTGTTCTGTTTAGGATTGTTAGGTTACCTTTTTTTTGTATTATGCCATATCCTATTGCCCTAGCTACACCGCCCGCACCAATCATCAGCACTTTTTTGTTTTTTATCTTTGTTTTTGATTCTATTGCTTTGATTGCACCAGTAACGTCTGTGTTGTACCCTATGAGTTTATTGTTTTTCTTAATTACTGTGTTGACTGCACCTATGTTTTTTGCTGTTTTATCTACTTTATCTAGGTGAGGGATTATTTGTGTTTTGAAAGGGATTGTTATACTCAGTCCGCTGATTATTTGTTTGTAGTTTTTTATGAATAATGCTATGTTGTCTACTAAAAAGTTTATGTAGATCTTATTTGATTTAGTGTTCTTGAAATTCTGATTATGTATGATGAATCCTTTACTATGGGAAACTGGATTTCCAACTAAACCAAAGACTTTTGGTCTGTTTAGTTTATGTATCCTGTAGATATTTTTTAGTGTATCAATATCTAGCTGACCTGGTGCTGATCCATTGCCTTGTTTTGCAAATGTCAAGTAACTGCCCATCAATGGACCCAAGATTCTGCTAATTTGGCCCATTTCTCCCATGCACAAAGCGATTATCTTTTTGTTTTCTTTTTTTGCTTTGTCTATTAAATTGAATATAGTTATGTTGTCGTCTATTGAGTTTGCTTTTGCAGCTATCTTGATTATATCTGGGTTTAATTTATTTATTTGGTTGTATTTTTTTGTTAATTCTTTTTTGTTGGTTTTTTTGAAATTGTGAAATGAAACAATTATTTTTGTTTGTTTTTTATTCTGGATGATTTTTTTAATTGTCTTTTCTCCTGTTGAGATATCTAAATCAATTAAATTTGCTTTTAATTCTATTGCCCTATTGATTAAATTAATCCGATTTTTTCTATCTGTTACTATTGTCTTCTTTTTAGTGCTTCTTATTAATTTTTCAAGATTTTTTTCATTGATATCTTTAATAAAATCTAGTCTTAATTCTATTAAATCTGCTTGTCTAGCTTTTTCAATATCCTTTATAGCTTCTTTTACTGAAGATGCTACTATTGGTATAGCAATCATTTCTATTTGCTCTCTTCTATTGCTTGTTTTATTATTTTATTTGATGTGTGTATGCTATGTTTTGCTTTGCCTATTCTCTCTAATAAAACAAATTCTATCTTACCGCCCACAACTTTTTTGTCTTTTTTTAATTCATTTGTTAGCTTGTTAGAGTTAATATTTGGGACTATAATAGGGAGGCCGATTTTCTTGATTAATTTGTTTTGTTTTGTCAAATCTTTTTTTGGCAATAAGCCTATTTTATTTGCTATTAAAGCTTCAACTGCCATCCCAATTGCAATAGCTTCACCGTGTGAATATTTTTTGTAATTAGTCAATGTTTCTATTGCATGACCCATTGTATGGCCATAATTGACGAGTTTTCTAATTCCTGATTCTTTTTCATCTTGTTCCACTATTCTTGCTTTTATCTCACAGTTTCTTTTGATTAGTTTGATCAATATGTTGGAGTCTTTGTTTTTTATTTTGTCTAGATTATTATCTATGAAACTGAATAATGATTGATCTTTTATCAGGGCGTGTTTTATTATCTCTGCTAATCCATTATTCATCTCTTTTTTTGGGAGATTTTTTAATAATGAAATATCTATGTAAACTTTCTTGGGTTGATGGAAATGTCCAACAATATTCTTGCCAGTAGGTAAATCGACAGCAACTTTTCCCCCTATGCTTGAGTCAACCATTGCAAGCAAAGTTGTAGGTATTTGTATGTAATCTATCCCTCGCATGTAGGTCGATGCTACAAGCCCTGCTATATCTCCGACAACCCCCCCACCTAAAGCTAAGATAGTTGATTTTCTATCTAAGCCAAGCTTATGGGCTTTTTGGATCAACTGAGTGAATGTTTTTAGGTTCTTGCTCTGCTCACCTGCTTTGAATGAGATCAAATCTGTTTTTAGACCTGTTTTTTTCATCAAGGCCAATAGTTTTTTTCCGAACAGTTTTTCTATGTTCGAATCTGTAATGATCAGATAACTATTACCTATTTTGTTTTGTTTCAGGTCTTTTGGAATCTTGCCCAATAGGTCTCTGTCTATTACAATGTTATAAGACTGGTCTATTCTGTTTTTCAGGTTTAGTTTTATTTTTTCCATTTTTTATTTTGTCATAATTTCCTTCCAACTGCTTTTGCTATTGGTTCTACTTCTTTCATCAAGTCGTCAAATTTATTAGGCAGTAAAGATTGGTCGCCATCTGAGACTGCTTCTTCAGGATTGGGGTGAACTTCTATCATAAGACCATCTGCACCACAAGCTACTGCTGCCTTGCTCAATGGAATAACGAAATCGTGTTTTCCAGTACCATGAGAAGGATCTACAATAACAGGCAAGTGTGTTGCTTGTTTGAGTCCAGGAACTATATTTAGGTCTAAGGTGTTACGAGTATGGGTACAAAATGTTCTTATTCCCCTTTCACATAATATTACATTATGATTGCCCTCTGACATGATATATTCTGCAGACATCAAAAATTCTTTTAGTGTTGCTGAAGGTCCTCTCTTTAACATAACTGGTTTTTTACTTCTTCCAACTGTTTTTAGTAGGTTGAAATTTTGCATATTTCTTGCACCAATCTGCAGGATATCTACATATTTTTCCAATAAAGGCAGTTGACTTGCTTCCATAATCTCAGAGATAGTTATAAGGCCTGTTTCTTTTTCTACTTCCTGCATAATTTTTAGACCTTCTTCGCCCATACCCTGGAATGCATAAGGTGATGTTCTGGGTTTGAATGCTCCGCCCCTCAAGATTGTAGCACCTGATTTTTTTATCGCTTTTGCAGTCTTTAGTAATTGTTCTTTTGATTCTATTGAACACGGACCAGCCATCATAACAATCTGCTTGCCGCCGATGGATACGTCACCTATCTCGATTATAGTATCTTCTTTTTTGAATTCTCTGCTTACCAATTTGTAAGGCTTTAGAATTGGCATTACTTTATCTACTGAGGGTATTGCTTTTAATTGGTCCTCACGAATCAAGCTTTCATCTCCAATTGCACCTATTACTGTTCTTTCTACTCCCTTAGATATGTGGGCTTTTAATCCCATCTTTTCAACTTTATCTACTACATGCTTTATATCTTTTTCACTTGTCTTTGGTTTTAATACAATTATCATTTTTTCCTCCTAAGTCATTTAATTGACCTTATTGTTTTTTGTTTTTTTAAATTTTGTTATTATGGGAAAATATTAATTAATATATTATGAATAAACGATGCGGCCTCGAGCTTTAAGAATAAGCTGGAGACCTACCAAAAATAAAAATAGAATGTATTTTCATCTAGTGAGAACTTGTTCAATTTTGTGTTTGATCTTTCTAGATTACTCATTTTGTTATATGGTAGTAGCTACTAGTTTATAAATTTTTGCCTGTTTTGAAAAAAAAGAAAAAAACAAAGCCTTATTTGATAGGCTTCATACCTTTCCAAGCAACATCAAATAAACTATCTAATGCATTTGCAAAGAATGGTGTGTTTACCCATACACCTACATCGTATGTTGGATGTACTTCGTTATCGTCTAATACCATAAATACAAGTTCTTTGCCATCAACTATACAGAATCTTGCTTTGCTATCTGTATGTCTTACTTCTGCTAACCCTTTTAGGTCTTTTACAGATGACATCGAATCTTTTGTTATAGGTGCTGCAATTCTTATTTTTACGCCCCTTTTCTTAATCTTTTCAAATGTCGGTTTTAGACCTTCAACTTTCCTGATAAATCCCTGAGTTGTTGTCATTAGAGTTACATTATTTTCTGCGTTTCTGATTGTTAATTCTAAATGATTATACAGGTTATGTCTGCCCCTTAAGCTACCACTTAAATCTGCAGGCTCTACCAATTCAACGCCTTGTGTATGCAATGTATTTAATTCTGTAATCACTTCTGTCCCTTTTAATTCTTCTAATCTACCAATCCTGTCTTTAGCATCTTCTTTAACATTTTTCTTTACTCTCTCAAGAACTTCCTGAGGAGGAACTGCTAAATATTTTATTGGTTTGCCTAGTTTCATTATTACGAAGCCTTTCTTTTCCAGGCTTTCTAGAACATCGTAACTTCTGCTCCTAGGAACATCTGCTATGTCTGAAAGTTCACCTGCTGTTGAAACTCCACGGCTTAATAATGCTGTCCAAATTTTAACCTCATATAGGTTTAATGAGAAAAATCTCCTTAGCTTGCTTAAAAACTCTTCTTTTACAATCATTTAAATACACCCCCTTTTTTAAGAAGTTTTTACTTCTTATCCGGGTAAAAAAGTAGTACTACTTAATATATGTTACGTTTTTTTACCTCGTTGTAGTACTTTTACTGGTCATGAGTTATATAATATTTTTACTCCTGAGTTAAAACAATTAATAATACTTAAGTGTAACTTATATTTAAATATTGTGTAAAAAGAAAATATAGTTTATGAAAATATTTGTTTTAATCTCTAAGTTAGATGAAAAAAGTATGGTCTTTTTAAAAAAGAAAAAATTAAGATAGATTTATTTTCTATCTTTCAATAATTGATCTACAACAGAAGGATCTGCTAATGTTGTTGTGTTTCCAACATCGTCTTTTCCAGCTGCAATCGCTTTTAATATCCTTCT
>Ga0233437_1008021_pt1 | contig 9964 bp, 11 predicted proteins | sample SI_122_August201_FD_182714 | JGI IMG/M metagenome (GOLD analysis project Ga0233437, IMG submission 182714) | Seawater microbial communities from Saanich Inlet, British Columbia, Canada - SI_122_August2016_200_MG | ecosystem: Environmental > Aquatic > Marine > Inlet | place: Canada: British... | reverse complement strand
TTGTTAAATTCTTGCCAAAAAGGCTTTTGTTCTTTCCTTTTTAGGTTTGTCAAAAATCTGTTTAGGTGTACCCTCTTCTACTATTATGCCCTCATCCATAAATATAACTCTGTCGGCAACTTCTTTTGCAAAATTCATCTCATGAGTTACAACCATCATTGTCATACCAGACAGCGCTAAAGCTTTCATAACTTCTAAAACTTCACCGACGAGTTCAGGATCTAATGCGCTTGTTGGTTCATCAAAAAGCATTATTTTCGGTTCCATAGCGAGTGCTCTTGCTATTGCTACACGTTGTTGTTGTCCTCCCGAAAGTCTTGAAGGATATTCGTATGCCTTATCTAAAAGGCCAACGCTTTCGAGCATCTCTAAGCCGTTTTTTTCTGCTTCTTCTTTTGGAGTCCCTCTCACAAGCATCGGACTCATAGTCACATTCCCAAGTGCGGTTTTATGCGGGAAAAGATTGAATCTTTGAAAAACCATACCAAGTTCAGAACACAGCTCAGTCACTTTTTGCGACTCTATCTTCATTAAATCTTTATCATTTTCGCGATAATCTACTAATTCACCATCTATATAAATCTTACCTTTTGTTATTCGCTCTAAATGGTTTAGGCTTCGCAATAGTGTGCTTTTGCCAGATCCACTAGGACCGATAACACATACAACTTCACTCGGTTTAATTTCAAAGGTAATATTATTTAAAACCTGTAAATCACCAAAAAACTTATCTATATTTTCACATTTAATCATGATAATTTTCTCCTTTATCTTTTAGATATACACTGAATAGCGCTTTTCTAATTTTGAAAATATTCTTGTTGCAACACTTGTTAGTAATAGATAGATACCAGCTGCAATGAATAGATATTCCCATTTTCCTGTTGAGCTAGATAGCTTTTCAGATGCACGATATAGTTCTGCTAAACCTATAGAAGAAACTAAAGAAGTATCTTTTAAGATCATTATAAACTCATTTGCATATGGAGGCAGAACTCTTCGATATGTTTGTGGAATAATAACATGTATCATCGTTTGTCTGCTCGTCATCCCTAATGCCTTAGAAGCTTCGAATTGTCCTTTATCTATAGAAAGAATACCTGCACGGAAAATCTCTGCTAAGTAAGCCGCAGTATTTAAAACAAGTGCTATACATGCAGAAGTAAACCTGGACATTATTATTGCACTTCCAAAAATCTCTTTTGTCAGTAAAGGTATCGCAAGATAAACAATCATAATTTGAAGCAATAATGGTGTTCCTCTAAAAATCCAGACATACACCCAAGTTACTTTATCTATTATCTTTCTTTTGGATATCCTACCTAAAGCAATAATTAGTCCTAAGAATGTGCCTATAATCATACTTATTAAAGTAAGCTCTATCGTAGTTAAAGCACCCTTTGCAAAAAGCAGCACTTGATTGAAATTTATATTCATTTATTAATTCTCCTTTTATTATCAAAGCCATAAATCTAAATTTATGGCTTTGATAATATGGGTTGCACTTAAAAAAGCACAACCCTTATTTTAACTATCTTAATTCTGTATCAATATTACTTACATAATCAGCCCCTAGATGTTTAACTGAAATTTCTGTAAGTGTTCCGTTTGCAAGCAATGCTGCTAATGCTTTGTTAAAGTCTTCAACTAATTTTGTGTTTCCTTTATTTACAGCAATAGCGATTGGCTCATTAGTTAAAGCAACAGAGCTAACAACGAATTTATCTGGATCATTGCTAACTGCATCAATAGCAACAGCCATATCAGCAACGATACAATCTAATTGTCCAGCTTTCATAGCTGTAAGACATGTAGTCATATCATCAAATGCAATTTTTTCAAAGCTAACTTCTTCTAAAGCTTTATCAGCAGCTGCATCAGCTGTTGTTTGGAATTGAACTCCAACGTTCTTTCCTGCTAAGTCTGCCATAGTTGCAATAGATGCATCTCCAGGAACAACCATGATAACTTGACCATTAGCTAGATATGGTGTTGTAAACTCCATAGTTGCTAAACGATCAGTTGTCATACTTACAGATGAGATAATGCAATCATATTGGTCTACGCTTAGACCAGCAAAGATTCCATCCCAGCCAGTTGAAACAAATTCAATCTCAACGCCCATCTCTTTACCAAGAGCTTTTGCCATGTCGATGTCAAACCCAACAAGTTCTCCATCTTCGTTTACATACTCCATTGGCGGGTATGTGTCGTCGATTGCTACTTTTAAAGCTCCTGATTTTCCGCATGCTACAAAGCTTAGAGCCATAACAAGTACAATAACTACTACTAAAATTTTCTTCATTTTTTCTCCTCCGAGTTTTTTATTTATATATTACCATGCAAAAACATGATTTTAAAAAAACAAAACAAGGTTTAATATAAAAACCCTATTTTATATCTTTGTAAAACATGTTTTTAGCTTGCTAAACTTGTACAAATTTTCTCTATAAGAGTTTCTTAGCTTTCTTGATATGTTTTTTGACGCTGTTTTTAGAAGGACCCCCATATACCATCCTTTTCGAAACACAAGAGATAAGTGAAATTTCTTCAAATACATCTTCTTCAAAAAGTGGTGAAAACTCCTTTAAATTATAAAGGGTTAAGTCTAAAATTGCAAGATTATTCTTTTCACAATATAACACAACTTTTCCGCTGACTTCATGTGCGTTTCTAAACTCTAAACCTTTTTTAACAAGATAGTCAGCTAAATCTGTTGCATTTGTAAATCCTTTGCCGGCACTTTCATACATCTTTTCTTTATTAAATGTTAAAGATCCAAGCATTTTCGCAAAAACTTTTATACTTGATTTAATAGTATTCGCTGTGTCGAACATCGGTTCTTTATCCTCTTGCATGTCTTTGTTATATGCTAAAGGCAACCCTTTCATAGTCGTCAGCAAAGAAATAAGGTTTCCATATACTCTTCCGCTTTTTCCTCTAACAAGTTCAGCAATATCTGCATTTTTCTTTTGCGGCATAATACTTGAACCTGTTGAAAACCCATCAGAAATCGTAACCATGTCGAACTCATTAGATGCCCAAAGGATTATCTCTTCTGATAATCTGGATAGGTGCATTTGGCAAGTCGAAGAAACGAATAAAAACTCTAAGATATAATCCCTGTCCGAAACTGTATCCATGCTGTTATCCGTGATAAAAGAAAATCCAAGCTCTTCTTTTACAAAATCTCTGTCAAGCGGATATGTTGTTGCACATAGCGCCCCTGCTCCTAACGGCATAACATCAACTCTATTAAAGCAATCTTGATAACGCAGTAAATCACGTTTAAACATCTCAAAATATGCCATCATATAATGAGCAAGAGTAGTCGGCTGTGCTTTTTGCAAATGAGTATAAGAAGGCATTATCGTATCTAAATTATCTTCCGAGATATCGATAATAGTTTCCATCAACACCTTTATAAGATTGCATATCTGTTCTATTTCTTCTTTTAGCCACATCCTGGTATCCAAAGCGACTTGATCGTTTCGGCTTCGACCGGTATGCAGTTTTTTACCCACTTCGCCTATTTTATCTATTAATAACTTTTCGATATTCATATGAATATCTTCATTATCTGGGCTAAATTCTGCTTTACTCTTTTTTATATCTTCTAAAATTTCATTCAGACCGACAACAATTTTTTGCGCATCTTGATCAGAGATAATCCCCTGTTTACCAAGCATTTTAGCATGTGCTATGCTGCCTATTATGTCATGCTTAAAAAGTTTATAGTCAAATGATATAGAGGAATTAAACCCTGCCGCAAATTCATCCAGTTCGGATTCAAACCTGCTGCTCCAAAGTTTTTTCATTTTTAAAAAACCTTTCTTTATTTATCTTTAATCCTCTTATTACGCATCGCATTAACTTTTTGCGGCAGACCAAACAGTGTGATAAATCCACCTGCATCTTTATGGTCATAAATATCATCTTCTTCGAAAGTTGCTAAATCTTCACTGTAAAGTGTATTAGGAGATGATATCCCGACTGCAACGCAATTCCCTTTATAAAGCTTAATTTTAACTTTACCGGATACATACTCACAAGTAGAATCAACGAAAGCTGATAGCGCCACGCGCAAAGGAGAATACCATTGCCCATTATACACCATTTCAGCAAATTTGACACCAACGAGTTCTTTATAATGTGCTGTTTCTTTATCTAATGTAATGCTCTCTATCGCATCATGTGCTGTGTATAAAATCCTGCCGCCCGGGTTTTCATATACTCCCCTGGATTTAATTCCGACTAAGCGGTTTTCTACCATATCATTGATGCCGACGGCATGCTTAGCCCCGATATTGTTTAGTTTTTCTATTAATGCAACACCATCCATCTTTATCCCGTCAACAGCAATCGGTATTCCTTTTTCAAAGTCTATCTCGATATATTCAGCTTTATTAGGTGCCTGCTCTGGTGTGTTGCATACCGTTAGCATCTCATCTTTAGGCTCGTTCCATGGGTCTTCAAGGTCTGCGCCTTCATGGCTTAGATGCCAAAGATTTTTATCCATGCTGTACGAATGTTTTTTAGTTACAGGAATATCGATATTACGTTCTTTTGCATAATCAATCGCTTCGCTGCGTGATTTAATATCCCATATCCTCCATGGAGCGATTATCTTAAGTTCTGGTGCTAACGCTTTTATTGTAAGCTCAAATCGCACTTGATCGTTTCCTTTTCCTGTTGCCCCGTGACATATAGCAACAGCACCTTCTTTTTTTGCTATATCAACCAAAGCTTTTGCGATGACCGGACGTGCAAATGCCGTACCTAAAAGATATTTTTTTTCATAAACTGCACCCGCCTTTAGAGTCGGGAATATAAAATCATTTACGAACTCATCTTTTATGTCTGCAATATAAAGCTTTGATGCGCCTGTTTTAATCGCTTTTTCATGTAACGGATCAAGCTCTTCTCCTTGTCCAACGTCCCCAGCAACAGCTATAACTTCATAATCGTAGTTTTCTTTAAGCCAAGGAATAATTATTGAGGTGTCCAGCCCTCCTGAATATGCTAATATAATCTTTTCTTTTGCCATTTTCACTTCCTCCATTAAATATATAAAATCATTAAATACCCATTATACATAAATCAATTTGCTTAATTATACACACACATGTATATTTATGCAAGTGTTTTTTTAAAAATATATAAAATAGTTTGACAATATCATTCAAAAACAATACTATTTTATATATAGTAAGTGAGGAGACAACCTTTTGATTATATTAGGCATTGACCCTGGTCTTGCAACGATGGGCTTTGGTGTTATAAAATATACAGATAATAAGCTAAAGATGATAGATTACGGCACTGTTATAACTAAAGCAGGTGTACCTTTGCCTAAAAGGCTTAATATCATTTATGACTGTATGGATGAGTTAATAAAAAAGTTTAAGCCGGATGCAATAGCGTTTGAAGAGCTGTTCTTTAATACAAATGTAAAAACAGCATTAATAGTCGGACATGCAAGAGGTGCTGCCGTTGTTGCTGCTGAAAAAAGCGGATGTGAACTTTTTGAATATACTCCTTTACAGGTAAAACAAGCGGTTTGCGGATATGGAAGAGCGGACAAAAGCCAGATTCAGTCTATGGTTAAAATACTTCTTTGTTTAAAAGATATTCCAAAGCCTGATGATGCGGCGGATGCACTCGCAGTTGCAATATGTCATGCTCACAGCAGCAAATTTAAAGATAATTTTAAAATCAAATAATAGGAGTTTTTTGTTTTTATGTATGCATACATCAGCGGCAAACTAATCGAAACAGGCACAAATTATGTTATTATCGAAACTAATGGAATTGGTTATGAAATCTATACCAACACAAGTGCTTTATCTAAATTAGACAAAGATAAAGCTAAATTATATACTTATTTTGTTGTAAAAGAAGATGAGCAAAGTCTTTATGGGTTTTTAACGCCCCAAGAAAAGGATATGTTTATTAAACTGATTTCGATATCCGGAGTCGGTCCTAAAGTTGCCATGTCTGTATTAACAACTATGACTGCAAGCAAACTTGCTGCTGCAATCATATCTTCTGATGTGAATGCGTTTCAACCTGTATCTGGGGTCGGCAAAAAAACTGCTGAACGAATTATTTTAGAGCTTAGAGAAAAAGTATCCAGCGATAGTATACTTGATTCTATTAAAGATGGTTCCTCTGCCTCAAGCCCAGAGCTTGAAGCTGTAAATGCTTTGGTATCTTTAGGCTATGCAAGAAGCGAGGCATTAAAAGCAATAACATCAGTTAAAAATCTAGCAGACACAACGGAAGATTTAATACTGCTTGCGCTAAAAAGATTGGGATAAATTAAGAATAAAATTGGAGAAAGATTATAGATGGAAGAAGAAAGAAGAATCGTAAGCTCATTAAACAGTGAAGTTGATGATCCAGTTGAATATTCATTAAGACCTACTATGCTTGCCGAATTTATTGGGCAAGAAAAGGTTAAAGAGCAGATGAAAATTTATATCGAAGCTGCAAAACTTCGGTCTGAGCCTCTCGATCATGTTCTTTTGCATGGACCTCCGGGGCTTGGCAAGACCACACTATCGCATATTATCGCAAACGAGATGAATGTCAGCATCCGTGTGACTTCAGGACCTGCGATTGAAAGACCGGGAGACTTAGCGGCGATATTAACTAACCTTAGTGATGGAGATGTTTTATTCATAGATGAAATCCATAGACTTAACGCATCTGTAGAAGAAGTGTTATATCCTGCTATGGAGGATTTCGCATTGGATATCATCATAGGAAAAGGTCCAAGTGCAAGGTCTCTTCGTATTGATCTTCCAAAATTTACTTTAGTCGGCGCAACAACAAGAGCCGGAAGCTTAACCTCTCCTTTGCGCGACAGGTTTGGATTGCTTAATAGACTTTTAATGTATGATACATCTGAAATTAAGGAGATTGTACTTCGCTCGGCTTCAATATTAAATGTTGTAATAAACGATAAAGGCGCAGAAGAAATCTCTATGCGTTCAAGAGGCACACCAAGAATCGCAAACAGACTGCTTAGAAGGGTAAGAGATTATGCCCAAATCAAAGGCGATGGTCATATCGATTACAAATCTGCAAAAGCAGGTTTAGACCTTTTAGAAGTGGATAGATTGGGTTTAGACAACATGGACAGGGATTTATTACTCTGTGTTATTGAAAAGTTTGACGGTGGTCCTGTGGGCATAGATAACCTCGCCGCTTCAACAGGTGAAGAATCTGGTACAATCGAAGACGTTTATGAACCATATCTTTTACAGCTCGGGTTTCTAAGAAGAACTCCAAAAGGCAGGGTCGCAACCAGGCTTGCATATGAGCATTTAGGCTTAAAGGCAATCACCGAAGAAAAAAACACTGACCAAATAAACTTCTTAGAAGAGTAGAGATTTTTACATATCTTTAAGCGGCTTTATATTATATAAGCCGCTTTTATATCGTCTTTTTAATATCACTTGAAATTTTTTTAATAATTCTTTTTTCTAATCTAGATATATAGGATTGTGATATTCCTAAAATATCTGCTACCTCTTTTTGTGTTTTCTCTTCTTTTTTGTTTATTCCAAACCTTAATTGCATTATATCTTTTTCTCTTTGATTCAGGCTTAAAACAGCATCCTGTAAAAGCTCTTTTTCAATGCCGGTCTCAACTTCATTCGTAACTAAATCAATATCTGTACCCATAATATCCGAAAGCAAAAGCTCGTTGCCGTCCCAATCTACGTTTAAAGGCTCATCAAACGAAACCTCATATTTTGTTTTCATATTTTTTCTAAGATACATTAATATTTCATTTTCGATACATCTTGAAGCATAAGTTGCAAGCTTAATGTTTTTAAAAACATCAAAAGTCTTAACGCCTTTAATAAGGCCGATTGTCCCAATCGAAACTAAGTCCTCTATTCCTATACCGGTGTTTTCAAATTTTCTTGCAATGTAAACCACAAGCCTTAAGTTTCGCTCAATCAAAGTTTGCCTTACACTGTCATCACCATGCCGAAGACAATCCAAAAGCTCTGCCTCTTCTGGTTTTGATAGTGCCGGCGGCAAGGTTTCGCTCCCATGGATATAGTATGTTTTGCATACAATTCTTATTTTAATAAAAATTTTTCTGATGAATTGATCTAATATTTTTTTCATTCAAGTCGTTCACCTTTCATTGTTTATTTTATATAAAATGATTCGGGTTAAATATGCATTTATATTCAGATTTCATATCTTCCTCTAAAACCCCCATCACACATTCATATATTCCGCTTTTTCCTTTAAATTCGATGCGATCAAGCCTTATTGCTTTCAAACTTTTTTCTTGTCCTATTGTGCTGATACATATCTCGAAAACTTCTACATTTTTATCAGCTCCATCATATATTTCATCAGCTATATCCTTTGAAACTAATATTATCGGAATCCCCAGCGCAGAGTCTACCAGCATATTTCCTGTGTCCTTAAGCGCAAATACTTTTGTTTTTATTTCTCTAAAATATAAAGTTAATTCATCTAGCTCAATATGCTTCTTTGGTGTAGACTTATGCATGTATATATAAAATTTATATGATAAAAGCATAAAGAAAATCCCATATAACATATATCTTACGAATTTTCCCGAATATATTACTCCTTTGCTGGATATTTCGATGTTTCCTTGAGATAAAGAAGCATAAAGCACCCCAGCCACAAGAAACGATACAGCTAAAAAAATAATGGTCGCTTTTAAATATCTCTTTAAACATTTAAACCCAAATGCAGCAAAACAAATCAACAGTGCTGCAATTAACTTTATTGGAAGAGAATTTAACAAACGCAGACTATCTATCTGAGCACATGTTGCATAAGCTGCAGCTCCTATTGATACCGCCAGCAGTCTAAAAACTTTTGTTTTTAAAGCATAAAACTTGGAAGAAAAGAAAAGCACCAAGAAGTTCAGTGCAATGTTATCTATAAATACAAGTTCATAATAAACAACCATCCTTTTAATATCCCATCACAAAATATAATAGTATTATAAAAGCAAGGTTTATGATTAATATGTAGAAGCATATTATAAGTATTTTTTCTTTTTTGACATTTAGATATAAAACGCATTACTTATATTAATCATATTTAATTTTATCTTCAAAATTAATCTGTTATATATTATTTTCGCTTTTTATTTTTAAACATATTCTATAATCTTCTGTTTCAAAAATCGCATGATATTTATAAATTTATTTTATTGAATAGGTAAAAGATTCAACAAGTCATCTTCATTATCAAACTTCATAAAGCTGTCAGGAACTCCACCGATTATTATTGTTTCAGAAACCAAAATTTGTGTTGATACTGAAACGGTGTTCCCTCTGTTTCCGATAACAATTCTCACATCTGAGAGAAGTATAATAAATATTTTATGTCTGGTTTGGTTTATTCCGGCATCCTCAAATTCAGTTTTATATTCGCTGGTAACAGAGCCTATAGGCTGCATCTTTACTTTTATTCTAGGCCCTTGACCGGTTAATAGCTGTCCACCTATAAGCGTACCTAGTGGAATGCTCACACCTTGTTCACCTGCACTTGAAATGTTCTCTTGTGCCTTTAATGCTGTTTTTGTTGCCACATCATTCATTTTTATTGTGTCTGCCTGTATAAAAGAAACATTATTGTTATCGTCGATTGTAACGCTTATAAAATCTTTATAGTTTAGATCAGCAATAGTTTCTCTTACGGCGTTATTCATAGACTTTACTGCAATAGACCTAAGCCTTGCTTCTGCTAATGAAAGTACAGTCGGGCGGATTGCGTTGTCCAATAAAAAATAAATTATAATTATCACCATTAAAAATAAAAAAACAAAGAATCTCTTTTTAAGACGCACTCTAAAACGCATAATCCCCACCCCTATAAATATATGAACGAAGCTCGAATTTTATATTAAAAACATTTAATTTAACAAATATAATTGAGATTTTATGTTATA
>Ga0233437_1008017_pt1 | contig 9970 bp, 10 predicted proteins | sample SI_122_August201_FD_182714 | JGI IMG/M metagenome (GOLD analysis project Ga0233437, IMG submission 182714) | Seawater microbial communities from Saanich Inlet, British Columbia, Canada - SI_122_August2016_200_MG | ecosystem: Environmental > Aquatic > Marine > Inlet | place: Canada: British... | reverse complement strand
GGATGTTAAGAATCTCATATTTGCCTTTGAGACACATATCCCAAATCTCCGCAAGTAGAACAACATTTACTTCGTGACCTGGCAGCTTTGTTTTAGCTATGGCGCGGATCTTATCTTCAATATCCTGCTTTTTCTTAATCTTTTGAGATAATTCTGCAATATCACGTAGCTCTAGTATACATAAAACATCAAGTTTCTCATTCACATCGTCTGTTTTTGACTCAAGATTTCGCTTAGGTTTTGGAGGCATAACTAATATACCGACAAGGTTCTTTTTGTATTTCTTAACAATCTCAGTTTTTAGCGCAGCAGCTTTCTTACCAGTGTCCGCCATCTGTTTTCCTAATTTCTCTACATCTTCTCGCTTCTGTGCTTCCATCTTAGCTGCCCGCTCAGCAACTTTTTTCTTTAGTATCTCAAGATCATCAATTTTAATATCTGTAGAATTGTCTTTGTTTGTATATTTGGTGTTTGCAGCATAGTCTTTAGCCATTTTAATAAACCGTATATCATAAGACATATAAAGCTTTTGAGTACCTATTTTTTATTTGGATGGTCTATAACAGATTTCATGTCTTTTACAAAGTTTGTTACATGTCTATGATATTTGTCGTAATCCTCTCCTTCGAGATGAGAGTATTTACCGTGAGTGATTTGTTTAGATAACAGATACATGTGTCGCATTAATGTAGCGCATCTTGCTGGAACATGCCCAGATGCAACTAATTTCTTATCGATCATATCTGCTACATGTGCAGGACTTGGTGGCACTTCGCCAATGCTCATAAGTGCTGCGTGAGCTGCGTCAATAGCTGCCCAGTATAGATCGAGAATTGCGGAAGTAATGTGCATTTTTGAACTGTTTAATGAGGTTGGAGCTAGGGAAAAGTATGTCCAGATACTTTCTTCGCTTGGTCGAATTCTACCTTGGAATAGGAGTGTCTGTAATGGGTCAAAGAATCCAATGTCAATAAGTGATATGCTGTCGCGGAGAATGTTGATTGCGACAGGGTCGCCCACTCGGACATATTCCCAGAATGAACTCCAGTTCATAGTCTGTACATGAAGTCTTTTAGGATCGACTGCAGCGACAGACTTAGCTAGAATGATTCGATACGCTTCGATTAGCTCTCGAGTCATACGTACGTGAACGTCATCTATGATAACCAAAATATCAATGTCATGTTGTTTATGATCACCGCGGGCAGTAGAACCAAAAAGAGTCATAGCCACGATAAAACTTCCAAACTCCTTGTAGAGCTTTTGCGCAAGTTTTCTTGCAGAGTCTAGCTCTTTTTTAGGGTATTTCTTTTGGTAGTTTGGATTATGAGAAGTAGGCTTAGCATTACGCTGCAACTTAAATTTCATATGATATAAAATATAGTTTGGAATATATATATCTTAGTAACTACTTTAAAGTTCTAAGCCGCTCACTCCAGTGGTAAGCCTGACCATGTAGTCCAGACCTGTGGATCTGGAGCAGTAGAACCTACTAAGAAAGTAGGTGATTGCGTCATACCAAAGTAACCACCCTGAACCTCTGTCCAGTTCTTTGTATCACCATTAATCTGATAGACGGGGCTGTTGACTCGCGACCAAAGTTGGGTCATCGCTTTGTAATCTTGCTCAGCAGTCTCTTCAATTATTCGTCCTTTAAAACCTGACTCTTTTAGTTGATCAATAAATTCATTAATTGGAACATCGCCTTCACCAGGAGACAGATGCTCGTCATGGTACCCAAAGTTGTCTGTAATATGTACGTGGCCAATGATGTCGTTTTCACGTAACATCTTGACTTGACCTAGTAGCCAGTCATTAAAGTCTTCAGGCTTACCTTTGAAGTACTTCTTCCACGTATGTGCATGTCCTATATCAAATGCAGCTCGAATGTGCTTGTTCGCAAGTGCAGAAGCATCGCCTTCAGACATTCCCGGTATGAAGTCAGGGTTTTCTAAAGGATTACCTTGCGCGTCTTGTAGTACGTCTCCATTGTCAGCTTTAAGATGGGGATCGATTAATTTCCGTGCGAACTCATTTCGAGCACTAACTACTACCTCTCTAAGTTCTTCTGGATGAGAACCGTATCCCATCTCAGGGAAAATGTTCTCTGGCGCAATGTATATATCATCTTTAAGATGTTCTTTACCTTCCTGCTTTCGCATAGCATGGATTGCTAGTTCAGAAAGAGAGTCTGATGTCTTATCTAGAGCATACTCCTTTAAGCCAATAACTTTTTTCTGCTCATTCTCTAGTTTATTTTCAGTAGCTCTGGCAGAGAAAGCAGTCTCTCGTCCATAGCTCATGTTCTTCTGATGTCGTTCTACATGTCTTTGAGCCACGTTTAGCTGTTCATCCGCAAGCAAGTTTGCAGCAGCAACATTTGGAATTTCGGCGTCTCCAGGCTCACGAAGCGAAGAGAGTGTAACTAATTTTGTAGCTTTTTCAGCAGCAGTTAGATCGCCCCAACCACTCCATATCTCTCTTTTTGTTTTAGCGTCAGTCCATGCCTCTTGTTCTCGTTGGTATATGTTTTCATACTCATCTGCCTGTCCTTGAGCCTGCCATTTCTGCGCATTAATATGATCGTTCCAGAATAAAACAGCGGGATCTATAGATAGTGTCGGATCATAGACACCTTGATTTTTTATGTTTGCTTTTTCTCGATCTATCTCACCATTTTCTATCCCAGTTTCATTAGCCTTAGCATCAGCCACATAATTTTCCCATGTTTTTGTAATCATCTGAAATTTCTTACCTGGAATCGGATTACCGTGCGCATCTTTTACCCAACCACCTTCTCTGACTTCGTCTCCAAACTCTCCTGCATGAGTAGCAGTTATTTCTGGAACTGTATTTGTCTGATCCTCTCGAATCGCAGTGATAAGCTGACCAGTACTTTGATTCATAAGATAGTGAACACCGAGTTTCTTTCCTTCGCCAAGTGTCTCAAACATACCCTTGCCTTCCTCACCCGCATCAATCATACCTCTTGGGAATTCAGCAGTATGAACAACAACGGGACCTCCCTGTGTTGCATCTGCAGCAAACTCTACAGCTTTCTTTCCTTCGAAGATATTTTGCTGTCGAGTGTTTTCATCAAAGCGATTCTCATGAAAACCTGCCCACGAACCAGCCATAGTACTTGCGTGTACGCTGAGATTGACATTGTTGACTTTAGCAAGCTCACGCATAGCCTGCCTTTCAGATTTACCATAACTTTCAGGTGTACCCTGACCTTGAGATTTTATACCTTTACCACGACCCATAAACCCAATCTCGATAGTCCCCGCTCCATGATTGATCTTTGCGTTAACCTCTTGAAGCTGATCTGCAGTTATTCGTGTGTTTGTACCTAGATTTGCGCCAGAAGTTAACATTCTACCTTGAGATTGATTCATAGAACCTACGTAATCTGTGCCTAACTTCATAATAAACACCAGAGGTTATAGAATATAAATGCTTCTTTTAGATGTATCCCGCTAGCTTAGATTTTTTCTTTGACTTAGAATCTGGATTAAATCCAGGCATTTCAGTGGTAGGATACTCACCCGCGTTTTTACCAGAGTACTTCTTGTTTTTGTAGGTCTCATATGTTGAATAGTCTTTAGCACCTGATCGAGTATATTCATTTTGCGGAAGTTTCGGCGTTGTGGGCAAGTCTAAACCTTTTGTCTGTTGTTGTAATGGTGCTGGAGCTTTCCTTCGAGTTTTAACATCATCATCTGTTTTCATTAAGTCTTCAATATTCACCCGCTCTTCAGGTTTAAGATGTGCCTCTAGAACTTCACGATCTTCTTCAACAGGTTTTGGCGATGGTTTTTTCTTAGTCTTATCTTCTTCAGATTTTTCCTTTAACTTCTTTTGAAGTTTCTTTGCCTGCTTTTGACTCTTCTTTTTCATCTTAGAGTAGTTTCTGGAATTGAAAGACCTCTTTTGGGTTTTCTACCAGCGAATCTCTCCAGAGATCTTCTTGAAAGTATCATATACTTTCCAGTCATCCTTAATACCGTCCGTCTTCTTTTTTTCTTTCTCTTCTTCTAGTGTGTTTCTACCTTTAATCGCTTTTATATACTTGTGAAAATCACCCTCTTTTTCAAAATCTTCTCGATCCTTGTAACGATTCTGCTCTTTTACCTTCATTTTTTCAATGCGTTTTTTGTGCGCTTTCCAAAGATCTCCAACAGGACCAGGTAAGTCATATTCAAATAACGGTGCACCTTTTTTCTTTACTTTATCAACTGGTTTCTTTTTACGACCAAAGAAGGTTTTGACACTACCCATAAAGTTCTGTAATGGTTTGCCGATGTCCTTAAACTTACCAAACATGTCTTCTAACGTAGCAGGTGGTTTTGTCTTACCTTTTTTAAGATCTTCTCCAACTTTACCTTCAGGATCTTCTTCTTTAGATTCTTTTATGTACTTATCCAGTTCATCACCAAAAGCCTGAGACGACGCAGTTAGATCTCCTAACAACTTAATGTCTTTCTTCATATCGATTCTAAACTTCTCACGGATCTCATCTGCAAGTTTGATGTTACCTTCAACTATAATGTGTGTTCTACCAACATGTATTGGACCTTTTTGGTATTCTTGTTGATATGCTAGCTCTGGAACGGTTCTATACTCAAACTTGACTGTGATCGTTGGTATAAATTTGTTAAAGCCCTTACCCTTGAACGCAAATAGTTCAATGTCAGATATGGCAGTGTCCGCCATTTCTAGAATATCTGTGTCACGAGAACCTTTCTGGTCAAGTCTCTTTACATTACGTAGGTAAGGCTCTAACCAGTGTAGATATGTTCGAATGATATTAAAGTGCTGACGTAGATATGCTAGATGGAATTTTCGACTTGTTACGTACTCTTCTTCAGTACTATCTCTCCAGTTAATGTATTGTGTTAGCTTCCGTCGGAGAATACCGTAGAACCGTTCATTACCCATGTTGTTTGCTTTAAGTTCCTCAATCTTCTTAGCAACGTCTTCTTTTGTCTGAACCAGTGCCTTAAAAAATATATCTGGAAGCAAGGTGAATCCAACTTGCATAGACATACCAGTAACTGAGCCAGGATTTTTTGCACCACCCTCAACCTGATCAACCCAGAGTGACTTTAATGCGATATCGGCGCTTTCATTATCAGGACCGTTTTTTGATTGAACATATAGCTTAAATCGTTGGTCCATGATCCTCAACGTTCTAATCAATTGAAACATACTTCGCGTCATGTTTCCAATGTAAGCAATAAACTGCGCAGCTTTCTCTTGCTGTTGCGTTCTTCGTTGCTCAATAGATCCCCAAAAAGACGAAGTTATGCTGGAGTTAAATGTATCTTTAGTTTTAAGAACGGTGTAACCAAAGTCGTTCAATAGACCAAGTATTGTAAAATAGTGCTTCTCGACGCTTCCTTGATAGTTCTCGATCACTATGTCGTACTTCGCCATATCTAATCTAGTATATAGTTCTTAATAAATTTTGGGTATAGGCAAGAAAAATATATAAGTGATCAGATCCTCACATCTTCATGGCGATTTTTGATAAGTTACGTGGAAGGCGAGATGACGATGATGAGTTCATGAGTCTACCTACTGGCGCAATCGGTGGACCAAGTGGAGCGTTTGGCCCCGCGGGAGAAACAGCAGGACTTGCAAGCGCGCCACAGTTGCCAACACCAGTCGCACCTGCAGCAGCACAAAGTTCAGCATCACAGATACAGATGTCAAATCGATTAGAGATACTTGCAAGACAGATAACGAGTCTTGTTGGTGAGATTGATGTACTTAAGCGTGAGATCGCCGAACTTAAGAATAAATCAGCAGCACCTCAGCAACCACAACAGCAGCAACAATCATCTGGATATGGTCAGCAGGACACGAATGCATTTGGTTCCTTCCAAACTCAACAACCACCGCAACAGACTCAGCAACCACAACAGCAACCACCGCAAGAACAAAACTGGCAGTCTCCTTGGTAAGGTTTTTCTCTTTCAGAAAGAGAAAATCAGGTAAAAGAGAAACTTAAAATGATATTAAAATTACTAACGTTGATCTTTGTGATTACTTTGATATTCAATGTTAGTTACGCCATAGATACTGATGGTGATGGACTGGACGATCTGACTGAAGCCACAATCGGAACGAGAGAGAATAGCATGGATACGGATGAAGACGGCTTTTCTGACGGCGTCGAGGTGGAGTTTGGATCAGATCCGTTGAACGTGAAAAGTTCGCCAGAGAATCAGATAACGGGTTTTTCAATTAGGGAGTTGCCAATGCAAAATTATCTTATAGCTTTATTAGTTGTGACGATTATATCGCAAGTTACACTTTTCTTTCATGTTAGTAAAAAGCGAAAAGGTGATCATTGATGGGATTTTTTGATAAGTACTTTATTGAACCAGTATATGTTGAGCAAGGATATAACTTTATCAACACAATTACATACGCAGTTATCGCTTTAGGAATGCTTTACGGCGTCTTTCACATACTAAAACACTTTAAGATGAAGATTGACTACCGACTGTTTGTAGCGACCATACCTTTCATATTTTTTGCAACAACCTTGCGTGCCTTTGTTGATTCAGGTCTGATAGCAACAAGCTTCTGGACAGTCGCACCAGGGATATACCTCTTAGCAACGTTCGCATTTTTAGTTACACTCACTTTTGGCATGTTTTTTGATAGAAAGCGATGGCATTACCTATCGATTGTTTGCGGGTTAATCTTGTTCGTAGGGTTAGTAGGTATGTTTGCGGGATCAATTGCGCTGGAAAACACGACACTCTTTTTGGGAATCCTTCTGACTTTAATCTTACTCGCACTAGCTTTTTATTTCATCTTTATTAAATTGAACTGGAAGTGGATATCTGACAAGTATGGATTCTCTGCATTTTTTGCACATCTTTTAGATGCAACGGTTACATCAATGATAATATATTTCGTCGGTGGTTGGGAGAAACACCCATTGCCACGTTTCTTTATAGAACGATTCGGAGCATTCACCTTTCTACCTTTGAAACTCATAGTCGTGATTCCTGCAATATATGTTATCTCAACAGAACTTAAAGACAAGCAACTTAGGAACTTCTTATTGATAGCTATAGCCGTTTTAGGACTTGGAGAAGGTATTAGAAATCTAATTAGTTTGATTCTGATTTAGCGCAGATCTCGCATAAGAACTTTTCACACTTGAAATCAACGTGGCCGGGCTCACCACACTTTTCACACTTGCCGAAAGAGTTTGGTTCAAATCTAAATTCAGGATTATTAACTTTAAGTTGTTCAAGTAGTACTCCAATGAGATTCGGAGCCTCTCTCGCAATATCTCTATTTGTGATAAAACCAACAAAATCTTCACCATCAACAATCGGAACTCGAGATACATCATGTCTTACCATTTTTGTTGCAACGTCAGTTAAGTCTTCGTTTTTATTTACCGCCACTTTAACTGGCGAAGTCATAATGTCTTTAACTAGCGTATCTTTTGGGTGCTTACTTTTAGCACAGAGTTTGTTGATTATGTCTCGTTCAGTTACAATACCAATTAACTTTCCATTCTGAACAACAGGCATACCACCAATACGTAGCTTAGCCATTTTCTTAGAAATTGAGGTAATGCTATCAGTAGGTTTAGCTGTCAATACTTTTCGGTTACCCATATCGATCGCCCGTATCCCAGATTTCATGTCTGCACCTTATATCTTAAAGTTATAAGCTTTTCTTTATTATATTTTGTGGAATATACTTCGGGAGTTCTATCACGCTTTATGATAAGTCTTTTAAGCTTTCCTATCATAAACCTAGTTACCACTGTGGTGATATATTGCAAAATGAGAAAGTAATAGAGCAGCTAAAAGTGTTAGATAATGAAGTAAAGTTACGGATACTTGCATTGCTAACGGAGAGTGGTGCAAAGTCAATCACCGATATTGCTAAACAACTTAATCTAAACTTCTCAACCGCACATAAATATCTTGAACAACTGGAACATGCAGGTTTTGTTAGGTCAAAGCAAGAGACTGAGAATCGACTAAAGAGAATGTTCTACATACAGGATTTCTGTATTCACGTTGATCCAGACAACATCGCGAGTATATTAAGAGGGCAAGCAGTTGAACATGGTGAAGAAGCGTACGCAGACTTTAGTGTCATAACTGATTATGGTAAACTAGAGCGTTTTAATAAATTCAAGTTCGCAAAACCCTATCTCGATCGAGGGATCCCTAAAAATACTATCGAGCATAGTTTCGAAGCAATTCAAAGTCAGATATATACAGGTATAAGTTTAATCGAACTTCGGAATATGTTTGAGCTCGCAATCAAAAAACAGAATAGCTCGATTAGTACTGCTATGTCTAATATCGCAGGTTCACGTACACAGATAAAGACGTTCTTAAACTATATTAGTACGCAATATCCAAAAGCCATAGACTTGCACGTCAATGGAGACATATTTATAGAGAACTTGGGTACACCCTATCTTTTTAATTTTTCACATGATCTTAGCGCTATCACACTGTTTGACGATATTTCTGGTTTGAAAGATTATCTAACACAGTTGACAAGTATAATCAAAAAACTTGCAGATTTATATGTACCTGAACACGCACTTGATTCATTTAATTATTTCATATCACGATACACATCAAAATTAAGTGAAGATAAAGTTAACCTACTTTTACGAGAGTTTGTACACGCTATAGAACAGTTGGGAATCAAAATGTACATTGGCATTGATATGGGTATGCCGAAGTACCTTAAGTTAGAACGCACAATTAACTTTTTACCTGAAGATCTTATGGGTTATGAAGTAGAAGCAGCTAAGAATGCTGAGCGTATGATTTCAATAATTAAGGATGCCAAGTCTAAGAACATACATTTAGTATATAAGATGTGGGAGATACCTTCAGTAGCGCCAAGATTAGTTCAGGACTCATATGTTACAAACATGATCCCTGAATGGCAGACATCTAATTCAGTATACTTTAATGATAGTAGATTAGATGCAGAGTGGAAATATTGGATGCGAACTGTTCGAGTAGGTGATCTTCAAAATATATCGATTAATCTACCACGTATTGCGCGAAGATCTAAAACACCTACGATGTTTAAAGAAGAACTATTTAACATAATTAATGAAGCATTGGAAGCTACAAAGTTTTCATTCGAGTTAGTTAATTCACTTCAAAATAGATATCTCTTCAAGAAGATTAAGTATATTCATCTTGATGATAGTCAGTATTCAATATCTTTAGTGGGTTTAAGTGAAGCCTGCGCGATTATGACAAAAGACGATGCTTCTAAGCACGTACGTGCAATTACAACGTTGTTGCGCGAGGTAAATGATTTTGTAAAAAATAAAGAGATAGATTATATTAGAATAAGTATACGTGAATGTCGTTGCGAATTAATTAGTAATTATTTTTTCAATAAGGATGCTAAGTTGTTTAAGTTGAAGGAAAACAACTATGCAAAGTCTTTATTTGACGAGAAAATCGGATGTGGTCTTCAGAAATACTTTAACGGTGGTCATCGTATATCATTACCTTTAGCTGGCTTTGATTTGAAACGTTTCCTAAGCAATGATGGAGGTTTTGTAAAACTAGAATAATGGCGAATACAAATAAAACGAGATACTACGAAGTCGGTCCGCATAGAGAGTTATTCAAATACAGTGTTCGCGCAAATAAAGCAGATATAGAATTAATGCTGCCAGAAGAACCTAAAATTGGTAGAGGTATATATGTGCGTAAGGTCGGTGACTTGGAAGGTCCGCGAGAGATTGTTGGAACCCTTTCTATTGATACAACCACTCAGCGAGAAAAGCAAATTGATTTCTGCCCATTAAATCGTCCACAAATTAATATGTATGGATCAGAAATAGTTAATTGGATTCGTAATCCTCAGAAAAATAATGGATCTCGGCGAGATGTGAGATCCTTGTTGGTTCGTTCAGGTATGCTTTCTATGGCAAGAG
>Ga0233437_1008013_pt1 | contig 9972 bp, 11 predicted proteins | sample SI_122_August201_FD_182714 | JGI IMG/M metagenome (GOLD analysis project Ga0233437, IMG submission 182714) | Seawater microbial communities from Saanich Inlet, British Columbia, Canada - SI_122_August2016_200_MG | ecosystem: Environmental > Aquatic > Marine > Inlet | place: Canada: British... | reverse complement strand
CATTGACCAAACTGGGGAAGTCTTCCTTGAGCCTGGACAGATGGAATTGAGAATAAATTTGCGTAGTCGTTACATTGGCATGTCCCATCAGCTTTGCTGTCAAGTAGATGTCCTTGGTACTGATCCAAGATTTCACGGCGAAAGTGCTTCTCAAATCATGGTACTTGGCTTTTACCCCTGCATCCTTGCATGCCTTCCAAAATGTCCTGGAATAATGTTTTGGGGTCCATCCCAGACGTCGCATCTCTTTAATAGTCTCAATATACTCAGACGTAAGTGGAATTTCTCTGATCATCCCGTTCTTGGCTTCATTACCCTGTATGATCAAGAATGACCCTTTGATTTCTCCAAGAAATGGTTCGGAAAGTCTAGCCCCACAACCAGCTGCCATTGCCCACACTTTTTTCATGAATGCGGTTGATTGCTCATTGATTAGCTTCATCTCGCTCTCACTAATGTATTTGGGTTGTTGGCGAGGAATTCGTAGTGATCTTAGTTTAGGGACGATGGAAATAACACCCTCATCCTTTAGCCAATTAAGGAAGGTGTGAACTGCTCTTTCATTCTTCTTTACAGTATGTAAGCTTAATTTTGCCGAGAAATGATCCCTGAATTTTTCAAGATCCTTCCTGGTAATATTTTCAATTCGAAAATTTTCTCCCAAAGCATCGATGAGATGTTTTTCTAAGGCCGTTTCATACAGATCTATGGTAGTTTTTTTTAGGTGCTGATTCCCACGCTTCGCCCACTTTAAATACATATCAATCATTTCAGAAAGGGTAACGTGTTTGACCGCATTAGGCTTTCCTGATTGCCACCAAAATTCTACTTTTTTCCCAGAACGGATAAGGTCTTTATTTGCTGCAACCTCGAGTAGCCTTTCCTGGGCTTCGGCTAAATTTGACGTTCTAAGGGAAACCCATTTATATTTAGTCCTGCCATCAGATTCGTCGATAGGCATACGTACATTATAAGTGTTCCGGAGTTTTGTGGGTTTAGCCATACTCAGACAACTTTAACATATCACGATTTTTTATATCAGCCTGGTTCAATACTTCGTTAAACCTCAACTGAGCAGTTGTGAGGTTATCTGTCCCCAGCGACAACCATCTGTATTTATTCCTGCCATCACTTCGGGGGATGAGCACTCGCATGTAGTAAAGTTTTCTAATTTGAATTGGGAATTGCATTATATACTTCCTTCCATTTAGTAATATGATTATGGGATAGAATATTTCAATTATTCTTAGGGTTTATCGTTTTTTCTTTGAGAACAATGCGCTTGTATCAAATTCATCAATTCTCAATTCTGGTTGCCGTAAAAGCTGCTCCACTTGTCCCGGTCCAAGCATTGCTTTTACCCTATTGAATCGTGTAATGCTTTGCTGATACCACATTGAATCATTTTCATATGAGACGCAATTTCGTCCGGTTAGAAAGCTTGTCAAGGCAGTACTAGCACTGCCCCCAAATGGGTCTAGCACCATGTCACCCGGATTAGAATAGGCTCGGATAATCTGTGATAATAATTGGACAGGTTTCATAGTAGGATGTCTCATTCCTTGTCGTTCCCACATCTTCATTGCTGGCTTATTTGGTGCATATATCACGCTTTTAATGTGGCGCATTCCAGTAGCATTTTCATGTATGGCAGATTTAACCTGCCTACGAGTGGACACAGTCCCTGCTCTTCCTTTTTTCAAATATGGTTTCCCGGGTAACACGCGGGGATTCCAGGTACATTTATTCATTCCAATACCTTTTCGCATGTAAATATGAATGTATTCATGCACGGGTACTGGCTTCATGTTTGATATTGGGATATTTGAAGGTTTAGCCCAGAAAATTTGATCTCGGAGGCTAAATATATGTTTCCATTTATTTTCCACTTCACTGGTGAGTTTTCTATCGCCAAAAACAACAACGTATCCTGTTGCACTAAGGAGACGATCTGTTATCTCTCCCAGACCTGATAAGGAAGGTTTTTCATCCCATTGCACATCGGGGTGATGATTATTTTGGCTCAAAATCCCCCACGGGAAATCATATAAGATTATATCAACATGGCCGGTTGGAATGTCGACCATTCGCTCCAGAGAATTACCATAATGAAAAGCTATCATTATCGCTCCACCTTCCCACCCAATACGATTTTGTCAAATTCCACAAGCTGGATTGCTAGCCATCTAAAAGGTTCGACTGGATCCAACAATGTTTCATCGGGGCAAGTATATTGGTTGATAATCTCCCACACCGGCCACTTTTTGTTCGATCTAAGAATTAAATCAAGCTCAACACTATCTGGAGCCAATTTGAGGATGTTTCTTTCTTTCTGAGTTAGATCAAGCGCAATTGACTCTATTATCCTGGACCTTACCACTAACGCCCTGTTCGGGTCCTCTATCGTCAACCCCCCAAACAACATTGAATCCAGTTCCATCATCATTCCATCAACAGTACCTTCATCAATATTGTATAGTCGTGGATCATTAATAATTTGAGATTTGATCCAAGAAGTGACTTCCATATCTATACCCCAATTTTCAATATTCGGAAGTACCGAAATATATAAATCTCGTTTCACAGTCTCAGGTATTCCATTTGTGAGAAACTCGGCGAACTCGAAATAAGTAATGCGTATCGTGTCATCTATGCTCGTGGTGACTTCTGTTACAGTATTTTTCATCATTTTCTCCTCTAAGTATTTGCTATTGGCTTGATATTCATTTACTAGGTGTGTTCAACTATGACTTTCATGATCCTGGCAAGGTGTTTATCATACGAAAGCATCATATTTTGCTCCATGATGCAATTCCTCCGCAAGCGTGGCATTTTTAATTTAATTCTATTTACAAGCTGCTCTTCAGGCAGACTCGCGTAAAATAGATCTAACATATGCAACTTGAGTTTTTGGAGAATTACTTGGTCATTCGAAGGCAAAGCGTCTGCTAACTCAAGTAGGAAATATTGCATCCCAACAAAAGACCCATACCACCTAAGAATATCGAGATCACTATATTGGGAACTCACCCTGCTATTTACTATCTTCCATAAGGGCCATAGAGTAAGGGTATTGGCTATCTTGTTCAGATCACCATCAGTAGGTGTCTGCATTAATATCAACAGATCTTCATCATCAATATCATTCGCCATCGCCAGCGTTATTCGCGTCCTCACTGAGTAGCCTGTTTTATTATCAATTTTTCCATTCCATGTCTCTGACAATAGGAACTCAGCGGTACGCTTAAATTCAGTAGTTTCTTGATCTGTTAGTTTAGGAAGATCACCATGCTCGATGACCTGGTCTAAAAGGCTATTATAGTTCATACATCTCTCCTGTTTGGTCTGTTTATTAGGTCATTTAGCTCGACTTTATCTGATTTTGATAATCTTCGATTATGTCGTAAATAGTGAAATTGAAGAAGATCCTGAACATCAAAGAAGAGTCGACTTGATTTCTTGTCTGGATCTAGAGGTCTTGCCCTCAATTTCCCAGCCGTGACTAATCGTCTCGTCTGAGAATCTGAGATTTTCAAAAATGAAGATGCGCCCTCCAATGTTCTTACCGGTGAGTCACTATCACATTTGCTCATATCCAACAACTGCCCGATAGAACAATTTAATCTTTCGACCTGAGTTGAGATTTCTGATAATTTCTCAAATAGAGCGTTCGGTGTTAGTTCCTGATCAGTCGGGGTGTGTGTCAATGTCTCCATTTTTAGTCGTCATCCAAATTTTCGGTTGTCTCAACACCCAAAAATATCTTTTTGAATTCACCCTGCCATTCCCATCGTGATCCCAACCTTCCCGGCAAAACTGATATCTCAACAAAACCCGCATCTTTTATTTTTTTGATCATTGATCGTACTTGTGATTTTTTTACACCAGATCGATTTGCTAAACTCTCCAAGGACGTAATCAATTCACCAACACCTATTGACTCCCCGTTCCAATCATTCTCCTTCGTATTTGTCACTGATAATGCAACAATCACTGCTGTAAACTCTGAAGGGGATAAATTCAGGGGGCGAAGCTGGTCGCGAATTAAATCCAGAACGGATTTTGCTCCCATATTAGTAACACGCAAGGGTCGATGACGGAAAGTCGACATAACAGTTGCTCTGATTTCGGCTATGCTTACTATTGGTGGTCTATTTAGTTGATTCCAGCTACACAGTTCCTTCAAGGTCTCAGATTCAGAGTACCCGGCATCCCGCATATTACGTGCACGTATAAAAGTTGCAGCGTTACGTTCCCCCTCATCAACACCCTCTGACAGCATTTCTTGAATCTTATACATGCCATGAGGGCGATTATTTTTTTGAACTTCAAGCCAAAGATCCCTGCATGGTTCGATCAGCGATATTTCCCTAGGTGAGAGATGCCATGGTGCAAGCTGGATATGATCTGCTTTCTTCTGGATGTTGGTTGACATTACACTCTCAAATCGTCAATCGTGATGGGAATTTTATACTGTTTTGATTTTGGGTGAATCGAATTGCTGAGTCTAATCAACCTATGTGGTACATAAACCTGCCAGTCGACATATTCCCGTATTGGCAGACCCGCGGTCAATAAATTCACAAGCTCACGTATCTTAGTTTCTAATTTATACTCAGGCTTTATCCCGAAGATTTTTGAAGGAATCTCGAGGTGGAACCCCTTGTATCCTGAAAAATAAATGCGCAAATATTCGGAAGGTATATGCCTTTCCAGACGTAAGTACTCAATATATTCAAACATTTTCGTCGAGAGTGTGTCGATGCTTGATTTGCCACAATCAAAATCGAATGTTATAAACGGAATATTGGTTGGACCATAATACTCTCTAAGAGCCTTACCTGCCTTTAGATGCTGTTTTATTTCAGATCGGTAATTCGCAATACTATATTGGGCTTCCCCAGCATATTTGTTAGGAAGATGGCATTCTCGCACAATGTGATATTTTCCATACCCATTTCGGGTCATAATTTTGCATTGAAAGTCTGATCGAATCACAGACCACTCTCCAATGTAGATTCACTAATCTCTGCTACCCCTATTGGTTCAGCTTTGACTTCTATATGTTTCCTGGGGAGTAATGAATGTATTATTGTAAGCTTTGAAGAATTTTGATCTTCTGTATCTGGGCCGGGTCTGAGGGAGAGATTGCCTATTTCTTCTTTGCTATTATCCGGAAGAACATTAGAATCTATTCGAGATTTTCTTAATGAGCTTATGGCTCGGTTGTAGTTAGGGTTTTGGTTCATGCAACATTATAAATGTCCACAAAATGTAACTCACGTCTAATCTCTAGATAACCTTGAACCTCTTGGAAATAACGCTAATTAGCCAACACCGAAATAGCTTCATATTGGGAATACTGTTATTTCCAACTTTTCATTTATTACTTATCCAATGTCGTGCAATGGTGCGAATTGCATCCTTTTTTTTTTCATCAGCACTCTTTAGCTTCCCATCACGGGATGTTTTTGTCCAACTGACGTAGTTACAACTAGTTGTATACTCATAAATCCATTTGGCAATATCGGTATTAGTTTTAATTCCTACATGTCTTAATGACCGGGAAATTACTTTAGTATGGGCAATTAGAATCCAGGATTCTGATCTCTTCACACCCTGATGGTCATATTGATAGTATTTCTTCATCATCCTGATTACTCGATGAACTTCCAATAGCGAACAGTATAATGGTCTACCCACAATAGAATTAGTAGTCCTATTAATGAACTCAGATAACTTTTCATTTTTTCCCATCAGTAATGCAGAATTCATGTCTGCTGGTAAGGGTTCATCAACATCTTTTTTTTCTGCATACTCTACCAACAGTTTTAACTGATCATTTAATTCTGAAAGATCGTCTACTTTTTTCTGAAGTATCTCGGTGTAATACGTCTTTGATTGAACTTCCTTACGAATATCTGAATTAGCGGTTAAGTAAAGGAAGAGGTCCATTAATACTGAGAAGTCTTCTTCTGGGAATCTTTTATCTCCAATTTCCTCAACCGCTTCCAACCATTTAGAGGTTATTTTAACAAATTTTTCAAATTCTTTTTCAGATGAATGTATTAAAGCTATTTCCTTTGGATATATGATTGCCACATTGTGTCTGAATTGTCGTTTCAATGTTCTCAATTGAAATTCATGATCTTGTACCATGATGTGTTTCCTCCAAAATGTTGATTGTTAATCAACATAAATTACTAAACACTGATACAATTATGAATTATTTTTTTTAAGCGACCAACATAGGGATGAAAATCCTAGTTTCTGATTACAATTATACGACAATTACCGCACAAATCCCCCAAAATATTTTTCAACCAATATCCCCAGATAATTTAATAGATGCAGAAAATCGTCTGGACCCGTGCCTGCGTGCTCGTATTTTTTTCGCTTCCAGGTTGGATCTATCTCAATGTAAACATTTAAAATATCAGCCGCATAAGAGGCGATTTGCTTTTGTTTTGGAAAACTGTACAACTTTTTTTTAAGCCTATTGAATACCAGGTCCAAAGAAACTGTTCGACCGATTTTATAGCATTTTGCAGATGGATCCCAATCAGATATTCGTTGTGTGCTTGTATACATCATTTCGAAGACCTTTGCCTGGACCAAATATTTCAGCCTTAAGTTCTCTTTGTGCCCAACTCCAAAATCTGTTCCGATAGCAAAAATATTATGTCTATTGCAGGTATTAGCAATCTCATTAAGGACGATATCCGGGTTATGATATTTCACACCGGAAAACCTCTTTACATATAAAATTTCTATTCGATTATTGTTGAACCCCCCAATGGCCATGATGGTAAAAGCTCGTCCCCCCTCTTTCGAATTCCACGCCCAGTCAATAGCGGCAAAAAGCGGTCGCGAAAGTAGATTTGGACGAGGATTAATTGGATCAATGAAGTCTCTTTCATCGCAGCAGGCAAATACTTCTTCCTTGGTTATCGGAAGAGTACCACTGTCATATGGCAATCCTAAAACCTCCTGGTAGAATTCTGCTTCTGGATATGTGTCCAGCTTATCTAAAACTCCATCATTGGCTGGCGTTCTCCAAGTACAAGCTGGAGTCATCAGACGACTAATCCTATAACCTGCTAATTTTGAATCTGGATTCATGGCAACCCAGTCCCCATTCCGAGCTTCCATCTCCTTTCCACAATGCAGACAAAACAAGAATGGTTTTGCCGGATCAATGTGTTCCATTCCCAACGGTGGATTAGTCTGATGACAGTGCGTGCAAGTAATGATCCATTCAAATTGTTTTGATTCATAATACTTTTGGCTCAATACATTCTTTGTACTGAGGGGTGTGCCAGAAAATACGTAGGCAGAATCATCTGGATACGATTGTGCACACTCACTCACAATTGGTATGTTATCTGAAAGTATGGATTGAGTTTCATCAAAGAATATTTTCCGAGCAGGAAGCCCCCTTGCTGAGTCAGCATTTTGACCAATTGCCCTGAAGGACAGTGTGGTTCCATTTGAAAACATCTTATCTCTCACATTGTCTATTGTACCAGGTCCTAGGTACTCCAATGCCAACTCAGAGTTCAGTTCAAACTGTCGGTTAATTTTCCGATGAACAAACTCATCTGATTGGCGCTGCTGGGCCGTTACATAAAGGAGTGAATCATTCTTGTTTAATATGGCATCGGCCAACATATCCTTAGCAATAAAACTTGATTTCTCTGCTTGGCGAGACGCCAAAATAACCAGGTAACGATACTTATGGTTATAGATGGGCTCCAAATATTCTCTTCCCTGAAACCGGAAGGTGGCTCCGTTGTCCGTGAAAAAGGTTCTGGATATAAATTCAGTACGGGAGAGTGTTATTTTTTTCGCTTTGTGGGTTGTCGGAATGTGGATGTATGGCTGAGTCATTTAAACCTCCAGGTTCATTACATGGTTATATAGTTGAGGGAAGTCTTTCCGGGCGTTATAGAAAGTAGTTCGGCAAACTCCATTTAATTCACAAGCTTGCCTCACATTCCGAAGGAGTAACACATCTTGGAATAATTTGCGATACAGCTCCCCTTTTTGGTGGACAGTGATTACAAAGCAAGGGCTGAGATGCCCCTGATCATTGTAGTTGGTGATGGCATTGTCATGACATTCATTGCAAACAAAATCCAGCGGGATATGCTTTGTTAATCCTGAGCAAACCCTCCATCTCTTTGGACCTTCCATTATCAATTGACAATAAGTTACTGGAGATATCCCATCAAATTGCTGAACAATGTGAATGGTTCTCTCATCAGGTCGCAGCGGTATCAAAAATAGTGGTGTGCTCAATATTGGCACTGAGAGTAGTGGAATGATTACTTCTGTGAAGAATTCACAAGAGATTGGAATCAGTACACCAGCTCTTATATAATAGTCGCTTTCTAATGGGTGATAAAATGGGATCCGTTTACTTCTCTTGATTCTTAATACACCATGACATTGGGGACATACTGGACTTGTTGGTCTTCCAAATAAGACACTAATAGCTTGGAATTGTCCATTACAATCGCAGCATCTATAGTGAATCAACCGTTTATCATCTATAGGGATGTCTTGGTTCAATAATTTTCGATATTCAGAGCTCAGCATGAGAAGATTCCTCTGAAAATGATTCTAGTGTAGTAGTAATAATTAAACATATCGGGCTTACTGTGGATCAGGTTGTATGACTTGGATTTTATCAACCAGAGTTTCATTTCTAGCTCTAAATCCCATGCTTTTTAGAACTTGAACATCTCTGACAAGGGTACGTGACCATTTCTCTACTTCATCAGTGTCATTACAGAGAGTGGCCTTGTTCTTTTTTATGACAGAACGGCAAAAGCCCTTATAGAGTTCACCAAGAATGGTATCTGCAGGACAATCAAGTTCCAGATCGAGCACCACTTCCAATCGACTGGTCTCACCAAAACCAAGTTTTAAATGGCGATGGTACTCTTTCGAAAGTGTTGGCATGTTTTCCAGGTTGCCTTTTAAAGATACCTTGTATTGTGGTGTCCACCCATCCTTGGGATCACAGTTCCAGAAAAAGTACAAGTACGCTTCGATTGCAGCCCTTGAAAATTGTGGTATAAAGGGAATAGAGTTAAGCTGTCCATGAATTTCAGCTGCAGGATGCCCGAGTATCGCCAGAATCTCCACAAACTCTCTGATCTGAGGATCATACATGATTGAAAAACTCTCATCAGGAATAGTTTTAATTCGTGGATTCAAACTGATGGGACGACACTTCTTGGACAACAACTGTAGAGAGATCGTCCTATTGGGACCTACTAGAAGACGATCAATTTCTGTTGAATAGAATTTTAAAGCCCCGCGACGAAACTTTGGGTAAGCAGAAGATCTCGGCATACCAGCATGCCGCCAAAGGGTGTACTCCAAGAATTTTCTTGCGGGGTGATACTCGACTAACTTTTGCTTTAACACTGGCACCTCTCGATAATTTCTGTAAACCAGCTCCAATCATTGATGGAGTTTATTTACGAGAGGCTTCCCTACCGCTTAAATATAATGTTATCAATCACCTGATGAAATATTTTATTTAATAATTATTGAGAAGGGAAGATTAGTGAGTTTATTTAATGTCGATAACGCACATGTACTTTTACCAAAATGTTGGCTTTCAAAATTGAAGCTGAAAATCATCTATAAATATGGGAAGGTTATCGCATTTAACACTGTGAACTGATTTAGCTAAGAAAAAGAGCGATTAACAGCTCCCTCTCTTGTACTCTTTATCAGGACAATCGATCACCCGGATCACTGAAGTCCTGATCGTCGATGTTGAACATGATCCTTTGCAGGTCAATTCGAGCTTGTTTTGCGAAACTTAACAGCTCCTTGGAGGCTATACCGTTCACATCGATAATTACTTCAGCCCATCGGTAACCATTTTTCTTTACATCATTAAGGCTGAATGTAGTGTTCATTGCAACTACAGGGAGATTTGAGCGCTGCAGT
>Ga0233437_1008011_pt1 | contig 9974 bp, 7 predicted proteins | sample SI_122_August201_FD_182714 | JGI IMG/M metagenome (GOLD analysis project Ga0233437, IMG submission 182714) | Seawater microbial communities from Saanich Inlet, British Columbia, Canada - SI_122_August2016_200_MG | ecosystem: Environmental > Aquatic > Marine > Inlet | place: Canada: British... | reverse complement strand
GCAAGATGGTTTGGTTTTTCAAGATGTGCATCCGGATGATTATGACTGGGACAAGTTAAACAAGCAAGAATCTAAGAGTTTAATCGCACTTGGTTTGCAATACATAGATGAAAATGAATGGCGAAATATGCAGTCAATATTTAATGAACCGGTATATGCAATAGATATTGATGATACTTATTCTGGCGGCCTAGCAAAAGGATCAAGTGGTGGGTTTGAACTTTCAGGTTCGCATGGTCTCGCTTTTGATGGAAGCTATGTTGCTAAGCATGAATTGGTGTTTGTTTTTACACTAGAGTAAGTTGATACATACAAATTGAAAGGAAATACAAATGAATAAAAAAGAATTATGCAATTACCCAAATTGCGAAAAGTGCAAAAATAATTTTGAAATTCCGATGTGCATGTTGGAAGAAGCAAACGTGGAAACAGAAAAAGCAATACTAATTGAGCCACGTGATGGATATGTGATTATAAGAAACGATGAGGAGGACGAAAATATATAAGGAGAATAAAAAATGCCAAACCCAAGCTATTATAGTATCTTAACTGCTGATATAAGATACAACCAAAACATCACGGATAGTGAAAAGATCCTATTTAGTGAATTAACAGCGCTAGCGAATAAAAATGGATATTGCCATGCAAGTAATAAATACTTTACTTCTATATATAATGTGTCCACAAGGACGATTCAAAATCGACTCAAGAAATTAAAAGATCATGGATTTATAAAAATAGATCTTGAATATTACCCACAAAGCAAAAGAGTTATGACAAGAAAAATATACATCTCAAATACAAATAGCGAAGAAAGCTTCACTACCCCTCATGAAGAAAGCTGCACCAGCCCTCATGAAAAACCTTTCCATAGGGTGGTGAAAGAACTTTCGCACCCCCGTGCAGAAACTTGCACATATAATAATACAAGAGTTAGTACTACAAGTATAAGTAGTACAAGTGTGAATACCCGCGCAAGTCCAGAAGAGCTAATATCTACATTCAATCAAATCTGCAAAACACTTCGACCATATCAATTCAATCAATCCGATAATGAGAATATCCAAAAACTATTAAAATCAAATATTGATGTAATAAAGCTTTTCCAAACAGTCGAGTCCAGCGATTACCTAACTGGTAGAAATGAAAGATGGAAAGGTTGTAATTTTAGTTGGGTTATTAAACCAGAAAATATTAAAAAAATTATGGATGGCTGCTATACAAATGCAAAAAGCAAGGATTGCAACGAATTCTTTGACTTAGTTGGAAAGCTATGATTACAAAAGATGAAATTGGGATGCTTCTTGGTGTGGTTAAAGTTGCATACAGCAGATCATTTTCTAATGAGAATCCTAGGCTTATGATTAACCTATGGCACGATATGCTTTGCGATGAACCATTAATACTTGTTCAATCCGCAATCAAAAAGCATATTGCAACTTGTAAGTTTGCACCAAGAGTATCAGAAATATTAGATCATGTTGAACATCAAAAATGGGAGCTATATCAGAATCATTGCATCTTAGATGACATCATTTCAGGTAAGCCAAAAGGCGATCTTCCTGAGGCATTTTATCCAAGAAGAGTGTGCGGCAAGATAAAAGCGTTTGAGTTAAACAGCAGTCAGAAAATCAACAATGAAATTAAATCAGTAAGGTTGAAGCAACTAGAAAAGAAGGAGAAGTGAATGGAAAACTATGAACTATTTGGCGTCATATTTTTGTCGCTAGTTATTATATTTCAGATTGTGGCATTTGGAACAATGTTCTACTGTATGTTTGAAAGATGAGGAGAGTATTAGCTTGACTTGTGAAAGGTGATCGTTTAGTGTGTGTCTGGAAGGGAGGAAAACTCATGCGAGCTCACAAAAAGAAGAGTGAAAATTTAATAACAAAAACTAAGGATTGAGCCATCAGTTGCAGTTGCGATTGGTGGCTTTTTCAATTTCAAGGAGGAATTAAAATGCCAACAATTATTGGAGTAGATAATGGATTCGGCAACACCAAAACACCAAACTTCATATTCCCATCAGGTGTAGTCGCTTATGAAAACGAGCCGTTTATCAAACAAGGAAAAATGCTGTATAAGGGCAAATATTATGTGTGTGGTGGTGAAACGGGAAGCCTAACAAAAAACAAGACTGAGAACGAAAACTACTTTCTTTTAACAATGGCTGCAATCGCCAAAGAAATTGAACACAAAGGATTATCAAGAACTCTTGATGTAATTATTGCAGCTGGGCTGCCACTAACACTGCTCGGTACCCAAAAAGAAGATTTTAAAAAATATTTATCATCAATGATACCTGTAAAGTTCGAATTTGAGGAAATTAAGTACAAAATCAATATCGTTGATGTCATACTGTTCCCGCAAGGTTATACAGCAATAGCATATAAGAAAAACATGCTGCTCAGAGAACCCTCTCAAATATTAATGGATATTGGCGCATGGACAGTAGATGTGATGATGATCAATAAAGGCCTGCCTGTCGCTGGAAAACATCGAAGCCTAGAAATGGGTATCATGATATGCATCGAGGAAATACTAGAGGAAATTAGAAACCAAAAAGGATTATCCATGACAGAAACTCAAGTCGAGCAAGTCCTGCTTGGCAATGAATGTAGCATGGATGATGAAATCAAAGACTTAATCCATAATCAAGCCAAGCGATATACGGACAGACTTTTTAAGGAACTGGAAAAAGCAAAGTTTGATGTTAGCGCAGTACCAACCATTGCAATGGGTGGAGGCGTTGATGTGATAAAGCCATATATTTCAAAAAAACAGCAAGTAGATATTATGAGTGATATTCATGCAAATGCTAAGGGTTATGAGATCTTAGCGTATGCGAAGATAAACAATGGGTAGGTCATTATGGATATTTCTAATAGAGAAGGAGCAGATGCAGTTGATAGTTTCAGATTTTCTATAAAGTTTAACCTAAATGTAGAGCATCACCGAAAGGCATATAAAAGATTAAGCAAAATCAAAAAAGGAGATAAGTCAGAGTTTTGCATCAACTGCATACTTGGCAAAGAAGATGAGAATCAAGAGATAAAGAGCTTGATTGCAACAACAATTAAAACTTGTTTAGAAGGAGCTCATATTTCAAATATACCTACTAAGAAAGCTCGTGATAATGATGAAAGCGAGATTGATATTATGGATGGGGTGCTGGAATTCATGACCTCGCTTGATTAACTAACTGGGTTATACTCTGAATGAACTCTGACAGAAACACAAAAACCGTCTTAAGAGGCGGTTTTTTAATCCCCTGAAAGGTGATGCATGCGCAAAGACAACAATCAGATCAAAGTTACAGTAATTATTGACTTTGATCTTAAGGAAAAAGAAGCTTCAAATCATAAGCGGATAAAAGACATACAGAAAATCAATAATGTAATTCTAAAGATCTTTTATCTAACCACAAAAGAAAAAGACAGAAAATAAGGAGATAAACATTTGAAAAAAAGAATAGTAACACTAATTATACTTGTGAGCATGATGCTCACTTTTTTTATGTCACCAATGATCGCTAATGCAACGCCATCTAATAATCCGCAGTTCACAACAGGACTTGCATCAGCAGCTGGGTATTATATGGAAGTGTATACAGACGGCGTATGGAGTGACTTAAAAACACCCAAGCATTGGGATACAGCTACTAACGATATAGCATACTGCTTAAATCATCCAATGGATTATCCTGTTGGTACGCAGATGTACTTCCCTATGAATCCAACCACAATGTTCTCACCTACAACTATGAACGGACTTTATACCATATTGAGTCATGGTTATCCAAATACCACAGGAGGTTTGCCTGATGACATGGCAAGATATGCAACAAGCAATGCAGTTAGGGCTTGGCTTGCTGAGTCACAAGGGATCGGATATAACTATATGAATGTCAACAATAATCTCTTCCGAGCAAAATCAGGTTCGCCTTGGGCATATGACTGGATGATAGGATTATTAAATTTAGCTAGAGCAGGCAATGCCAGTTATCTTAATTGGTCAGGACGAGAAGTTACAACGGAGCCAAGTACAGTAAAGCTTACACTTCAAGGCGGCAACCTTGTTGGCACCTGCACGGTAGATTCACCATCTGGAACATATGAGATTGATTACAATATGCTTCCAAGCGGTGTTAGCATATCAGGCTTTACCGGTAATGATAACGATACACTGACAATTACGGCACCGGTTAGTATAGGCAATGAGGATATTGTAATAAAAGATGCGCTTAAAGGAACAAGTACTATGAGCACATCCAATGTACATTGGTTTGAAACCTCAGGTGGTTATCAACCTATGGTATGCGTAGATTTTTCAAAACTTAGAACGGTGATGTCTAGCGACTTAACAATTAGTTCTGAACTTGGCGGATACATACAAGTAATCAAACGCGACGATGTAACATCAAGGTATTTACAAGGGGCCATATTTGGTATATATACACCAAATGATGTGCTTGTTGACACAATAGTTACCAACGTCAACGGAACAGAAAAATCTGTATTTCTTGACAGCGGCGAATACTATGTACAAGAGAAAACATCACCAACAGGTTATGTTGCTGATGATGCTAAGCATTATGTCTCCGTTGCAATCAATGGACAAACACATGTATTATGGCTTAAAAATACTATGATAAAAGGTCGGGTTGAACTTTTAAAAGTTGGCGAAACTGATAATCCACTTAGTGGAGCAATGTTTGGTCTATACAAGAGTGATAATACATTTATTGAAGACTTAACGACTGATGGGAATGGAACGGCTGTTTCATCACTGATTCATTATGGACATTACTATTTAGAAGAAAAGGTGGCACCTGCTAATTACAGCATAGACCCATTAAAGCATGAATTCACTATTGCAGTGAATAATGAAACGATCAGCGTTAATGCTACAAATACATTAAAGCGAAGCAATATCCAGATAAAAAAGACTGATGAATATGATAATCCAATTCAAGGAGCCTCATTTGGTATCTATGATAATTCGGACATTTTGATAGAAGAGTTAACAACCAACGAAAATGGTTTAGCGGTAAGCGCTGAATATGTATTTGGTGATTACTACTTAAAAGAGCTTAGCACTTTACCTCAATATTTGCTTCTTTCTGAAGATATTCTATTTTCTATTGACCAGAATGATATAACAATCCCGATAGATCTCGTAAATAATTTAAAGCGAGGATGTATGAAGATCAACAAGACTGGTGACTATGAGATTAATGGAGTAAATGAAAATATTCCGCTCCCAGGAACAGAGTTTGAAGTAAGGTTAAAAAACAGCGATGCATTAATTGAAACGATTATTACTGATGATTTAGGCGTAGCTACATCCTCTAATCTGCCTTATGGAATTTATACAGTGTCTGAATCAGCCACACCTTTTGGATATATATTAAGTCAGCCCTTTGATGTTAACATTGATACAGATGGTGAAACTCAATCCTTTGATATTGAAAACAAAGCGATCAGATCAAACATAACTATAATCAAAAATGATATTGATACAGGCTTGCCTGTTTTAATCGCAGGAACAGAGTTTAAGATTATGGACAGTGATGGAATCTACATTATCCAAAATGGCATTGATACATTTACGACTGATGATGTGGGAAGTGTTACCTTGGATTTGCCTCTATATTTAGGGCAATATACATTACATGAAATTTCGTCGCCATATGGATATTACATTGATGAAACGCCAATACCATTCTCGGTCGATGAATCAAGCACTAGTGAGATTATACTAGAACACTCCAATGAAAAGATTCTAAAGCAGATCAGAGTTACAAAATCAGATACCAGGGATAGCGGAAGAAAGCTTGAAGGAACAGTATTTGATATTATTGATTCATATGAAACAGTAGTTGAGACTATAACGACGAATAGCAATGGCGAAGCATTATCGTCTCTGCTACCATATGGAGCATATACAGTTAAAGAAAAAACACCACCTGTTGGCTTTACCATTAGTAATGAAGCACACTCGGTATTTATTGGTGATGAAAAGAATGAAGTCTATGATGTGTTTACCCAAAATGAACCAACAGAAATAACAATTTTTAAGAAAGGTAAGGATACGAATGGACCACTAGAAGGCTCACACATTCAGGTATTTAATGAAAATGATCTGCTTGTATATGACGGGATCACAGATAGCGTTGGTAGATTTGATATAACCGAGATACCGATAGGTAATTATACATTTAAGGAAGTAAAAGCACCTGAAGGCTATACATTATCCACAGATACATATGTGTTTGAAATCACGAAGGATGGTGCAGAGTCGCCTGATATCTATTTTGAAAACGATCCGACTGAAGTAACTATTACAAAGATTGATTACGTGTCAAACAAGGCAATAACAGATGCAGAAATTGAAGTGTTTAATGCTGATGGTGAGAGTATATATAAAGGAAGGACTGACCAAGCTGGTCAGATCATCTTAACTCATTTACCTATTGGAATATATACTGCAGTTGAGACCAAGGCACCAGATGGATATATAAAATCCGAAGATGCAATCACATTTTCGATAGATGAATACGGAGTTGTTACAGGAGAAACTGAGATTGAAAACTGTCCTACTATGCTACATATACAAAAGATTGACTACGATACAGACTTACCACTAACCGGTGCTGGTTTTAAAGTTAAAAACTTCTTGGGGCTACATTTGCTAAACTTTACTCAAGATGAAAATGGTGCATACTGGTTTGACAATGAAGGTGAAGTATCTGAGGTGTTAGTTGATGAAGGCGGCAAAGTTATTATTCATGGTTTGCCTTTTGGTAACTATTGGATTGAAGAGAGCATGACACCTGAAGGATACTATCCGACTGCGCCGATAAAGATATCAATTACTGAGGAAAATGATATTAATTTACCTTATGAAGCAGTTATAGCAAACTCTGTTTATGTAAAGCTTGGGCTTGATAGGGATAGGTATAACCTGTCGATTGCGATTGGGTTACTGATTCTGTCAATTGGAGGTTTGATAGTTTGGTATCATAAGAGAAGGAAATAGCGTTATTAGACATATGCTTGGGTTCTTGATAGTTAGAACCCATGGCACTGTCTATATAATTTTGAGTAATAATTTATATAGCTTGGAAGTTGGTGCATTCTATGGGGGTCATATGTAAAAAAGCAAGTCATTATTTTATCGACAGATGATCTTTATATTGGTATAATAAAACAATAATGGGCAAATCTAATAAATTCTATTTCAAGTGACCGTGATATTTAATTGAAGTAGAATAGAGTATTTTTTAGAGCTGATATTTTGATATATGTTAATGTATTGTAACTATGACTTTTAGTTGTTAAAAGGAGTTGTTCTATGAAGAAATTATCTAGCAAGGCTAGAGAAAAGAAAGAAACATACAATATTCGATCATATACCAAAAAAGAACAGCCAAAAATTCTTTTGCTTATTAAAGAATCGATTATTAGTAAGCGCGAGTATGTTAGTGAGAAAACTGATATAAAAAACTTAAGGCAATCACTATTTGCTATATTATCGTTATTTCTTGTTGTTGCTTGTGGCCCTTTGTTTATTTTTGGCGCTACAATGTTTATTCTCCAAGGGGATTTTTTAATTGCAGGAATCCAGATACTTTCTTATATCTTTATAGTTTTAGTAATATGTATTAAAAGAATAAATATAGATACTAGACAATTTATTATTATGATAATGCTATACTTTTTTAGTGTGTTGCTCTTAATAATTACTGGATCTAATGGAGCAGGATTGGTTGCAATTCTTGCTATAATGTTTCTTTCTGGAATTTTACTTGATAGTAAAAAACTATTTTATCTCGTAGGAATAAATCTTTTTACCTTTACACTGCTAACTGTTTTTTTGAATATTGGCACATTGGATGGGACTTATTTGCATACATATAAAGATACCTGGGCCATAAATATGCTGACTACACAAATATGTGGCATTGGATTGCTATCTCTTACACATGTTATGTATATTGCATTACAAAATCAAGCAGAGTCATTAAAGGTGTCCATAGTAAAAATTACAGAAAGTGAAAGAAAGTATCGCTCAATCCACAGCAATGCTGGTATAGGAATATTTAATTTATCATTTAGTGGAGTCATTTCCAATGCAAATACTAGATGTGCAGCGACTTTCGGTTATGCATTAGATGAACTGAAGGAACTAAAGTTGCAGGAGATTATCTACAAAGATGATATCAATTATGTTTCGGATATTCTTGTAAGTATAAAAAGAAAAGAAACAATCCATAACAACTTCGAAACAAGATGTTATCATAAAGAAGGCCATCTGATTTGGACTAATATTATAGTATCCTCTGAAGAGACAATCAGTTCAAGCCCAATGTTTTGCATTTGTACAGTAGAAGATATTACCGAAAAGAAGAAATTGGAGGAAAAAAACTTAAACCTCGAAGCTCATTTAAGAAATCAGCAAAAGCTCGAATCAATAGGAACATTAGCAAGTGGTGTAGCACATGAAATCAATAATCCGATAAATGGCATTATGAACTATGGTCAAATAATAATTGACACTGATACTGAGGATTCAATAATAATAGAAAGTGCAGGGGAAATAATTCATGAGACAAAAAGAGTAGCTACAATAGTAAATAATCTACTGAATTTTTCTCGACAGAATCAGGTAGCGGATTCAAGGTTAAGGATTGAAGATATAATAGAACAAACATTATCCCTAATAAGAACAATTATCAAAAAGGACCAGATTACATTAGAAGTAGATACTCAAGATAATTTGCCTACAATTAACTGTCGAAGTCAACAAATTCAGCAAGTTATTATGAATCTTATGACTAATGCTAGGGATGCTTTGAATGAGAAATACCCAGAATATAATGAGGATAAAAAGCTCATTGTAACTTGTGAAAAATTTATAAAAGCTGAAACTGAAAGGGTCAGAATAATTATTGAAGATCATGGAAATGGCGTACCAAAAGAAATACAGGAGAATATATTCGATCCATTCTTTACAACGAAGGAAAGAGATAAAGGAACAGGACTTGGACTGTCTATAAGCTATGGCATAGTAAAAGAACATGGTGGAGATCTATACTTTGAAACAGAAGAAGGTAAGTATACAAAGTTCTATGTAGAATTGCCCGTTGAATAAAACAGAGATCAAGTATAAGTAACAAATATACTAACATTTATATTAACCGCAGTAATGTGCATATACATAACTGCGGTTTTTTAGTACCCAAAATTAAGGAGGATCAAAGTGGCAACAATTATACCAAAAGAAGATTACATAAAACAAAAAGAACAAGAGAAAAAGGAGGTTTTACTAAAGCTGCAACAGGGCGTTAAGGACATATTTGAATCTGAAAAGTACAAAGACTTTTTAAAAGCATATTCAAGATTTCATGATTATAGCATCAATAATACAATATTGATACTGATGCAAAAACCCGAAGCGGAGCGAGTGGCTAGCTTTCAAACATGGAAGAAGCTCGGGCGCAACGTCAATAAAGGCGAAAAGGGAATAAAGGTGCTCGTGCCTATTCCGTATAAATATCAAAAGCGTGTTGAGAAGATTGATAAAAATGGTGAGAAGGCAACAGAGGACATTGATCTTAAAGGGCTATCATTCAGACTTGGAAATGTATTTGACACCTCGCAAACGCAAGGAAAAGAACTTCCAACATTAACAACAGAATTGACCGAAAACTCACCCGATATTAAAAGAGCAATTCATGCAGTAGAGCTCAGTTCACCAGTACCGATTCATTATGATAAGCCAGTCGGAAAAGCAAACGGATACTATCACTTAGAGGAAAAGTACATTGCTATACGGCTAGGCATGAGCGATAGCCAAACATTTAAAACGTTAATTCATGAAGTTTCACATTCAATACTTCACAGTCTCGATGAAAATAAATACAACCGGAAAGTGCAAGAGATTCAAGCTTTATGCTCAGCATTCTA
>Ga0233437_1008009_pt1 | contig 9976 bp, 4 predicted proteins | sample SI_122_August201_FD_182714 | JGI IMG/M metagenome (GOLD analysis project Ga0233437, IMG submission 182714) | Seawater microbial communities from Saanich Inlet, British Columbia, Canada - SI_122_August2016_200_MG | ecosystem: Environmental > Aquatic > Marine > Inlet | place: Canada: British... | reverse complement strand
AATCGGACAACCGGTGGAAATTAGACATTTGCCCACCGAAAGGTCCATAACCAATGCCAACTTAGGGATCACCGACGGTGAATTTCCCAGGATATCCGGCTTGGGCCGTCTCTACCCCAATCTCCTTGAGGTTCCCGAAAAAATAGACGATTTCAAATTTACGGCTTTTACGTGGAGAGACGATATCCAACTTAAGGATTGGGCCAGTTGTAAACCTTATAACGTCGCCATCGTCAGGGGCTGGAAAATTCTCGAAGCCAATCTGGCTGATGTCAAGTCGTTGGCAAGAGTTAAGAACCAGAAACTCCTTTTTTCCCTCTTGGGAAAACATCGCACTGATATCGCGGTCTACTCCCGCTTCGAGGGACAAGAGATGATAGAACGGCTTGGCTTGCAATCGATTCGGGTTCTGGAGCCGCCCTTGGCAACAAAAGCAATGTTTCTTTATCTCAACAAAAAGCATCTCCAGCTGATACCGGCGCTAACAAAGCAGCTTCTTAATATGAAAGATGACGGCACATATGACCGCATTTTTGAAAAGACACTTGGACCTTATTTAAAGGGCACAAAAAAATGATCGAATTCATTAAGAAAATACCCGGATTAAGATCAAGTATTGGACGCAGATTTATTTTATATATACTGCTGTTCAGCTCGGTGATCACCTTTATGGGAACCGGGTTGCAACTCTATTTGGATTACGATCGCGATGTTGAATTGATTCACACCAGTTTAAAGCAGGTCGAGTCGAGTTATCTGTACAGCATCACCAATAGTTTGTGGGTTACGGACTATGAACTTTTGCACATGCAACTCGAAGGGATATTAAGGTTACCGGATATGCAGTTCATCGAAGTTCGAAACGGCACGGAAGTTTTACAGGCGGTCGGCACCCCCCAGTCTGAAAGCATCATTGAACAGACCATCCCTTTGGTTTACGATTATAATGGCCGGGATGTGCATTTGGGTGAACTGTATGTCGTTGCCTCGCTGAAAGGTGTCTATGCGCGGACTCTTGACCGGGTTCTGGTGATCCTCGGTATTCAGACGATCAAAACGTTCTTAGTGTCTTTGTTCATCTTCATCATTTTTTATCTATTGGTGGGCAAGTACATTACTTACATGGCATCCTTTGTTGAATCGATACACTTCGAGTCGATGGATCAACCGCTTCATTTGGATCGAAAACCCAAAAAGAAGAAACCCGATGAACTGGACCGGTTGGTCACTTCTTTTAATCGAATGCGGGAAAATCTGGCACGAGACATCATTGAGCGAGAAACAGCGGAAAAAGAGTTGCAGGAGAGTGAGAAAAAATTAAGGATACGAAACAGAATTGCAAATGTTTTTCTCACCATCCCTGACGACAAAATGTACGGGGAGATCCTGGGAATTGTGCTGGAGGCCATGAAAAGCAAATACGGAGTCTTCGGGTACATTGGCGAAAATGGCGCATTAGTTTGTCCCTCTTTGACCAGAGACATATGGGATCAGTGTCAGATTCCCGACAAAGATATTGTATTCCCTCGCGATACGTGGGACGGCATCTGGGGCAAGGCCCTCATTGAGAAAACAGCTCTCTATTCAAATGAATCTTTCAAGGTGCCTGAAGGGCATGTTCCGGTAATGAGGGCCCTGGATGTCCCTATCATTTACCAAGAAGAAGCCATCGGGAATCTCCTCGTGGGAAACAAAGAGACAAACTATGTTGAGAGAGACCAAGAGCTGTTAGAAGAGATCTCCGAGTACATAGCACCGGTTCTGAGTGCCAGACTGCAAAGAGATAAAGAAGAAAAGGACCGCAAGCGTGTGGAGAAGGATCTCAGGAAGAGTGAGGAAAAACTAGCAATATCAGAGAGAATGGAAGCCATGGGTACCTTGGCAGGTGGTATTGCTCATGACTTTAACAACCTGCTCATGGCCATCCAAGGTCGCACCTCTATAATGCTAATGAAAAAGGATTCTTCCCATCCTGATATCAGACACCTGAAGGGGATTGAGGGTAATATTGAAAACGCCGCCGACTTAACCAGGCAACTCCTGGGCTTTGCCAGAGGTGGAAAATATGAAGTTAAGACGATTGATATAAATGAACTCGTCAAGAAACAAAATCGCATGTTTGGTCGAACCAAAAAAGAGATCAGTATCCGTGGAAAATATGAAGAAAATCTTTGGTCTGTGGAGGTCGACCGGGGACAGATTGAACAAGTCCTTTTGAACCTTTATGTCAATGCCTGGCAGGCAATGCCTGGGGGTGGCGACCTGTATTTGGAAACAGAGAATGTCACCCTTGACGAGATTGATGTAGAGCCGTTTTCTATTGAACCCGGGGAGTATGTGAAAATCTCCGTTACCGACACAGGCGTCGGAATGGATAAAGCAACCCGGGAAAAGGTATTTGAGCCATTTTTCACCACCAAAGAGATGGGTAGAGGCACCGGTTTGGGGTTGGCCTCCGCCTATGGAATCATCAAGAATCACGGTGGGTTCATCAATGTCTACAGTGAAAAGGGTCATGGCGCCACTTTTAATATCTATCTGCCTGCGTCTGAAAAGGAGATCATTGAAGAGAAGAGGCCAGCCGGGGACACATTGAGGGGAACTGAGACTGTTCTTATCGTAGATGATGAGGATATGATCGTTGAGGTTGCCGAGGAATTGTTTGATCAATTGGGTTATAAAGTCCTGATAGCGGGAAGCGGAAGGGAAGCCATAGAAACCTACGAGAAAAACAAGGAAAAGATCGACATAGTTCTTTTAGATATGATCATTCCGGATATGAGTGGCGGCGAGACTTATGACAAACTCAAGGAGATCAACCCTGACATAAAAGTTCTTCTCGCAAGCGGGTACAGCATGAATGGAACCGCTACCGAAATAATGGATCGAGGTTGCAGTGGTTTTATTCAGAAGCCATTCAAGATGAAAGAATTGTCACAGAAATTGAGAGAGATCTTGGACGAAAAATAGGATCAAATATGCGGCTATGTTCGGCAATGCCCGATGCAAGAATGCCTATATTAACCTTAAATTTCGAAGCCTTCCAAGAGATTCAAGACTACATTTCCCAGTCCTGAATAATGCCGGGGGATGTGCGATGCTGGGTTTATGCACGTAACCTTCGCAAAGCTTACTGGAAATAATCTACTTGATAGTCAAACCATACTTGAATACAGTTTTCTTCGAGCTTGAGCTTAGGTGTTACAATTATCAGTCCAGTTATCGATGATATGCAGCCATGGGAGATTAAAAGTGTCCGATTGTGAAAATGGCGCAAAACTTGCTCTCTCTCTTATACCTTCGATTTTTATCAATAATTCATTTAAGGCATTTGGAAATGCTCGGGTGTGCACAAGCATGCCAGGGCTTTTTTGTGGAATAAGCAGGCTTCGCCCAAAGGTGTTTAGCCGAAGGTCCAGAGTCCAATATCACGTGCATCCAGGATTGGAGATGCTTGCGGGCTGGAAACCGTAATGAGAATCAATCGAAAAAATCCGAACCATCGCGTCGAGCGGCCTGACGCCGGTCACGCTGATCGCTATGTGGCTTGAGATTATCTATAGAATCGGATAAAATCGAACATATTCGATAGGATGAAACTGAGGAAGGTGAAGATTTGGTACCAAATAACTTAAGCAGTTTCAGAAACAGTGGAGGAAAAAAGATTATGTTGTACAAAATTTTTATTATTGCCATTTGTTGGATAATGGCGGCTGGAATATCATTTGCCGATACCCCCAAATTGGTACTTAACACTTCTTATACAGCGCCTATCACAGCTCCGGATAAAACGGGCGCTTTGGATCTTTTTTATCAAGAGCTTTTTAAGCGGTTGGGGTGGGACTTTGAGATCCAGTATTTGCCTGCTGAACGGGCTCTGACCAACGCCAACAGAGGGATTGATGATGGTGACGTTTGTCGTATATTTGGACTCGAAAAGAAATATCCTAATTTAATCCGTGTCCCTGAAGTGCTCATGCAGTATGAACACGTTATTTTCACTCGAAAGTTCGATTTCAAAGTGACCGGCCCCGATGACTTAAAACCTCACGACGTTGGGGTCGTTAAGGGCTGGAAGATTATTGAATGGAACACCAAAACCGCCCGTTCGGTCACCTTGGTGGATGATGGAACGCAATTGTTTGGCATGCTGGCTGACGACCGTATTGATTTGGGTATTATAGAACGGATGACAGGCATGATGCTTGCCAAGAAATCCGGCTTTAAAAATATTCGTATTTTGGAGCCGGCGTTTCTTTCTGGTGACTGGTATCTATATCTTCACAAAAAACATCGTAATCTGGTGCCGATAATTGCTGATGAGATCCGTAAGATGAAGGCTGACGGATCGCATCAGAAAATTTTCAACAAGGTGCTGAAGCGTTTCAGGGATTAGCAGTCAACGCTGAACGGTAGCTACAACTATAGGTGGTGTGTTTCAGGTGAATGGTAAACGCAAAAAGGCAGAATCTATTTTATCCACCTTTCGATTTAGGGGAATCGGACGCCGTTTTGCGGTCTGTATTCTACTATTCAGTGGTGTTGTCACCCTGGTTATCACGATTATTCAGTTGGTATATGACTATCGGAAGGATGTCGGTATTATTAATCGGCAGCTCCAGGAAATACAAATTCTTTATCAGGACACGCTATCAACCGCACTCTGGGTGCACAATAAAAAGGGATTGACTCTCCAATTGGATGGAATAATGCGTTTGCCGACCATTCTATATGTGCAAATTGACAATGAATTGGGCGAAAAAATTGAGTATCGAGGAACATATCGGGAAGAACGTATCATAAAAAAAACATTTGAATTGAGTCATGTTCATCGCAGCAAGACGATAATCCTGGGTAAAATGTTTATACTGGCCGATTTAGATATGATTTATGAACGGCTATTTCATAAGTTGATAATTATTTTTATTAGCCAGGGGATCAAAACCTTTCTGGTATCGTTTTTTATTCTCCTGTTGTTTCAATTGCTGGTTGGTCGTTCTCTTAAAACTATGGCAGCGGTAGCGAAAGAGATTAGCGCCGGTTCATACAGGAAAAAGCTGGACATTGGCCGAGATGATGAATTGAGCGATGTTTCAGCTTCATTCAACAACATGACAAGCAAATTAGTCACCAATATGGAGAAGTTGGAAAAGGAAGTCGATGAGCGAAGCCGTGCACAGCGAATGGTTGAAGACCATAAAAACAACCTGGAACATTTGGTGCGGGAAAAAACAGTCGATCTCATTAAAACCAACGAAGCTTTAAAAGTATCAAAGGATGCTGCCGAAGCGGCCAATCAATCTAAAAGCATGTTTCTTGCCAATATGAGTCATGAAATTCGAACGCCTATAAATGCAATGCTTGGGTTTTTGGTAATGTTGAAGGATGAACATTTTGGCCCTCTTAATTACAAACAAATTGAACATGTCAACCATATCATCGAAAGCACTGACCGATTATTGTTTCTCATCAATGACATCTTAGATATTTCAAGGGTTGAAGCAGGTAAAATAAAAATATCCAAGACTATTTTTAGTACTGACAGGCTTTGGGAAAGAATTACCAAAACGTATGCAATAGAGGCAGACTCCAGAAGGTTGACTTTTCAATTGAAGGTTGCATCAAATTTCCCTAAATACCTTATTGGCGATGAGTATCGGATAGAACAAGTATCAAAAAATCTGATCAGCAACGCCTTTAAATTTACTGAACAGGGAAAGATAGACGTTTTTGTGAAAATGAAATCTGCTGATGAGGTCATGTTTGAAGTACGAGATACTGGAATCGGTATACCTGAAGACAAAATAGATGGCCTTTTTGATAAATTTTATCAAGTAGACAGTTCATATACAAAAAAATTTGTCGGGGTAGGGCTTGGATTGGCGATCTCGAGGGAATTAGTTGAACTGATGGGAGGAAAAATTTGGGTTGAAAGTAATCCTGGAAAAGGCAGTTCATTTTATTACACAATAAAAACAATTATTCCCAACAGTGATGCCCTTGATTTGTATCGAAAAGACGCAAAGATTGCAGAACCTGTTAAACCCAAAAAAAATATGAGAATACTCTTGGCTGAAGATGATGCATTGAACCATAAAGCAATGACCTATTTTTTAGAGAGAGAAGGCCATATGGTAGGTCATGCCACTACCGGCAACGAGGTTTTAGCTGCTTTGGAAACTGATGATATATATGATGTGGTATTGATGGACATACAGATGCCTGAGATGGATGGGGTTGCAGCCACAAAAAAAATTCGCAATTCAGATTCCGGGAAATTTGCTCCTAACATTCCTATTATTGCTCTTACTGCTTATGCGATGGAAGGCGACAAAAAAACGTTTTTAAAAGCCGGCATGGATGATTATCTAACGAAGCCCGTTGATATCAATCACCTTATTGAAAAAATAAACAAGCTTGCAGGTGAAGATTTGTCTCCTATGCGCCGAATTGAGTATAAAACCATATCAAAAGAAGAAGCCGGAGATGATGATTGTGTCAATGATATTTTGAGATTTATTGAAGATGCAAAAGATGATTCTGAATTTATAAACACAATTTTAACATCCTTTCCCAATGATGCAAATATGCGAATGGAAAATCTGAAAAATGCCCTATTGGAAAAAGATTCAAACAAAGTGGCCTTGGCAAGCCATAAGATAACTGCCTTATTTTCAGCTGTTTTTATCCGATCGGCAGCGTCAATAACGCAAGAATTGGAGCATGCTGCAAAATTAGACCAAATGGATAAATGCGAAAAATTGTTTTTGCAACTCGAACCAAAAATGGGCAAAGTGATTGAGTATATTCAGTCCATGAATGGTAGCAGCCAAGCATAATGGAATTGTATCGATGAAAAACGAGAATAATGAAATTCAAATTTTGGTAGTGGATGATGATCCCTATGTTATGCTGGGAACGTCACGAATCTTAAAAAAAGCCGGCTACACGGTGCTGGAAGCAAAAACAGGCATTGAAGGCATTGATGCTGCGAAAAGTCACCATCCTGATTTAATAATGCTGGATGTGATACTACCGGATATCAATGGTTATGATGTTTGCCAAACATTAAAAACCGGCTCTGAAACAAAAGACATATTGATTATTATGTGCTCAGGCCAAAAAGTAGCATCCGAAGATCAAATTGTCGGTCTGGAAATTGGTGCTGATGAATATATTACCCGTCCGGTGGAAAATAGAGTGCTGCTTTCCCGTGTGAAGGCAATGCTTAGATTAAGACGTGCGGAAACGAATCTGAAAAGAAAAGAGCAGGATTTAAAAACCATTGTGGATGGAATTACGTCTGAACTTTTTCTGCTGGATGACGAAATGCGCATCCAATGGGCGAACAAAGCTACAATCAAATCACTGGGTGAACTTGTTGAAGGTGTTATCGGGCATAAGTGCTACGAGTTGTTTGCCGCTTTAAACGGACCATGCAAAGGTTGCCCTGCTGAAAAAGTTCTAAAATCAAAAACAAGTGAAAAGGCGATGGTTCAATTTCCTTTGGGAAAGACAAAACAATACAGAGGTGAGCCGATATTTGCCAACGATGGAAAGCTCACCGGCGTGTTAAACATTGTGGAAGACATCTCTGAAAGAATTGAAGCACAAAAGGAACTTGCTGCTGAAAAAGAACGTTTGTTCGTAACGCTTCAATCCATTGGCGATGGCGTAATTACCACCGATATTCAAGGTAAAATCGTATTTTTAAATAAAGTGGCGAGTGAATTGACCGGATGGACCTTGGAAGAAGCAAGGACAAAACCCATTGAAGATGTTTTTAACATTGTAAATGAACACACAAAAAAACCAGTTGAAATTCCGGTTCAAAAGGTTCTCAGAGCTGGTACAATTGTCGGTCTTGCAAACAATACTGAGTTAATCGCCAAAGATGGGAAAAAACGGATTATAGCAGATAGCGCCGCACCGATTTTTGATACCCAACAAAAAATCATCGGTACGGTTCTGGTATTTCGAGATATTACTGAAATACGAAACATGGAAAATCATCTCCGACATGTTCAAAAAATGGAGGCCATTGCCACATTAGCAGGCGGCGTTGCCCATGAATTCAACAATTCCCTGGTGGGGATTATGGGGCACATTGAGCTGCTTAAAATGAATTTGCCTGAAGGTGAGGGGCGAAATAAATCTCTTGATAGAATGAACACTGCCGGTCATCGGATGTCCCGTTTGACGGACCAGTTGTTGGCCTATGCAGAGGGAGGGAAATATCAGCCAAAAGATCTGAAATTGGATGCCTTTGTGATAGAAACCCTATTGATCTTGCAGCATGACCTCAGTCCCACAGTCAGGGTGGAAACGCATTTCGCAAAAGATATCTCTTCTATCAGGGCCGACCTTGCCCAAATGCAGATGGCCCTGTCTGTTATCTTGGCCAATTCAAATGAGGCCATAGAAGATGAGGGCCTTATCAGAATAACTGCGGAAAACAAATATCTTGATGAGGGTTTCACGAATCAGCATGCCGGTCTTAAGCCTGGACCCTATGTCTGTCTCACTATCGAGGATGACGGCAGTGGTATGGACGAGGAAACAAGGAAAAGAATATTTGAGCCCTTTTTCACCACAAAATTTCAAGGCCGTGGAATGGGGATGGCCGCTGTGCATGGAATTGTCAGGAATCATGATGGCTGGATTTCTGTGGTCTCTGAATTGGGAAGGGGAACTAAAATTCAAATCTATCTTCCTGCCATTGAGATTGAGGTAGAAAAACCAAAAAAGACCAAAGCTGAAGCGACTGCAGGAACAGGAACAATCCTGATGATTGAGGATGAAGATGTGGTTATCGAAGTCACTCAGGAGATGTTAGAGATGTTAGGTTACCGGGTTATGGTAGCCAAGACCGGAAAGGATGCCATTCATATAGCCGAAACCTTTGATGGACAGATTGACCTTGCTCTATTGGACATCAAATTGCCGGATATTGATGGAAGAAATCTCTATCCGCTTATCATGAAAGCCAGGTCGAATCTGAAGGTGATTGTTTTCAGCGGTTATTCAATTGATGGTCCCGCCCGAGAAATCCTGGATGCGGGTGCTCAGGATTTTATCCAAAAGCCGTTTTCGATTGCCACATTGTCGGAGAAACTGAAGGAGGTATTTGAGGGGAAATAGACCATAGAATCAGTCGATTTCTTTGAAAATCCAAAAGTCATGTTTACCTATATTAACCTTAAATTTCAAAACCTTCCAAGAAAGTCAATATTACATTTCCCAGTCTTGCATAATGCTGGGGGATGTGCGATGCTAGACTAATGCAACGTCACCTTCTTTCACCACCGGATCAAATTAAGACCGCACTTAACCCCCTATTGGGTTTGGGGAAATACCCAACGGGGTTTCCCATCCTTGACCACAGTTCCAGGTCAATCAAGCGTATCGCAACATTACCGATATTGATCTTTTATTCTGATTGCTAAATCTCCTTAAGTTTCTCTCCCCGCCGTAATGGGCAATCATACGGTTTTTACAAAAGACACTCCACACACCCATACCACCAAATCTGTGCATTGCACCCGCAGCGTCAATTTCCTGGCATTTCTTTCTTTTGTCCAAATCATCCAAAATGCGGAATTGTGGATACCTTATTGATTTGTTAGGCTTATTCCCCCAAGAGCATAATCCCTTCTTTCTTTGGCATGAAATCTGCTTGATTATGGTGAAAAGCTGTTCTTTCCAACATTTGGCCTGGTAGGCATGCATTTATTTGGCTGGTGTGGCGGAGAGGCTAATGGAAGGAGGTATGATCACGTACAAGGGGCAAGACAAGCTCAGTAAAAGCGAAGGAGTTCTACAGAAAACAATAGAGGAAACACAGTTTTCTTTTTTCATTTCCCTCATATTTCTTACCAGTTAATCGGACCTTGAGGCTTATGATAATGAAAATATGGAAGTAAGAGAAAACAAAGATGCGACGACATATACAATCGGGGCATGGAGCATCAATTTG
>Ga0233437_1008002_pt1 | contig 9982 bp, 7 predicted proteins | sample SI_122_August201_FD_182714 | JGI IMG/M metagenome (GOLD analysis project Ga0233437, IMG submission 182714) | Seawater microbial communities from Saanich Inlet, British Columbia, Canada - SI_122_August2016_200_MG | ecosystem: Environmental > Aquatic > Marine > Inlet | place: Canada: British... | reverse complement strand
AAGATCAAAGAACAAACTCTGGCTTTACGTCGCCAGCAGCACCTACAAAGGATAGGTGTATAATCCAACCAACGAGGCTAAAAGTCTCCATTAGAAACTGTCCGAAAGCTTTGAGGACATACAGCCTTGCCTATGAACGATACTGGTCTACGCTTTGGCTGATCGGTCGCTGGGGCATCGTGTCGAAGCTGGAAATCGAAACCCTGATCGGCTTGAGCAATGGACTTTCTACTCGTGCAGGCTCTCTGGTGAGAGCCTCAAAAGATATGGTTGAAGCAAATCTTTTGCTTGAAAAATCTATGAGACTGAGCAAGTCGCCATCCTCTGCGCTCAAGATATATCAGCTCTCTGATGATGGAAAGGCTCTCTTTAAATTGCTCTTTGAGAAAGCGGCGATTCAAGATGAATTGTCGGTGATGAATGAAAAACATGAAGGAGAACGCTTTCCAGATCACACTTTGGCTGTTTTGATCTTTGCTTTACATGCCCGGCGACGTGGCTGGGCTACGCAGCTTATGCCAAGTGTCGAAGGGAAAGCGGCTCCTGATTTGGTTATCTTGCGCGAGGACGAGCGTCTCTACGTTGAAGTAGAACGTGGTCAGAAGGAGAAATCGGCTAAATGGACTGGTATCACCGCCCTGAATGGTGGAACAGTTGCCCTATGCGCCATGACAGAGAAGTACAGACAAAGGCTAGTCGGTGATTGTAAATTGTTGAAAATCAATGCTGGCTTCGCTACAGATTTGAAGTCACTTGTAACCGTAAGGTATGACGACATTGGTGCAGAAACACCGCTGTGGATGAAAAAATGGTAGGAGATTGCTCTGCATAGTGTGCAGGACGTGCGCGTGCAAGTCGCGCTGGAGCAAATTGCGGACTTATATAGGCATATATAACTGATAACCGGGTGCGTGTTGACCTGTTTATTCTTCGGCTAAATTTTGTAGTAGGCACTTTTGCCAATATCTACATTTTTCTCCTGAAGAATAAAACAAAAACATCCCAATCTTCAGTTCAATCCGCTAGAGTTTTCCCTTATGGGGATCCTCGTCTTTGTGAGTTTAGGCTTTTCGCCGTGACACTCACTACTTCACCCAGAAGGTCTGCTCTCGGTTCGATTCCGAGGTGGGTGACTCAGGCAAACCGCCTGTATAGCAGAACCTTAAAAACCGAATACGTTGATAGACAGTGTCTCTCTGCGAGAGTACTTCTGTTATCCCACCGTGTTTACGAGGACGCTGCTTTTTATTTTAATCAGCCTCCTTCCAAGCGGTGGGAGGCTTTAATATGGAGGTATATACCATGTCTACATCCAAAGATTTACTCGCTTCAACAAAGACGCTGACGGGCGTTTCTTTGAGCGATCTGCCTGCTCTTCTTGATGAAGAATTACCAAAGGGTGCTTATAAAGCCATTCCCGGTGCAACCTACCTGACAGATATTGACCCTGCTTTTATGCGTGACAAATTCAACGAACTTTTTGGACTCTCCGGTTATGGTTGGGGCTATTCCTATAGCTCTGAAAGTGTTTCTCTCTCAAAAGAGGATGTTATCCGCAAGAGAGGACAGTCTGGTCAGTACACAGAAGAAATCTATTTCGCGCAATTGCTCGAACTGACCTTCTGGTACAAGCTGGTTGAGGATGAGAAGATCACGCGCCACGAGATTCCTGCTACAGGGGCTTCTGATAATAAAGTTGCCGCTTATGCCCTAAAAGGCGCGATCACCGCTGCGCTCGGTAATGCAGCCAGCAATCTTGGTTGGCAGAAGTCTGTTTATATGGGCAGACGCTCGCATAAGACGGTTGGAAAGAAGAAAAGTACATCTTCTAGAAAACCTGACCAAAAAACGACCAAGCCCACCCAAAAGAAGGTTTCCAAGCCCACTCCTAAAAAAGTGGCTCCAAAGTCTGCGCCTGCCAAACTCTCTGCGAAAGAAGCTGAATTGGGTGCTTATGTGATCCCAACGGGTCCTAAGAGTGGGCAGGCGCTTATTGAGCAAAACCTGAAAGCTCTTACCTTCTACGCAAAGAAGATGAGAACTGGCGGTGATGAAGATAAGAAGGCTTTGAAGGAAGCGGCTTCTGCATTTTTAGCAGTTCGTAGCAATGGTTCTCAGCCTGCATCTGTCGCAGCCTAATTCAACGTATTCATTTCTGCTTGTTGAGAGGATATCCTCCTCTCAACATCTTTTGATAATTACCGAGGTATTTCGCCTCGTTATAACCGGTAGAACCTTAACAATTGAAAACATGATTTACAAATCACAGTGATCCTTCGGGATTACTGATTACTTTATTAAAAAAGCGTAACTATTTTGGAGGATATAAATGTCTAAAAAGAAAAGAAAAGCCCCTAAAGAACGCTTTGATCTAAATAGCGTTATTGTCGCGGGCACTGTAATCAAACTATGGGGACGCGGCGAGGATGTTTTTGCTCGTCTTCGTGTTTCCACAAGAGGAAAAATAGAAGAGGCGGAGGATGCCTTCGTCTCTTATGTAAATCTGCGCTTCTCAGAGGGAGAGGTTCAGGGCAACCCTGTATCTCTCTCTCCGGGCGTGCAAGTCCGCATCGCAGGATTTTTGACACATACAAGTTACCATGAGCGCATCCTGAAGTTTTTGGATGCGGCTGGAGCGAAGGGTTTTCTTGATGGTGTCCCAGAAGAAGATTTAGCGGCATGGCGCAATATCAATTTCTTGCGTCGAAACGCTATGCTCAATGTTTTGGGGATTCACTGGATTGGCTCAGATGTCGAGTTTGGGAAAAAGACACTCGCCGAAAGCAAAGAGAATAACAGCGTCTCTTTGGAAGGGATTGTAGCAAGACTTTGGGAGTATCCTCATAAGGAGGGTGTTCATCTTTTTGCCCGCCTAGCCTGCTATGATAGGTGGACTCCAACCGCGCTCGGTAAAGCAGATCATTTTGGTCGTCCCCGCAGAAAACCTCACTATCTCACTATAAAGCTCCCGGATGGAAGAGCAGGCGGCGTGCCTGTAAAGCTGGAAAAGAAGATGCGTGTTCGAGTAACTGGTTTTATGGCAGACCAAGGAGGACACGTTACGCTCAGGGAAAACCTGCTAGATACGGGCAGCGATGAGGTTATCCAGTTAATGGGGCGGTTGCCTAATGCGGACAAGTTGAGTGAGACTAGCGCGCAGCAGTCTTCATTGCATATCGAAGCATCAGCACTGATTGCTTATTCATCCCCGAAAAGAGGGTTGAAGCCGTACCCGTAGTTTATACCTTTTTTGTAATCGTCTGAGTAGAAAATAAGGTAGCGTTCACGTTCCAGACGCGTATCAAAGGCTTTGTAGACGATAGCCATGCCACCCTCCCCGATCTGCTCGAGGATGTGGTAACGGCCGAGGGATTGTCCGATTAAATTTGGCATCTGTTTTCCACAAAAGATATATAGGAGAATGAAACTGCTTTATTTTAAACAATCTTTAATATAAAAATCTCGTTTTTTGCACCAGTTATGGGTCAGAGACTTACTCAAAGCGTTAAGGTACAGACTGAGCGCAACGAAACCCTACAAGATTATTTGTTTCTGTTGGATTCCCGCTACTACGAATGGCCTTGCTACGGCCTTCTGGTCCAGATAGTTCTAACCAAACTGTAGATGAGTACCACGAATCTCCTCGAAGTATTCGCCTTTCCCCCATACTTGGACCTTGAGGGTTAAAAGCGGGCGGCTGATCATAATAACCAGGAAAATTATAATGTCTGATATACCAATCAGACACCCATTCTTCTATATTGCTGGCCATATTTAGTGCTCCATATGAACTTGCCCCATTAACAAAACTACCTGCGGGTGCAGTTTGCTCAAAAGAATCGCACCCATCTACCTCTTCATCATAATTACCATTTGAGCATGAAAATGAATTTCCCCAAGGGAAAACTCTTCTTTCTCTGTTTATATCATCCCACAGTGCAGCTTTTTCCCATTCTGCTTCTGTTGGCAACCTGGCACCAACCCATTCACAATAAGCGTTAGAATCATTCCAGCTCATATAGACCACTGGATAATTACCCAAATCTCTGATATCAGATTCTGGGCCCAGTGGATGCATCCAATTTACGCCCTTTTTGTTCCATATAATATCAGGATGCTGCATTACAGTTGCATACCCATCTTTCTCAATATCGGTTTGATATCCGGTTGCATTAACAAATGAAGTAAACATAGCATTTGTCACTTCTGTTTCATCTATCCAATAAGAATCCAGATAAACTATATGAACAGGAATCTCATCGCTGTGCCTATAACCTGCTCCCATTTCAAAATGTCCGCTAGGTATATAAAGCATGGTCATGCCATCCTCGTCTCTGCGCATAGTTGAGCCAATATCCAATCCGGGTAAATCAGACTTTGGCACATAATCCTGAGAATAATTGACAAGCTCACTCTCCCAAGCATTATAAAGGTCACGATAAACCAAGATGGAATCCACGCCATCGTAGTATAAACTTAAATCTATTATCCTTTGGTGCTCACTTACTTTTTCCAAGCCAAAAACTAACGCAGAAAAAGATTTTTCTAGATCTTCGTGGGCTGCATCAAGCTCAGCGGGAGGCTCAATTAGATTGAGTTTGTCCACTGCTGATTTTGCTAAGTCAATGGCATTTTTCACTGCGGCAACTTCCTCTTTCGGGTAAGAAAAACCGCCTGGGCCATCGCCAACGCTACCTGCATTAACCAAACGCTCAACTAAATCAAGTTCTAGTACTGGCATTATTGCAAGATCAACTTCATTTCGATAATTTTTAAATATAGATGGCTCTACGGGAATCAATGTTGGGGTATTAGTTGGCCTAGGTATAGGCGTTGAGGTTTCGGTAGGTGTGGGTTTATTAGCCCCATGAAGAGGTGTTTTTGATTGGGGAAATAGGGTAACGCAGGCTAATGTAACTGATGCTATGAATAGTGTGATCCAGATTTGTTTTTTCATATGACTCCCTTCCTTATTTCAAGCTCTACCAGATTACTGTCAAGATTATATTTATGCAAGTAATAGGCGGTTTCAGCACTTACCTTACTGTTTTTGAGATAAGCCAAAGCTTAGCCTGTATTTTTTTGTTATGATTACTGCTTGGGAGCAAGCCTCTCGCAAAGCATCCTTTAAGGCAGCTCCTGCTGCTCCAGTTTTCAAAACCCAGAATTTCAGAACTCAAGGCAACGAACGAGAACAACGAAATCCGAGTCTGTTGTCACTAAGATCAGGAGAGTTGTTGCCACGGCTGGCGGAGCGCATTTTGAAAAGGATGATTCCACTGCCACCGCGGTTAACTCGAAAGTCACCTGATGATGGACCCAAAGGATTATTACTCGGAGAAGTGGCATAATAACCTCTGTAATACCAATCATTTACCCACTCCGAACCATTGCCAGACATATCATAGAGCCCATAGCCATTGACGCCAAAGCTACCTACTGAGATTGTCCTACCATTGCAACTATTTAGCTGAGCACCGTTGTCTGCGCCTTCTGTACATATCGGATTTTCATCACCCCAAGGGTATTCTTTGCCTTCCAGCCCCCCACGGGCTGCTTTCTCCCATTCTGCTTCGCTTGGTAAACGACCACCAACCCATTCACAATAGGCACGCGCGCCATACCAAGTCACTTCGACAACCGGATGATTACTATAACCGCTCTTGGCATGCCAAGTGCTGCCATTTTTTTCGATCAAAGCATCACTATCATCAGCATCCAGCCAGCTTTCTCCGCCTTCGCTTTGGTTATTTTCCGCATTCAGGAATGCTGCAAACATTTCATTGGTCACTTCGGTCTCATCCATCCAGTAAGCGTCCAAATAAACCGTATGGACCGGTTTTTCATCGCTGTCGCCGTCTTGGCTGCCCATTTCAAATTCTCCAGCAGGGATGTAGAGCATGGTCATACCATCGGCAGGGCGTTCCCAAGTTGAGCCAATGCCCAGAGCAGGCGTTGGCGTTATGGTTGGCGTTGAAGTAAATACTGGTGTAGGGGTAAATGTTGGTGCATAGGTCAAAGTTGGTGTTTTCGTCGGGAAGGCTTTGGCAGCACCACCCCCCACCAGCCAGCCCAATAAAATGCTCACCACTGCCACCCCTCCTAAAATAAACCAGAGATATTGCATCGGGAAAGGTGTTTTGACAGTTGTACGCTTTTCTTTTGGCTTTTTATCCACTCGATTGCGGCGCGGCTTCACTGGAGCAGATTTACCCTGCAAGAGCTTTTCCAACGCCACAACCAACTTACGCATATTCTGGTAACGGTTATTGGGGTCTTTTGCCAAGGCTTTGAGCAAAACCTGTTCAATTGCTTGGGGCAGCTTAGGGGTGAATTCGGTTGGGCGGGGCAAGGGTTCACTGGAGAGCTTGACCAAGACCGCCATGGGTGTATCCGCCTGGAAGGGTTTGCGCCCCGTCACCATTTCGTAAAAGACCACGCCAAGGGCGTAAATATCAGCGCGATGGTCGACGGTCTTGGCCGTGACCTGCTCGGGTGCCATATATTCAGGTGTCCCTACCGTAGCACGGGTGCCAGTCAGATCCATTGTTGCTTCTTCGTCGATGATCTTTGCAATGCCGAAATCGGTCAGCATCGGGTCGCCAGAACGAGTGATGAGGATATTCGCAGGCTTCACATCACGATGGATCATATCTTCTTCGTGGGCGTAGGCCAGGGCTTTGGCAACTGGCAGCAAGAGGCGAGCGGCATCCTGCCAGCCCATTTTGCCTTCATCCCTAAGTTTTTCCTTGAGCGTCCCGCCGGGGAGATAGGGCATGGCAAGGTAAGGCAAATCATCTTCTTCGCCGTAATCCGTTACCTTGACAATATTGGCGTGGGTCAGGCGGGCAAGGGCTTTGGCTTCACGTTCAAAACGTTTGAGGGCACGCTTCAAGATCGCCGGAGCCAACTGGTCCGTGCGGATGACCTTGATGGCCACATCCGTTTCAAGGCGGGTGTCGAAGGCTTTATAGACAATGGCCATGCCACCCTCCCCGATCTGTTCGAGGATATGGTAACGACCAAGGGATTGTCCAATTAGATTAGACATATATTATCCAAAAAAATATCTTTAACTGTCCAGAGTCTTTTTCCAAAGAACAGGAGATATTTATAAAAACACATCTTTTACTCATTATATTGGTAAGTAAATGTTTTTTCAAAAAAAGTTCCATGACCGGCCGCTGACATCCAAGTAACAACGGTATACATTTCCCCATCTTCTAATGATCCAACGCAACCTGATGTAGCTCCAGTATTTGTGTTTGATATTTGAGGGGTGATTGGGGATATAGCAAATAAACTACAAGTAATTTCTCGTACTTCACCAAGTAAGTTCACTCTATCCCCATATTCTCCATTGTAGCTATACTCAACTGTAATACCAAAGCCGCTAGATGTTGATTTCAACCTTACTAGCCTTATATCGTTTTCTATATTTAATAATTGTGCCTGAACTGTAGCAGGTATTTCTGTTGGAAAGTGTTTTTCAAGAGTTGGCGTATAGGCTGGATACAGAGTCTCAGCAGGAAAAGCTTTTTCTGCTCCGCCACCCATCAGCCACCCCAATAAAATGCTCACTACTACTGCCCCGCCCAAAATGAGCCAAATATATTTTATGGGAAATTGAAACGTGGAAGTTAACTTTTCCTCTTGAGAAATTCTCTTTTCCGTAACCCGCTTACGCACTGGTTTGGCAGGTGTTGCTTTGCCCTGTAAGAGTTTCTCCAAAGCCACAATTAATTCGCGCATATTCTGGTAGCGATTATTGGGGTCTTTTGCTAGGGCTTTGAGCAAAACCTGCTCTACAGATTTTGGCAGCTTAGGCGTAAATTCAGTTGGGCGGGGCAAGGGTTCACTAGAGAGTTTGACCAGAACCGCCATTGGAGTATCGGCTTGAAAAGGTTTACGTCCCGTAACCATTTCGTAGAAGACAACGCCGAGGGCATAAATATCGGCACGGTGGTCAACAGTTTTCGCGGTAACCTGCTCGGGCGCCATATATTCGGGTGTCCCGACTGTGGCGCGAGTACCAGTTAAATCCATGGTCGCTTCTTCGTCAATGATCTTCGCGATGCCGAAATCGGTCAGCATCGGGTCACCGGAGCGAGTGATGAGGATATTAGCGGGCTTGACATCGCGATGGACCATTTCTTCCTCGTGGGCATATGCCAAGCCTTTGGCAACCGGGAGCAAGAGATGAGCAGCATCTTGCCAATTGACTTTGCCCTCATCGCGCAGCTTTTCTTTGAGCGTCCCGCCGGGCAAGTAGGGCATCACCAAATAAGGATATCCCTCATCATCTCCATAATCAATAATAGAAATGATATGGGTGTGTTTCAAATGAGTTGAAAGTCTAACGGAACTCTTGTAAAGTGAGTTTGTCGAAAAACCACTTTGGAGAAACCACCATGACTTTCAACTCACAAGGAATTATACAAGACATTCGTTCGGATTTTGAGAAAATGCTGGAATATGTAACGGGCGAACAAGCCCGAACTGCAACCGCCGATGCAACGGAGCGCGGATTATTCAAGATGTTACTTGAAATGGGATTGAAGTTGCTGACCTTGTTTTTTATGATGCGTTCGCAAAGCGCCAGTCGCAAATCGTTCACAAGGGCGGACGGTGTTTCGCTGTATTTTCATCGCGATACCAAACGGTCTTATGTCTCGATTTTTGGCAAGTTGCATTTTGTGCGTCCTTATTTTTACCGTAAAGGCGCAGACGGGCAAGTGCCGTTGGATGCAGAGTTGAGTCTGGGCGATGATTGCTACTCCGATTTGGTGCGCGAAGTAACGGACTATCTGGGCGTGTACGGCGCCTATCACCAAGCCAGTAATATTTTGGAACGTTTGCTCGGCTTGCGCCTTTCGACGCGGGTTATCCAAGCCAATATCGGCGAGGATGCGACGGATGTATCCGCTTACTACATCCAAAAACCCGCCCCTGTTGCAAGTGTCGAAGCGGAAATTCTGGTCATTCAAGCAGACGGCAAGGGCATCCCGATGATTTTAGAAGAAAGTCAACCCGACAAAGTGCGTCTCGGCAAAGGCGAGAAAAACGGGCGCAAAAAAGAAGCCATTGTCACCAGCGCGTACACGATTAAGGCGTTTATTCGCACTCCCGAGCAGGTGATTGCCAGTTATTACGACAAAATTAGCCTCGACCATCCTTCCAAACCACAAAACAAACACCTATGGGCGACTTTGGATGGAAAAGACGCCGCCCTTAGCCGATTAGCCAAGCAAATTGGAGTTCGGCAGGGAAGTCACATTCAACAAAAAGTAGCCCTCTGCGATGGTTGCTCATCGCTACAAACTCGGATTATTAAATATTTTCCCGACTTCGTTTTGATTTTGGACTTCATCCACGCCAATGAATATTTGTGGAAAGTTGCAAACACCTTGCTTGGCGAGAACAATGAGCAGCGTTTTGAATGGATGCGTTCTCACACCTCGTTGCTGCTTTCAGGGAAAACCAAACGCCTCATCGCTGAGCTTCGTTCGCTTGCAAAACAACCCAAGACCCGCAAGTATCAACGCGCTCAACTGCTCGCAACCGCCAACTATTTTGAACGCAACTTACCTTTCATGGATTACCGAACTTACTTATCCAAAGGCTACCCAATTGCTTCAGGCGTTATCGAAGGCGCTTGCCGTCATTTCGTGAAAGATCGTTGCGAATTATCAGGTATGCGCTGGCTTCAAAGCGGCGCGGAAAATCTCTTGCATTTGCGCGCCGTCGCTGAAAATAATGATTGGGATGATTACCAGTCTTATCGAAAACAGCAACGCCATCAACGCTTATACGGCTCATTTCCCGCCAATCTTAAATCTGTCGAAGCGCAATCTTTAATCCCGCATGCGCCTGTCGTTGAAAATCTTATTTCAAACGAATCCAGCGCTTATCTGCCAATGCCTTTGGCTACTTAACGTTTCGACCTTACTCAGCTTTCAACTCATTTGAAACACACCCAAAT
>Ga0233437_1007999_pt1 | contig 9986 bp, 7 predicted proteins | sample SI_122_August201_FD_182714 | JGI IMG/M metagenome (GOLD analysis project Ga0233437, IMG submission 182714) | Seawater microbial communities from Saanich Inlet, British Columbia, Canada - SI_122_August2016_200_MG | ecosystem: Environmental > Aquatic > Marine > Inlet | place: Canada: British... | reverse complement strand
AGTAAAAAATCACATTCAATTTGTTTTTTCTTAAACCTTCCTTCAAATTTTATTTCAGCTTTCAACATCCCTGTAAATAGGTTAGTATAACTTTCATCAATATTTAAAAGTGTTCATAAAAATTGGTTTATAAAGCGTTTTCAATTATTTTTAAGCTCATATCTATTTAACCTAAGCATAAAATAAAAATGGAAAGAACAATCCTGGAACAAAATGGTATCAAAATAGATATTACCAATAACCCTTATATTGAACTGTTTTTTGATTGGGAAAGATTACCGGGTTTGGATTTATCCCAATACTATTACCAGGTTGAAATCATCCCTAAATCAGCCTTGATTCCTTCAGAACTGATTCATCCTAACTCTGCCGGGCCGATGTTTTGTTGTCTAAGGGAAAACAATAGTTATCAATTGCAATTGGTTAAGGTACCTTATTTAAAAACTGAGATTGAATCGCAATTGGAACCCAATCCTGAAATTAGTTTAATTGCCGAGCATGAATCACTGTTTCGGTTAATTTGGGGGAATATTGATTTTCAATCATTGGGATTCAATCAAAACCAGCATTCGCTCGAAATCGCTTATGACGATAAAAGGATTGAAAACACTGCGTTTATAGATACGCCTTATATTTTTATAAATTCCCTTCCCCAAAATATTAAAGTTAGCATCAAAAACGGTCCGCTATTGTTTGAGGTTAATACTAATTTGCAGGAGCGGGAAACTGTAGAAAGCTTTAATTTTCATTTAAATATTAAAAACCGTTTTTTATCAGCGACGACAGCTATTCAACCGATTCCCGGATGGCAGGTTCGGGCCGAAATCCTGCCCTATTTTAATAATTATCAGGATTGGCAGGCAGCCTTTACAAAAAAATATCCTAAAGCCGATATTTCGAAATTGATTGGCTCCTTTGTTTTGCATGAAGATGATCAGGAAACGCAAGCTGTGCGGATGTTTGGCTTTTACACCCCCATTGATAAGGATATCATTGAGAGTATTCAACTCCGGGAAAAGAAATACCCTAAACCCAGGGCTGTTGATCAATACAGAATTCAACTTCAGGTGACGTCGCCCCATCGTGAATTGTTGAAGACGGTTTTGTTAGAAAAAATAGTTGATTCTGAAAATGCAGATCCATTGATTGGCTTTTCAGAGCAGGAAGTCATTGACGCCCAAACGAAACTTTTCGATATCAACCCGTTGGTGAAATGGGAACAATCTTACCTGGAACTGGTTCTTTATTTTAAAGATCAAGGGGATGATTGGCAGGAATTTCAAAGAGATCAGGCCTATGGTTATCGCTGGGATTTTATACCGAATTCAAATACCCAACACTGTCAAATTAAATGGATATTGAGTGATCTGGAACAGACTGAAAAGTCGTTGGAATTGATGATATCCGGAGTTGAATACCGAATGCGTTGGGAACCAAAAGTGGATTTAAAACCCTATCATGACAAAAAATTGCTGGCCTGGTGGGATTTGGATAAAACAGAAGTTGAACAGGTTTTAAAAAATGAGTGGAATACGGATATGGGCCATGTAGGCTTTTATTTAAAAGTCCATGAAGAATACCTGGGAAAAAGAACCCATCGCGCAGATTTAGATGTTCATATTCATGAGCTTTTTACCCCAAATCAAAATATCTATTTTGGTGTCGATGACAATAAAAACTATTCGGTTGAAATCGTTGCCAGATATCAAAATCATGAACATGCGCTGACAGCGGTGTCACCATCAATGGTATCCCCCAGAAGCAAAACAAATATTAACCCGGCTGAATACGAGCATCGATCCCTGTCTCCTTCCTGGTTACATGCCACGCAGCATGAAGTCCATCATCAAAATGGGCATGATAGTGCGAATAAAGGAAAAGTTTTATTACATCTGCATATGCATTCCCCTAATCTTTTTCGGGCAGATCCTTTTCGGGAAAGTTTTTTGAGACCAGGTATCTGGCCAATTAAAACTGCGTCCGGTGAAGAGGTTCATAATACGCCGGGAGAATGGGTGTTAAAGAATTGCCTGGATTCCTGGTTGCCTCTGCTTAGGGTTTTTAAAACATTGGTTTCGGAAAAAATTGACTATCAGATTAGTCTTAACATCAGTCCTCCTGTTGCCTATACTTTGTCCCATCCCAGATTTAAAGACTATATGTCGAGGTATATTAAGCGGACGATGGCGCATATCCGAAGTCAGATGCAGATTATGAAATCGCAATTGGGTGCTCAGGATTACATTTGGGCAGCTGAAAGATATCTTAAAGACATTGAGGCTTTGGATCAATTTTATCATCATGATCTGGACAAAGACATCATTGGTACTTACCGGAGCTTATCCAAGGCTGGTTATCTTGAATTATCAACCTGTACTGCCACTCACGGTATGGCGGGTTTACTGCAAAGCACACCGGATTCATTAAGCACTCAAATTCAAATTGCAAAACAGGCTCATCATCGCATTTTTGGTGATGAGCCGAAAGGAATCTGGCTGGCAGAAAACTCATATTTTCCGGGGGTGGAAAAAGTACTGGAACAACAAAACCTCCACTATTTTTTTGTTGAAGCAGAAGCGATATTAAATGGTTCCGTGTTACCAGCAGAAGAAGAATATAATCCGGTTATTATACCCGGTAGTCAGGTTTGCGCTTTTGGCCGAAGTCGCCTGGGACGCACACAGGTCTGGGATGCGAAAATTGGGTATGCCGGTCATCCTGATTTTCGTGAATATCATTTTAGGCATTACGGACTTCAATTAAAACGCATCACCACAAAACTATCCAATGAAAAAGGACCCTATAACCCGGACAAGGCTGAAAAATCAGCCCGTCATTTAGCCCAGGACTTTTATAGTAAACTCTGTGACCAGGTACATAGCCTGGAAAACAAACACTTTCAAAGTATTCCTCTGATTACCTGTACTTATGATGCCGAACTTTTTGGCCATCATTGGTTTGAAGGGCCAATATTTTTAGAAGAACTACTAAGGGAATTTTACCGTAAGGGTGATACTATCGGTTTAACGACGCCATCTCATTATTTGGCTGGTTCTCCCAATTTACCGGAATTGACTCCCAACCCTTCTACCTGGGGACATGAAGCCTTCCATCTGCGTTGGACAGCACCAAAAGTGGCCTGGACTTTCAGAGAATTGGCAAGAGCCGATGATGTTCTAAAACAATATCTGAAGAAAGCCCTTCATGGAGAATTGAATTCAACACAAAAACAAACTGTTCAACAAATGGGTGCTGAATTGATTCGTTCCCAAAGTTCCGATTTGACTTTTGTGATGATATCCGGTGATTTTGAAGAGGATATGCAACGTGAAATATTAAAATATCTGGATTATTTTTACTTGTTGAAACATATGATAGATAACGATAGTGTTTGCTCTGATTTTTTAACTTTTAGACAACATGAAAACGATATGTTCCCGGAATTTAAATCTTTTTATGGTTTTTCAGCTTAAAAAGTGTAAAACCTTGAAAAATAATACCTTCCGGATTTGACTTCATTTTCAAAATTCCTTAAATTCAAGTCCAGAAATTATTTTAAATATATTTAGAGTGAGATGAATTAAGAAAATGAAAAAATCCCTTTGGATGCCCTTACTAGTAACATTTCTATTACTTTTTCCACTTCAATCTTTTTTATTGGCTCAGGAAACAGAATTAAAAGATATGTTGTATACAACGGCTATTAAATACAATCGTACAGGATATATTTACCAGTCTGAAGACCTTGGTGTTAGTTGGGAAATAGCCTGGGATGGGAGGATTCATGCCAAAACATTGAATAATCGTGTTACAGATATTGTCTTTGGTGATGGTCGCCTGGTGGCAGTGGGTAATACTATTCTAATGTCACAAAATGGTGGTAAAGACTGGAATGAGATAATCTTGCGAAATTACCCATATACACAAATGTTCACCTCAAATCAATATATAAAATCTGTGGCATATGGCAACGGATTTTTTGTAGCAGCAGCTTCAAAATATATCCTGTATTCAAAAGATGGTATGGATTGGAAATATGTCCGGGTTGAGGAGATGACTGCTGCAGAAAAGCGCAAGAAAAAATATGGTAAATATGATGGTAATTATCCACCCGATAAAAGTGAAGATTTAATGTTTCCTTTGGATATCGAATATGCCGAAGGGCGGTTTTATGTTTCCGGTGGCAGTCGGGAATGCGCCATTGCAGTATATGAGATCAATGAAAAAGAAAAATTGGTCAGGGTAAAAAAAACATCACTTAAAAAGCGTTACGCAGAAAAAGCTCTATTAGCTTCTGGGGGGTTAAACTCCATTATTTTTGATGGATATAATAGCCTGGTTGCACTTTCAAATAGTAACAAATATGCGTTTTCTACTGATATGGGGGTAACCTGGAATTTCTCAATTTTTCCAGGGAATATACCTGGTTCTGCGGTGACATTCGGTAACGGTGTTTGGTGGGCCGTTAGTAAAGAAAAAGATTTATATTCCTCGAATGACATAGGTGTCGGTTGGCAACTGTTCTCAGAGGAATTGATAGATATAGAAATTAATAACATTGCTTTCCTCAATGAACAACTTTTCATTGTTGGTAACAATGGAAAGATTTTTTCATCTTTTGATGGTCTTACCTGGGAAGAAAGTCTGATTGCAGACGAAAATTTGGGTTTAGATATTCTATCTATAGCATCGGCACAGATTGAATTTGAATATGAGATTGAGGAGGATGCCAGTTCGGATACTTTTTTTGATACTTCTTCTGACATAATTGAATCAATAATTGAATAATCAGAAAATTTACTTTTTTAGAAATGGACATCTGTTTGATAAAGCAGTCGTTTAGTTTTCAATTTGATGAATGAGATCCTGTATTTGTTTCTCTTTTTCTTTTTTACCGGAAATTCCATATAAATAAACCAAGGACTTTAAGGCGCCTAGTGCGGATTTGGGCGCCTTTAAAGCTATAAACCTCCTCTGCGCTTTGAAATAATTTTTTTCTGCTTCATCATTTAAAAAAAGTTCTTCATAACATCGACCGATATTTTCGTAACACCAGGCTAGTCCCTGTTCCTGATTCTGTTGTTGGTATTCTGCTGTTGCCTTGTTTAGATATTCCAGGGCTCCGGTATAATGTTGTAAATTGATTAAACAGGCTGCGATATTGGAGTAGGTATGGGCAAATATATGGGTCATTTGATGCTCTAATGCAATATCTTCAGCCATACGCAGTGACTCTATGGCAATTTCATTTTTATTGTTTGCCATGTAAACGTTTGCCAATTGAATTAAAAAGAGGCATAGATTTTCATGTTTTTCCAGGAATTGATAATATTCGATAATCTCTTTTGACAAATGAGCGGCTGCCTCATAATTTTCAAGGTTCTGCAAACAGATAAATCTTTCATGCTGTGCAAATACAATCCAGTTTATATCCTGAACGGATTTAAATTTTGTTTCTGCTTGTTCATAGTGATGGATTGCCAATGGATAATCACCTTTGTGAACTAATTCTGCCGCTAAATCGCAAAGTGTTTCACCTTCCTGTAAAATACTGATCGTTTTGTTGTTCATTTTGCCTGTATAGTGCTGTTCAATGCCTGAGAGTACCTTAACCAAACAATGAATATCACCTTTTGTCAACCAGTTAATCCGGTCTGCTTCGGATTTTTTTTCATTTGATAGTTAAATCAATTTTTAAGGAAAATCCCTAAAAAAAGAACCATAAGAAAGCATGCCACAATGATCGGGTAATATTTTTTCAGACACTAGCCAAAAACTGCTAAGAAGATTATTCTTTAATAATTAACTGTTCGTTCTTTGCTCAAAGCATCGCAAATTCAGTGCTCAGGGAACCATCAAGCGTTGTCTTGATGGTTCGTCGAGTTTTTAAACTAAGAGACATCAAAATAAATAGCATTTTCAGCCGAATCTTAAAATTTACAGCACGAAAGTGTTTTTGCAGACCAGGGATATCCAATTTGAATCAAAAGATTTACCGACAAAATTGTTATCGATGTTTCCGGCCGTTGAGTAATTGTTTCTGCCGATACCTCAAACCATTTCAAACCAATATCCACTTTGTCATCCTCATGCATCCTAAGGAAGACAGACGACAGAGAACCGGGACAGGAAGATTAACACATCTTGCTTTACAAAATTCAGAAATTATTGTAGATGTCGATTTTACCCAAAACAAGCGCATTAATGAAATTATTAACACTCCCGATCAGTTCTCTGCGATCTTATATCCCGGTGTCAAAGCCCAGGAAATATCTCAAAACAACATTTTACCAGATCCCTCAGAGGAAAAAAAAATTAATATATTTCTAATTGACGCCACCTGGGCTTGTGCGAAGAAGATGATGAATATCAGTACTAATCTTCAAAATTTACCGCATATACTATTTAATAATGACAAGCCTTCCCAATTTCTTTTTAAAAAACAGCCACAAAAGCATTGTTTATCGACGATTGAGGCGACTTACTATTTTTTGAAAATTTGTAACCAACTAAAGATTGAACAAACCCTTCGCCGGGAAGACACAATGATGAGTGTCTTCAATCGAATGGTGACTTTTCAAATGGAAAACCAAAAACAATCAAAATTGCAGAAATTTTTATCATGAATTATTTGGCACATCTCTTTTTCGCCAAAAAAGATCCGTTTTCTATGGTTGGTAATCTCATGGGAGATTTTATGAAAGGGGTCGATATTAATCAGCTACCACCTTCTGTAGCTTTGGGCATTCAGAATCACCAAATGGTGGACGCTTTTACCGATAGTCATCAAAGTGTCAGCGCCTTAAAAAACTGTTTAAGTCCTGACAGAAAAAGATTTTCGGGAATTATCACTGATGTGATGTTCGATTATTTTCTGATTAAACATTGGCACCGTTACTCCGGGATGAATTTTTATCATTTTGTGGATCAGGTTTATCCGGAACTTTTAGATAACATAGCTATCATGCCCAAAACAATGGCGACGGTGGTGAAACGCATGGTGGACATGGACTGGTTCAGAAGTTACGGCTCTCTGAAAACTATGGGGTATGTATTTGACAGGATGTCCCAGAGAATCCGCTTTGAAAACAAACTTTCCGGCGCTATCGATGAGGTTGTGGATTATTATAATGTCTATGAGAGCACCTTCCTTCTGTTTTTTCCTCAATTAATCGATCATGTGCGTTTATCGAATATCGAAGGATGATTTTCCAAAAAATAAAACTGTGAATTAATTATTGATACCAATCCTGAGTGCATACCCCCGTGGTCCAAAATTTTAATTGTTGTTATTAAAAATCTTTTATAAATTTCCAATGTCATTTAAATTACTGGAATTTATTTTGGGATACTTAAAGTGGCCTTTTCCAGGTGGGAAATCGGGCTGTAGATATTTTTAATTTATCAATCGATAAAAATAAAAAAGCTTTGTAATTGAATTGCTTTGTTCTGGGTTTGAATTTGGGTTGTAGTTGTTTAAAAATAATAGTATCTAGGACATTCTATTAGGCCAAAGGTATTTACAAATCACGTTATCACAAATTAAGATAAATTTGAGTGTTACAACGCTATAATAATAGTCACATATTTAAATTTTATAGATATTTTATATAAAGGTAAAATAACGAATAAGGTTAGATTGTGTGAGTGGAGCGAACCACAATCTGAACCGTTTGTTGGACAAGCCCAACTTTCATATATATAGAAAATATCACTTTGGAGGATTGTTGGAACCAAACAAAGATTTTGAAAAACCTTTGTTTGATATAGTTGGATTTGCATTGCAAGGTAAACTCTAGCCTAAAACCAGGTATTTTTCAGCTGAAAACTTCGTTTTTTGAGCACACTGATCCCCTTCCAGTAATTTCAGGAATTTTTTTGCCCGTTTTTTTATTCGGAGTCACATAATATTTAATTACCGGACGTTCAGGGTGAAATCATTGCGAGATGAAGTGGTAAATGCACTATCATTGTTTGAACGATTTCCATTGGAGAACCACAGCACTTACACCGTATTTTGGGCCTATGCTTAAGTTTTTTCAAAAAATCAAATGGATTAAGATTCAACAGGTATTGCAGCAGTTTAACAAGCTGCTTGCTGCGTGGGTTTAAAAAACCAAAATTTCGAACTCGGCGGAATCCTTTTGGAAGAACATGCTTCAGCAGTAACCATAAAAACTCCTCTCCACTGACGGTTTTGGTTTGATATACCTTCGTCTTGGAATTGATGAATCTGAAAGTAACTTTACCGTTTTCGTTTTTCAGAATATCTTTTTCCTGAATAGCACCTTTGTACAAATACTTACCCAGATAGATGATCGCTTTTTTCCCTTTACCAACAAACTTACAGTCAACTACCCATTTCTTGGGATATTGTCTGGGGAGCGGCAATTCGTGAGTGCCCATCGTTTTTAGCAAAACTGCTTTGAAAACGATGGCCAATGCTTCGTGATCAAACAGATATTTGGTGGATTTCACACGCCATTGCCTGGTCTGTGTATCAATACTGGCAGCTGGCATCACTACATGAATGTGCGGATGAAAAGCAAGTTCTCTGGAGTGAGTATGCAAAACCATCATTAATCCTGGTTTTCCCCGAAGCTTTTTATCGTTTTTGGTAAATGTTGTGAGAACCTCTTTGACACATGAAAAAAGTAACGTATACATTGCCCGCTGGTTTTGCCAGGTAACCTGTCTAAATTGGCATGGCAAGGTGAAGGTTAGAAGATAATACTTGGCCGGAACCAACTTATTGAGTTGGTTCTCAATCCATTGCTGTGATTCGTGATGCTGACAATGTGGACAGCTCCTATGTCCACAGGAGTGTGGAATGTATGTGATACTTCGACAATCCTCATTGCTGCATTGGGCTAGCATTTTGGGACTAAATTCACTGCGACACATTTTCATCGCACTCAATGCCTTTTTATGGCTGGGTAAAATATGGGTGTTATATTTATCGAAAAAACTGGATTCAAATTCGTCAATAATTGAAGATAAAAAGATCATTTGACACCTCCCCAGGTGATTTCAAAATCACTCATTAGAGCGTTGATCTTTTTATAAGAGCTGGCGTGATTGCTATCAGTGAGATGGGTATATTTTGCAGTTGTCAATATACTGACATGACCTAATATTTTTTGTAACTCTACTAAATCAACACCTGCTTCCAGTAAATGAGTAGCGAAGCTATGGCGCAAGGAGTGGCAGGATATTTTTTTTTAATACCCAACTGGGTAACGACTATTTTCATTGCGGCCTGAATCCCGCCTTTATCGATTGGGCTATCAACTAAATGCACATTTTTTAGTCCTCTTTTACGGTTAGGAAATAGGAAAAGAGGATGTTTATGAACCAACCAAAATTTTTTCAAAACATGTAATGTTTTTTCAGGTAAAGGTACCAATCTATCTTTATTACCTTTAGCATTACGGACATGAATTCGCATTTTAGATGAATCAACATCACCGGTTCGCAATTTAATTCCTTCTCCTATTCGTAGCCCTAAGCTATAAATCGTAAAGAAAAATACTCTATAGCTCAATTTATTGGTTGCATTAAATAACTGATTTGCCTGCTTAATTGTCACGATATCTGGAATTCTAACCGTTTTGGGTGGCTTTATTAATGGAATGTCTACCCAAGTTTTGTTTAATACATGAGTATAGAAAAATTTCAAACCATATAAATCGAGTTTAACAGCACTCCATGAATGGGAATCCAGCAAGTCATGAAAATAATCAAGCAGTTGATCTAAACTAAGATCTTCCAGTTTAGCATCGAAATAAGTACCGATGCGCCTGATTGCCCTGGAATATGCATCAATGGTCTTTGGTTGCATACCTTTGAGCCTTAAATATTTGCAGTGTTTCGTATAATAAGTGTTGAATTGCGGATCATTTGGTGTTTCAATGTACATCGTAACCTCTGGGCTGTGGCGTTTAAAACGGAGTGAGATCAGCATATCGGAATGTTGTCTCACTGTG
>Ga0233437_1007997_pt1 | contig 9988 bp, 8 predicted proteins | sample SI_122_August201_FD_182714 | JGI IMG/M metagenome (GOLD analysis project Ga0233437, IMG submission 182714) | Seawater microbial communities from Saanich Inlet, British Columbia, Canada - SI_122_August2016_200_MG | ecosystem: Environmental > Aquatic > Marine > Inlet | place: Canada: British... | reverse complement strand
CTGGGAATTGCTGTCTTGGAAACCCTGCCTTCATAAACAGGAACACCGAAAATCACCATTTCATCTCGGATCTCACTTGGCTTCAGGGTATCATCCACTGGTAAGGTTAAATTAATTTGCTCAACTTTCCTGCCACCAAGTCCCTGTGCAATTTCGTTGAGGATTTTTCGGGTTGTCCCAGTCGGTGAGAAATAGACTAGTTTAACAGTATCAATAATCATATTTGTGTACCTTAACTGTTGAAAAACGTTAGTTATCCTGAATGGTCGCCCCCAGTCCGACACCTCCGGATTTGCAACCAGATGAATAAATGAAAAAAATCGGAGGGTTGACTGTTCGAATTACTAATTGTTAACGGACACTTCGGCGTTCATACCATCTTCTTCACAGCCTGGCAACCCAACGAGAGAGGTACAGGAACCGTTTAATACAGTATAGACCAGCTTTTCAGATTCAATCAGCGTTTTCATTGCTGCTTTACAGTCCCTCTTATTCACTCCTTTGTCTTTATACTTTTCAATTATGACTTTAAACACATCCTGGGGCTTATATCTCTCAACCTCATGTGTTTCAGATACCAGGTTATCTCTTCTGACAGTGTTTGAATGTCTACACCCATTTTGTCCTCCTATAAAAAGAAGATATTGTGAGTTCAAATAAAGGTTGGTCTCTTTGAAAGTTCAACCTTTATTTGATAAGTTTTAAGCATATGCCAATAAAGAGTCTAAGCCGATCAATTAAAAACCGCAAGGGGTTCTTCGCAAAAAGTATTAGCTACAAATTGATTCTCAATTTGATCTAACTATAAAACCAAAAAGTAAAATATTTTGACTATACTCTAGGCAGACATTTTCTCAATTTAGATACATCTTCGCTGGTGTGGGTGATTTGCTGCATGGATTTGAGCATTTTCTTCATTTAAGCATTTCCAGCCTTCGTTTCCTGCAATGATTGTCGTGTCAGGGTCTGGGCCGAATTTGCTTTGTCTTCGTTCCCTTTAGCACCTTTTCCGACGATTCCCATGGATGATGTTATCTCTTCCAGCCTCATCGCTTGTTTTGACGAACCACTGGCCAGATCCTCTGAGGAACTTTCAAGATTCAATGCTGTCGTATTGACCTGCCCGCTACTCATTGCAACCTGCGAGAGAGTCCTGCTCAAAACTTTGATAGAGCCATTGATGTTTGTTCTCATCTCATCCAATTCTCCGTTTAAAACAGTGTCGATCTGGCGAGAGAGATCACCTTCTGCAACGTGTGTCATCACAGCATTGATATCTGTTATTGCGGTCTGAAGATCGTCAGAAAGACCGTCCAGCGTATCACATAATAATCCAATTTCATCAACTGCTTTCTGGCCTATGCGTACGCTGAAGTTTCCATTTTTGATCTCGTTCATGACTGTGGTTACTTGAATCAGTGGGCTGCTGATCCGCCGGCTGATCAGCAAGCTGCAAGCAATCGCGACGAGCATTAGAATAACTGATGCCGCCAGGTTCAGGGTGCTGATTTTCCGTGCAGTCTGATTAATTTCCTTATTATCCATTACAGATAAAATGCCCCAGCCCAAATCTGGTACTACAGCATAAGATACCAACAACCGTTTTCCATTCCAGTCAATTTTCATGTCACCTTTGGGTTTCTCCATCCTTTGTTTTCCCCACTCAAGCTCATGAATATTAATTGAGTTGTCGATTGTTTCATCCGGATGATAAATGATCCCGCCATATTGATCGATCAAAAATACATAGCCGGACTTGCCAATTTTAACATTGTCCAGAAACCGGTCTGTAAAGTACTTCAGGTCTATGTCAGCGAACATGATGCCGATGATTTTTTCATCGTCTTTTATGGGTAGCGAGATGACAAAGCTGGTGGATTTTGTTTTGGGATTCAAGCGAACGGGAGGTTTGGGCATTTCTCCCTTCATTGTACTCTGAAAAAAGGCTTGATTCGCAATGGAAGCCCCACGCTGTTTTTTATCGGATGAAGCGACGACCTTACCATCTTTTCCTGCTATGCCAATGGAAAAGCAAAACTCATTTGCCTTCGCATAGGATTTCAGCTTTTTTCTAGCAGATTTGCGGGATGTTTTTCCAACGAAATTACCCTCAAGAGAAATCTTAAAAACATAACACTGACTCAGTTTTTCCACATCGTTTCGACGATCTTTAATTCAAGTGAGAATGATCTGCTCTGTTATTCGGGTAATCTGCCCGGTTTCTCGAGTCGCTGAATCGGAGACTGAATCAATAGTTGTTATAAAAAAAATGAGTGTTGGAATGCCTGTTGCTGTGATTAACAAAAGCGTAATAGAAAGTATGATTTTTAATGATATGGACTTCCTTAGCTTATTTATCATGAGACCTTCAGTTTTTTTTAAGAGAATTGATTTGATAAACCCAATAACGGCCGAACATACAGGAATATTTAACGGAATGTCAATTTAATTTGACCGATATATTGACACTGACTGGAACGGTTTGGAGAGCAATTAAATATTCATGTTAAATATTTTTCTCGATTCCGCTGCTGTTTTTTGGTCGGTTGGCTAATCCTCGATGCCCTTCATCGTTTCTCAAATGATTTTTTTGTTCTTTGGCAATACAGCCGTTTTACCAAAGAACTTCTCAACTTCTTCTACAGTCTGCATTCTGCGTAGGAACTGGACCTCTCAGGAGGTAAGTATTTATTTATTTAAAATTAGGGTGAATTACGGATTTTCAAAACTGAAAAATTCTGATATTCAGATTCTGCCAGAATAGTTATACAGAAATATTCATTTTCACATTCCCCCTTTTGAAAGGGGCCGCGCGTGATGTGACTATCGATTAACAGAATCAGTAAATATTCAGATAGTTAGGGTGGTCTAATAATAAATAACAAAATCAAGACATTAATTTTTTTACCCGTGATAAAACGGAATATTCAATGATAAAGCACCCAATTCATGTAGTGTTAAAAACTATGAAAATCTACTTGGATCGGTCTATCGTTGTTTTGATTTCTCTGTTCTTCCTCAGCTACAGCATCATAAGCAGTGCAAGCTGCCGTAGTTTTGAAAATTTAAACAAGATTTTCAATAATGCCTACACAGAGCTGCTCGTTCTGGAAGATGACTCGGGTGAGATGGTCGTACTCCTTGATTCGTTTTGTGAAGTCGATACCGGATCTGAAGATTCATCGGAAGAAAATGACGACCCTGATTGTGAGCAATGTACCTACTGCCAGGCCACTAATAATGGATTAGTATTGACGCAGGCGCCGCCCCTGAATCTAAATCAGGCCATTGCGAGCAGCCAAAAAATCCACAACCACGGACGTTCTTACATCAACAAGAAAATCACCCTGAACCATCCCCAGAGAGCCCCCCCTCAAGTCTAAGAACCTATTTCCAAAGAAAACCAAAAAATCACAAAATAAGTAGATTCTGTCAACGCCAACAGGTGTCCAGGCTTACGTGCGCCTATGGTTCTGCTAAACGGGTGAACGTATACCTTGAGGCTGATTTGAATCCCTACGCTCTCTTTTCCTGGAATAAGCGTGTCTGTTTTTTCTCAGCCCGTGAGTCTGAGTCGAAAAAAGCATATTTGCAGGCATTGAGTACAGCATCTAATGGAAGCTTATGGCAAACTGTTGAATTTGTTTAGATTTTGTCAAATGGTTTCGGATATTATTGTCAGATTTGACTTTTCCGTGGTGTCAACATGAACAGTTGAACAATGACGATCTTAGCATTGTCGAGTGAGTCCTTTTTCTGGGAATCCACCCGTGTGAAGGACGCCGTAAAACGGACAATCATCTGATCAAGAAAAGCCAAACAAATTGAATAGGTTATCGTTTATATCATCTAAATATTGTCAATATTTGAAAAGAAACTATGGAAATAGCAGAATTGTTGTTTCTATCTTTGGTAACTTTTTAGAGGGGAAAAAAATGAAAAAACAGATTAATAGAAGAAAAATGTTAGGCATCATGGCAGTTTCAGGAGTTAGCTTAAGTGTGACCGCAGCATGTTCTCAACAACCTGCTGCTGTAAATCCGAAACATGCTACAGTTGATGGCACTCCCAGGCAGTTTTTTCCAAAAAATGGCCCCGATTCGATGCCCCAGAAAAACGACATTGAGAAGTACCCTAAATGCCCATATTGCGGTATGAGTCGCAAGATGTGGAATCACAGTCGACACCTGATCCATTATGGTGATGATCTGGTTGATCCAACCTGCTCGCTCCATTGTGCCGCCATCAGTCTGAGCCTGAATCTCGACAGAACACCCAAAGCAATTTACGCAGCTGATTTTGGTGCTGACACGAAGATCAAACCTTTAGTCAATGTTGATCAGGCAACTTACCTGGTCGGCTCTAACTTAAAGGGTACCATGACGGCAACCAGTAAAATGGCCTTTGCCTCTGCAGAATCGGCGAAAGGTGTCATGGGTGAAAAAGGAGGGAAAATCGGTGATTTTGGTTACGCGTTGACCGAAGCCTATCTCAGCATGGCCAAAGATACGATGATGATTCGGAAGAAACGTGCGATGAAGAGAAAAAAAATGAAAAAGTAGGAAACAGCTGAAAAAAATATCGGACATTGTTTGATGGTTGCGGAAAATTCAGGTAAATCGATCCATCCATTGATCAGATAGCGGGAAGGTCGGAGATACCTGCTTTGAAACCTCGAGCATACCAAGCTATTGACCTAAACAGCGGAACCTTACCGTTTCATTTTCATCCAGTTCAATTGATATATAATCTATCTATTATAGAGGTTTAGGTAAAATAATCGTATTTCTTTTGTAACTGTTCAGCATGGCTCCGTCGAGGGGATCATGATTCAAAACACGGATGAATCCATCCCTGGAGCCAAGTGTTTCGTTAGAAACGCGTTGGCGAAAACGTCCTGTTTTCGAGCATTTTGAATCATAATCCCCTCGACTCCGGAAAAGTGGTGAATAGATACTTTCTTTTTTACTTCAGTCTGGTTTGTCTATCTCTACAAACAGTATTTGCACAAAATAACACAGTCCATAACAACGACGATAATGAGAAACTCATTGAGCATAAACTTGATGAAATCAGTGTCACTGCCACTCGCATCGAACGAAAAACAGCGGAAGTTCCAGCCAGTATTGCAGTGGTAACAAAGGAGAACCTCGAAGATTCAAAAATGCATAATATTAAAGATGCATTGATAGAAGCTCCTGGGGTTCAGGTTCAATCAATCGGCTAATAAATTAGTCAAGTGTTTCCCATCAATGAAAAGGAAACACGTTGCTGTCACATTTTATTTGCAAAATGTTCAATGTTTTTACGACTTTTACAAATTAATTATGTGAAGCTATTTATTAACGATCCCTAAGCAGGTCTAAAACAACCTTTCCAGGACTAAAACGGTTGTTTTAATGGAGTTATTTTATTGTAATTTATTCTAGGTTTTTCAATATCACGCTGGTTTGCCAGTAAACTCTTGATTCTGAAAATAGCAGATAAAATGACCGTTTTTTCAACCAATAGTTTTCTCAAAGGATATATCCTTATTTGGGTACTATTGTTTTCTTATATGCCTATTTCAAAGGAGCTTCAAGCTCAGCAGATCAAGCTGCGATCATTTTCCAAAATAGGGGGCAATTTTATCCTGCATGACATGCATGGCAATAAAGTCCAACTAATAGATTTCAAACAAAAAATAGTGATTTTGTTTTTCGGATATACGCTATGTCCGGATATATGCCCTAATACGTTGTTCGTAATGGCAGATGTACTGAAACAGCTAGGAGAAATGTCCTCGAATGTAAAACTTATTTTCATCACGCTCGATCCCAAAAGGGACACAGGCAAGCGGTTAAATGAATATTTAAGCATATTTGATAATCGAATCATCGGTCTCAGAGGAGATGAAAAATCAACAGTTGCAATCACCAAAAAATATGTAACAAGATTCCGCAAGAAGAAGTTGGGATCAACAGAAGAATATCTTATTGACCATACTGCTTACACTTTTCTCATCGATCAAAACAGTACCATCAGATACATCTTCCCGTATAAAACCACTCCCGGTTTCATGGTCAAAACGGTTATCAAATTATTGGCCGAAACGTCTTAAAGAGAGTATTTTAAGTCGATTTTTTACCCTTCGCGCGAAGAGACAAGAATGCATATTCACATTCATTCATCAGGCGGAGAAGCAAAATTCTGGCTTGAACCTCAAATTGAATTAGCAAAAAACTCCCCAAAACACTGGACATTTTGCGAACAGAATGTGAAGCAATTTATGAGCCGACCCTAAGCATTCCATAAGGGCCAGTTGAGCACAATGAAGCGGCTATGATTCATCCTTGCGCTTTTTCCACTACATATATATTATTGGCTGACTGGTATAGATAGATTTTACGGGCTTGAACAGAGTTCGGTGGATTAACCTCTGCAAGCGTGCCGAGATGCCCGTAGAAGCATGGTTAGTGTTTTAGCTGATAAATGCTAATCATCGTCATCACAAACATGAAAGGAGGCTTAAATGTTAAACTCGATCATTCTAATTAATGCTGAACGAACCAAAATTAATGAAGTGGCTGATAAACTTGCCAGTACAGATGGCATATCAGAAGTTTATTCGGTGGCTGGAAAATATGACCTGATTGCGATTGTGCGGGTCAAATCAAATGATGATCTAGCCAATCTGGTAACGAACGAATTATCGAAATTTGAATCCATTACTAGAACAGAAACTTTGATCGCATTTCGGGCGATATCCCGTCATGATCTGGAAGCCATGTTTTCCTTCGGTTTTGAGGAAAAGTAGGGGATACTTCATCTGGCCATCCATTAAAGTGTTGAAAAAAAGAGGATTGACATCGCAAAAGGGAATTCTTATCATCGAACTCCGGGTCCACTAACTTGCAAAACACTGTATTTGCGTACTATTTTCGTTTGTTGATTTTAATTCGCTTTATACAATTTTAAAGTAGGTTTTTCTGGACTAGATCATTTCTTAACGTGAGGTGGAAGTCATGAAATATTTTTTTTCTGATTAACGGATACAGATAATAAAATTCCAGACATCGATAATCATATTTATTTCGGACGAAATATCAGAATGTTAGGGCAGATATCTAATGTATTTTGGAGTGCATGTCTATGTTAAACAAACCAACCTACGAAGAGTTGGAAAAAAATATTTCGGACTTGGAGAAAGAGCTCCTCAGGCAAAAAGACGCTGAGAAGGCACTTCGGAAGAGCGAGGAACTTTTTAAACGTGTTTTCCAAACGAGTCCGGACTCAGTCACCCTTACCGGGCCGGATGGGGAGTATATCGATGTAAACCGGGGATTTATAACATCAGTCGGTTACACCCGGGAAGAGGCGCTGGGGGAAACGTCGAGCAATCTCAATTTGTGGGTTGACGAAAGTGATTTAAATGAGTTGAGGCGGATTCTTGGAGAAAAGGGGTTCGTTCAGAATTTCGAGACGCAATTTTACAAAAAGGATGGCTCTATCAGCACCTCCCTTTTATCTGCGTCTGTATTCGAAATTGACGGTGTCTGGCTTACGCTTTCCATAACCCGTGAAATCAGCGATCTGAAAAAAGCAGAGGCTGCGCATAGGGAGAGTGAAGAAAAATATAAAACAATCTTTGAAACGGTTCCAACATCGATAATCATGCTGGCTAAGGACGGCCAGATAGTCGATATCAATCCCCACTATGTAACCAGTCTCGGAGAAGGAGAAACAAAAAAGGAAGACTATCTAGGAGAAAATCTTGTATCACACCCAGACACTGTGAATGCTAAGCTATCCGAAGCGTACAAAAAAGTACTTGAGGGAGAATCATTTGACAAAAAGGATGTATATTTCCCAACACCAACAGAAGGTACGGATAGTTATTTCAATGTTAAAGGCGCACCTCTTTTTAAAGACAAAGAGATTATCGGCGCAGTTATAACACATGAAGACGTCACCCAGCGCAAACATCTGGAAGAACATTTAGTGAAAGCCAAGGAAGAAGCAGAGGCTGGCAACAAAGCAAAATCTGATTTTCTAAGCAATATGAGCCATGAACTACGTACTCCGATGCAAGGGATATTAGGTTATGCCCATCTCGCCATTGAGAGAATTGATAATCTATCTAAAGAGAAAATACTTCAATATATCAAGCAAATGAAGAACTCGGGCAATAGATTACTCTATTTACTCAATGATTTATTAGATTTTTCCAAACTGGAAGCAGGGCTGGTTGAATACAGTTTTTCACCAGTGAACTTGTCCAAACTGGTCCAGGTACCGGTTTATGAACTGGGTGCTTTGTTGAAAGAAAAAAATATTTCTGTCAATTTCTTACAACCGGATTTTGACGATCTTGGATTTATGGATTCACAAAAGATTATGCAGGTCATAAGAAATCTATTATCGAACGCAATAAAATTCTCAGATGCCGGAAGCGAAATCGATATTAAAATTGAGGATGATACGGATAACCTGGCCTTTTCCATTTGTAATAGGGGTGTTGGTCTTCCGGGGACTGAATTGGAGGCAGTGTTTGATAAGTTTGTGCAGAGTAGCAAAACCAAAACAAGTGCCGGGGGAACCGGTCTCGGTCTGGCTATTTGTAAAAACATCATTTCAGATCATAAAGGAATAATCTGGGCTGAAAATAATCCCGATGGCGGAGTAATTTTCAGATTAAGGATTCCTAAAACTCAGTGTAACACTCCCTCTCAGTTAATTGTGTAAAGGAAAACCTCCATTGGAATGTGACAATGGAAGAAAAACCAAAAGTAATGATTGTCGACGATGATCAGATGAATTTGATATTTTCCAGGGTGCACATAAGCTGTTTTTACATTTATCAGATGTCGATCCGTGTACCCAAGCCTTTATCGATAGACTGCTCGTAAATGTATTCGGCAGCAAAAAGGTCAAATAGCGCCATACCGACAGATTTAAAACAGGTTGTGGGTGACTGGTTTCGTTTTACCTTGCCGGTGATCAGCTTTGCCAGTGTGAATACCTGTTCCATTTTAATCCAATCTTTTCTCAGTGGAATGGCCAGGTCGCCAGACTCTTTGATAGCAAATTCTGTATCAACAAAAATCTGCGACACATTTTTGAAAAGTGCATGTGAGAACTCTCTCATATCAGGTTTGAACGACCCAACACCGACGAAACACTTCTCTGACAATAGCTGTTCATCATTTGGCAGAACAGGTTCGCTGGATGAGGTCGCTGTGATAATCACGTGTGATTTTTCCACCAGACTCCTGACTGTGCTTGCTATGACTATTTTAACATCGGGGATCAGTGGCGCAAGTTTGTCCATAAAACGTTCCATCGACTCAGAGTGACGGCTGAAAATCAAAACTTTTTTAAAATTGAATTCCGAACATGCAAATAGTGCTTGATGAAATCCCTGGACGCCAGTGCCAATTATTCCAAGTGTTTCGGCATTTGCAGGTGCCAGGTGGCGAATGGCTACACTGCCGACTGCAGCAGTTCTCATGGCTGTTAACTTAGGGCCGTTAAGAATAGCAACAGGTTCCCCGGTTTGCCTGTTATTTAAGATCACAATTCCCTGGATAACGGGTAAATTCCTTTTAGAATTTTCCGAAAATACAGAAACAAGCTTGGTACCAAAGATCTCTTTGGCAAAACAGGGCATTATCAGCAATGTGTTTTTATCATCATGAACGTGCATGCGGTCCGGCATCAAAAAGTCACCGTTTTCGTAGGTAACAAAAACCTGTTCCATGATGTCGACCAGCTGCTTGATTGAAACTGCCCGGGTGAGATCTTGTTCGTTTATGACAAGCATTGATGTCCCATCTTTTAACTCCTATTGTTTCGTACCTGAATTCTGCAAGTAGAGGGCAGAAAACTTTCGAAAAGGGAAAATATATCAATAAGTAACTGGAATTATTCATATGGTAAACATTCACTTTGTCCGTAAATACAAATCAAGAATATAGCAAAAGGTCTTACAAAGAAAGTGGAAATCTAT
>Ga0233437_1007994_pt1 | contig 9992 bp, 13 predicted proteins | sample SI_122_August201_FD_182714 | JGI IMG/M metagenome (GOLD analysis project Ga0233437, IMG submission 182714) | Seawater microbial communities from Saanich Inlet, British Columbia, Canada - SI_122_August2016_200_MG | ecosystem: Environmental > Aquatic > Marine > Inlet | place: Canada: British... | reverse complement strand
TGATAATGGAAGTGAAATGTGGAATGCTTACCATAGTCATGCAGATGAAACAAAAAAAGTTACTGAGGGATTCATGGACGAATTAGATAGTGCATTTACGTCCATTAAAGAAAAATTAGAACATATGAATGCTAGAACTGTGGCATCTGGTATTAGATTTTTTAAAAGAAGCTTAAAAAGACAACAAAGAATAATTAAAAAAATTGAAGAAGATAGAGATTTCAATACATTAAGAGCAACTAATGACTCTGTAAAACTCTTGGATCAATTGATCACAGATAAAATAAAACCTGTTTTTGCAAATATAATTGGTATTGTTCAAGGTTACGGAGAACTTGTAAATACTGAAATTGAACAAGATGAACATAAAATAAAAGATGATATAGATATTTTATTAAAAGAATTAGAAAGTGCTATTAAAGAATTTAAAGTTTTAGCGGATTCATCACATGAAGATTTCACTAATCAAAACCACCACCAAGCAAAATTAACTGTAAAATTTGTTGAGACAATTAAACCAATTTATGCAAGATTATTTGAAGATGACACTCACTTCATTAGATTATTAAATGATCATGAAGCTCCATTTACACCAGCTGAAGGTGAAGCCACTACTAGAGTCAAAGCATTAATATCTGGAATTCAAACTTTAGATGTTGAATTAAAGAAGATAATGGCACTTCTTTCCAGTATTATTCGTACAGCTAAAGAAAAGACTCCAGTAACTTAGCATCATCAAAACAATTATAAACCCTAAACTTCTTTAACTTTAATTGCAAAATAGACTTATACAACTCCTCAAATCAATTCCAGGGTTTTAATAAACAATAGTGTTCTTTAAAGTCATATCATTGCATTTATGCAACATATGTTGCTAAATTTAAACAATATTCAACTTAAGATTTTATCAAAACTAATTTTCAAAAAATATTACTTAAGATATTTATCAAAAGAACTAAACTTAATTCCATCAACTGTTATGAGAAATTTAAACATATTAGTAGACAATAAATTAATAGACTCATTTGTTGAAGGTAAAAACAAATATTTTTTTCTTCCAAAAAATTATTCTTCTATCCACACAATTAAACTTGCTGAACAATATAGAACATTACAGTTTATAAAAAAACATACATCACTCTTACCTATTTTAGAAGACATAACAAAACTATCTAATAATATTATAATATTTAGTAGTTATGCAAAAGGAACTCAAAATGATAAATCTAATCTAGATATATTAATAATTGGCAAAAAAAGAAAATTTAAACATAATTAGGACATAGATATTAATATCAAATATACTCAAAAAATTGATTTATCAAATAATTTAATAAAGGAGATAATATCACATCATATTATAATAAAAGGAGGAGAATTTATTTATGAACAGCTTTTTAATAACTTTGATTAATATTTCAAAACGTAAACTCAATATTTAAATCTACGTTCATACTCTTTATGATCAAACCATTCTAGAATTAAACTAACAACAACTATTTCATCGTTTGCTACTGAATAAATCAGCTCCATCCCTTAGGCAAATCGTATTTCCATAGGTTTTTGACGTCAAACTTAGTTAAATATTCTTTTGGAATCAGTTTTTTTGGAATCTGTATTCCACAAAAAGCATTGGATTCAATGTTATCTAATGCTTGGTTAATAATTTTGAAAAGCTCTTTTTCTGAATAATCACCATTTTTTAGTTTATAGAAAGCATCTTTAATTTTCTCATCAGCAAATCTGATAGTTGAGGGTAATTTCATTTTTGCCTCCCAAGATGAGATTTTTCAAAATACTTTTTTGCTATATCAGGATAGTATATCCAACCAATTTTTTTTTCTGAATCTATTGATATTTTTTTTGAAAACAATAAATATTTAATTATGACATTAAATGTCTGATACATCATTTTTTTAGGCAAAGATTCCCAAAGTTTTTTTTTTTTTTTTTTTGTATGCACCATCATGATTTCTTATAAATTCTTCTACCATAAGAACCGTATCTAACCTTGGATACCTCAGTATATCTTCTTTTTTCATAAATAATACTTCTGATGTCATGTTATATCAATAGATATAACTTTATATTTATGAATCACCCAGCACTAAAGTACTGGGTATCTTTCAAGCTGCTGCCTGTTAGAATGTGAAATGTAATGTTTAATTGCTTCACTTGTGACAGAACCTACACTTCTGAAAAATTTTCCTGGACTCCATAAATGTCCTGTTGTAAATTTTTTCCTTAATTTTGGAAAATGTTCAAAAATCTTTTTTGAACTGTAACCTTTTAACAATTGAAATGCTTTACAAATACTCATATCTGGTTTTAGCTCCAAAAAACAATGTATATGATCTGGCATTATTTCCATTTCTATTATTCGCATCTTATACCTATTACTCACCATTTTTATTGCTGCAAAACAGCAATTTCTGACAGAACCTGTCAAAATTGAATGACTCCATTTTGGTTTCCATATCAAATGATATGTGTTTTGGCCAACCGAACGATTTAAATGTTTCAACTCATTCATATTTATCATCTCCGCGTGGAAAGCTGACGCTAATTTTTTACAAGTTAATGCGACGCCAGCTTCGCCACGCATTTATTATTGTGGCAGGCCACGTAAAAAAATATTTCTAGAATTCAATACTTTCATCCCATTGCTAAAGCAATGGGTTTTCTACTGAGATAAATTTTTTCCTATTTTTGTACTTTTTTGACAATTTCTAAACTAACCACATCCATAACCCCCAACAAAACAATTATAAACCCTAAACTTCTTTAAACTTAATATAATAGAGGTGTAACTTTAACATGGAAATTAAATTAACTAAAAAACCACAAAATCCTACTTTAATTGAAGGCTTCCCAGGCTTTGGCTTGATTGGAACTATCACAACTGAATTCTTAATTGAACATTTAAAAGCTGAGAAGATTGGTTCATTTTATTATGACGACCTTCCAGCAACTGTTGCAATCCATAATGAAAAACTAGTTGACCCTATGGGTGTCTTTTATGACAAGAAATACAACCTAGTAATTCTTCACACAATTCTTAATGCAACAGGTTTAGAATGGAATATATCTAAGGAAATCATAAAAATGTGTAAAGACCTAAAAGTCAAAGAAATTGTTTCTTTAGAAGGTGTATCAAGTCCAAGTGTAACAGAGTCAAAAAAAGTATTTTTCTACACAAACAAGGATAAAAACAAAGATAAATTAAAGAAATTAGGACTAGAACTACTTAAAGAATCTATTATTGTTGGTGTATCTGGTGCATTAATGTTAAGAAGCAAAACTCCATTAACTTGTTTATTTGCTGAAACTAGAACTGATATTCCTGACTCAAAAGCATCAGCTAACATAATAAAATGTTTGGATGAATATCTAAAATTAAAAGTAGACTACAAACCTTTGTTAAAACAAGCTCAAGATTTTGAAGGTAAGTTTAAAAATATATTAAAACAAACTAGTGTGACTCAAAGAGAAGCTGATAAAAAACAAATGAGTTATTTTGGATAATTAATTTTTTTCTTTATATTTAGCTTTAAATTTTAATAAGTTCTCAATCATAATGAGAAAAAACATCAAAAAGTTTTCACTGTCAATGAGAACTTTTATACTTTTAATTAAAATGTTAAAAATAGTTAGGCAGGACATATAATCAATATTTTTAAATATAAGTCCTGCCTAACTATAAATTATGTACATAAGAAAAAAAATTATTAAAAATCAGACATATAACTATTTAGTTAAGGATATCAGAATAAAAAATACTAAAAAGCAGGTTCAAATTTACCTAGGTACAAATAACAAACCTACCAAAGAACATATATCTAAACTAAATCAAAAAATATATTTATTAAAATCAGGATTACAAAAATATTCAAAAATTCAATCAAACCTAATCTCAATATTTAATAATAATCTAGTATCAATCATTCTTTTTGGTAGTTATGCCTCAAATACACAATCTGAAAACAGTGATATCGACATTTTATTAGTATGCAATAAACTTCCAAGTCAAAAATACAGACATCAATTAATAAAAGAATATCAATTAAAACACCTCTTAAAAACAAATAAACAACTTAGTTTTGTATTAATTACAAAGGATGAATTTATTGATTGGATAAAATCTCTAAATCCTCTACTTCTAGGAATTTCATCATCTTATGAATATCTTTATGACCCCCATAATTTTTTTAAAAAACATATAGAAATATTTAAAAATAGAATGAGAATAGATAATTTAGTATATACTGACAAAAATAAAACATATAATTTAAACAGATTAATATGACAAAACAAAATCAAATTAGATTAGCAGAATTATTCCTTAAGAAATCAAAACAAGATTTAGATAGTTGTAAAATTTTATTAGATCATGGTTCATATGGTGATTCTTGTTACTTTGCTCAACAAAGTATCGAAAAAATCATTAAAGCTTCATTAATTTTAAAATCAGGTGAATTTCCTAGAGAACACAACATTGTTGGTGTCTTTACTCAAAAAGTAATTGCGTTTGTTAGTCCTGATTGGGAAAAAAAGTTTAAAAAAATATTACCAGACATAATTGAACTACAAGAACACTGGCTAAAACCTAAATATCCGTACATTACAGATAGCTATGAATGGGATCCTACAAGCCAATACAAAGAAACTGATGCAAATACGGCATTTGAAAAAGCAAAAAACATCAATAATGTTTTAACAGAATTTCTAAAAGAAAACTATTTAGTGGAATAGATTTATCTCAAAGAATGTCCAATTATTCGAACATTTGTCCAAAAATTAAAACATTAAAATTTATTTCCTACTAAATAAGAATTTCTAAAAAATTTAAATAACCACAATAATGGAAAAATATATATACACAATAAACTAAATTTTTAATTAAAATGGCAGTTGAACAAGTAACATACGTTGTATTACCTGCACTTATCATGGGTGCAATCATTGGTTTAATAGAATTATTCTTTGTACATGCAGACGAAGTTGGCATGGGTTGGTTTGCACATGGATTACACGCATTACCTTTTACTATGTTATTCACGTTTGCCGCAATGAATGTATCTTGGGTTCTAACATTTATTCCTGGTGTACCGGATAACATGTGGGTAACTTTAGCTGTTAGAGCAGGAGTGTCAATTGTTGGTATGATTAAAATTGCTGGTGCTGCAGCCATTGCAGGACGAGTTGGAGAAAGAATACATCACACAATAATAATTGGTGCAATAATATTTGCTGCTCCATATATTTGGATGGTCATAAAGCCTTTAGTTGGACCATTATTACCATTTTAGATTATATCCAATGAATGAAACATTAATCCTTGCAGAAACTGTTCCATTTCTAATTCCATTATTTGAAAAAGTTAGATTAATTATCATGTCATTGCAATGGATGGTTGGAGGTATTTTTGGACTCTACATTATTCTCATTATACTTAGATGGCGCGAATCTGTTGCAGTAAAAAATATATTAACAGAAATTAGAGATGATATAAAAGAACTTACAATTGACATAAGACTAGTTAATGATAGGGTTGACAACATAACAAAAAAGAAACCTAAGAATAAGTAAAAACTACACTTCTTCGTTTACAAATGACACATGTTCAATTTGTTTTAATAACTCTACTGTCTTATCCACTATTTCTTGTTTTGTAGCTTTTATTTTTAAATTTATCATTATTGTTTTCTTATGTGGTTTAAGATTTATTGATAACACATTAACTCTAGCACCCATTAATGCATTAAGAATTTTTTCAACCATTGCAAGTTTATCTTCCACATATATATTAATTGATTTGATATGTTTTTGAGGAACATCCCATTTCACATTCAGTTTTCTTGCTTTTCCTAGTGCATAAATATTTTCACAACCAATTTTGTGAATAGTAATTGCTCCATCTTTAGTTTTATACCCACCTATCTCGTCTTCAAACTGAGGTTTACAACATTTACTTAGTTTAACTTGAGCTTTTTTTCCTTCATATTTGATATATTTTGCTAAATTAATTTTATCCTTCTTTAACCTAGCTTGTTTTGGATCAATATCAACTTCTATTCCCAATCCAGATCTTATTTTTTGCTTAGCTTTATTTGTTACCACAAATGATAACCAAGCACGTGAAGGTTTTGCTTTTGGTGAAGTTATAACATGAATGACATCCCCACCACTTAATTTATAATCTAAAGAAACTAACTTTTTGTTAACCCTAGCCTTCGTACATGTATCTCCAATTTTTGAATGAATGTCATACGCAAAATCAAGAGGTGTTGACCCTTCTGGCAAAATTATTGGATCTCCTTTTGGAGTAAACACAACAATTTCATCTTGGAATAAATCTACCTTTAAAGTTTCTAAAAATTCAGTAGGTGCTTTTCTTTTCCAATCCAAAACTTGTTCTAACCAACTAATTCTTTTATCAAATTTCTTATCACGTTCAGTACCTTTATATCGCCAGTGAGCTGCAACTCCATACTTTGCAACCTGGTGCATCTCATTAGTTCTAATTTGAACTTCCAATACTACATCATACGGTGTTGCAATATCTGTGTGCAATGATTGATATCCATTTGATTTAGGTACTGCAATATAATCTTTAAATCTTGTAGGAATTGGTTTCCATAAATGATGAACCTCTGCTAAAACTCTGTAACACGATTGTACATCATTAACAATGATCCTAATAGCAATCAGGTCATAAATTTCATCAAAACTTTTTTTATCCAAAACCATTTTTTTATAAATGCTATAAAAATATTTTGCTCTGCCTGAAACTTCAATGATGTCAATTCCTTTTTGTTTAAAGTTCTCCTTCATAATCTTCATGATTATCTGAGCTTTTCCTTCCCTTGTTTCACGTTTCTCGTTAATTTTATTTTTAAGATATTGATATATATCTGGTTTTAGATATCTAAGTGATAAATCTTCAAGTTCTCCTTTTATTGAATATAATCCTAATTTGTGACCAATTGGAGCATAAATCTCCATTGTCTCTTTGGATATTCTTTTTTGTTTATCAGGTCTAATATGTTTTAAAGTACGCATATTATGAAGTCTATCTGCTAGTTTAATCAAAATGACTCTAACATCTTTGGTAGTTGCTAAAAGAATTTTTCTCCAATTCTCAGCAGTATAATCCTCAGGACTGTCAAACACTACTTTTGTAGTTTTAGTCTCACCCTCAACTAAAGACGCAACTTCCTTACCAAATTCAGCTTCCATGTCTTTAAGTGAATAATCAGTCTCTTCAACTACATCATGCAAAAATCCAGCGCATATTGTTGCAGTATCAGGTTTTAATTCAAGTAAAATCTTTACAACGTCCAATGGATGCACAAAATAATCTTCACCTGAATGTCGTTTTTGACCTTTATGTGCATTTTTAGTAAAATTATATGCTTTCTCAATTAATTCAAGGTCAGCACCCTTATCATAGGACTTAATTTCATCAAGTAGACTTTTTAGTTCATCATCCATTTCAAAGGATATTAAATAGGCAACTAATTTAAAGCTTTTGGAGAAATATCAAATTTATATAATTTATAATTAAATTAATAATAAATCATACTATTTCATTCTGCTAATTTTCCTTAAGTGTTCAACATAAGTTGAAATACTTGAAATAGTAGTATTATATTCTACATTCCCACCACTTAAAGCCCCTTTACTTAACCCTTGCAAGTAAATTACTTGTGCATCTTCACGTACTAATCCCCGTCTAACTCCATAATCAACTCTAGATACAAACTCACCAACTTGCCTAGGTCTTAAATAATCACCTGCATTAGACATTGAAATAAAGGAAATTTCTTCCCCTGAGGTTTCTGCTAAATCTAAAGCTACCTCTAACCCTTTAGTTGAAATATCTGCATCAATACCTAATATTCTCCCCTCATCCCACATCATTTTTAGATGATTATAATGATTTTTAGTGTCTAAGAACCCCATTACTTTTCTAACATTAATCATTTCTAACAACTTTGAAGATGAAAACCTATAAGGTGGCATGTTCATTGTTGGTATTTGTTTAGACTCAGAATATATTTGTGCAAACACATCTAACCAATTACTTGGAATATCCATATCAAGTTGTGCATCTACAAGTCTAGGTGTTACAATAGGTGATGCAGACATTAATTTTGACAATGATTGCAAATACTTTTTTCCATGTTTTTTAGAATTCATTAAACAACCTGAAAATAGTAAATTGTCAATCGTATAAGAATTTAAGTCTACAAACAAGGTAACATGTGGCTTTGCCCATGTTGCATGTAAATATTGAGAATGAATCCCTCCAGCAACTGCTACATGAATCCCTCCAATTCCTTCAATATCTGGTTGAGGTGAATAAATATCCTGCTCAGCTAAATTTGTCAAAAATACTGCACTTGGAACCGAAAATAGTTCTTCAGATACTTCATTTGTTGTGGATGTGTCTGAATTGGCTTGTCTAAATCTAACAAATTTATCAAAATCAACCCCCATTAAGCTGCAAAAAAATCACTTATACTTAAAATTAATCAAATTTCAGATTAAACACAAAATTAAATAAGTAGTCATGTATTTTCAAATACTATATGGATACAATAATTCTCTCACTTGGAGGTTCAATCTTAATTCCGGATAAACCTGATTATTTTTTTTTAAGAGAATTCAAAAATTTTGTAATAAACAATCTTGACATGTATAAATTTATCATTGTCTGTGGGGGCGGAAAAACAAATTCATATTACAATGACGCTGCAAAAAGAGTCTCAAATATATCTTCCGAAAACTTGGACTGGATTGGTATCATGGCATCACGTTTAAACGCTGAATATGTTAGATCAGTTTTTGGAGATTTGGCACATGATAAAGTTCTAATAGATCCAACAAGGAAAATATCCACAAGGAAAAAAATTCTAATTGGAGCAGGATGGATTCCAGGAAGATCTAGTGATTATGTAGCAGTTCTCCTTGCTAAAACTTACAATTCAATATCAGTACTTAACTTAACAAAACTGTCTCACGTTTATGACAAAGATCCACTAAAATATAAAAGTGCAAAAAAACTTTTTAGTTTAACTTGGAAAGAATACATAAAAATTGTTGGAACAAAATGGTCTCCAAGATTAAATTCACCTTTTGACCCTATTGCTAGTATTTTTGCAAAAGATAATAAAATGAAAGTTGCAATATTAAAAGGAACTGAATTAGTGAATGTACAAAATTATTTAGAAAACAAAAATTTTGAAGGCACAATTATTTCCGGTTAAAAATGATTTTTTTAGAAGAAAAATCTAATTAAAAAAGAAAAATTTAATATACTTGTTTTATTAAGATTATACTTAGGGGTAACATAATGAAAAAAATTCCAGTTATATTGATAATTCTAATCTTGTCATTGACATCTGTTTTTGCAGGTTTAATTGCAGAATATGAAACAATTGATGATTCAATTTATCTTGATGAAGTTGCCCAATATAAACTAAGTGTGACAAACACTGACTTGTATGAAAAAACATTAAAATTTAAGACAAGTAGCTATAGGTGGTATCTGGAATTTGAACCAAGTAATAAAAAGATTTCTGGTGCAACAAAAAATGAATATATTCTTAATTTAATTCCTGGTGTTTGGGCAAAACCTGGAAGTGAATATATCAGCATTTCAATTCAAGATATTGCTGAAAATGATTTAGCAGTTATTAATATCCCTGTATTTGTAAAATCATATGATGAGACTCCTAAACAATATAGTCCTTCTGTTGAACTTAATGTTGAGTTTCCAAACAATGTTGATCCAAGGGTTGACACACCAATTGAAATTCATTTGCGTAATAGAAATAAACTTGATATAACTCAGTTAAATATTACAATTCAAAGTAAAAATTTTCATAAATCAACATCAGTTTATTTGGGACCTTTAGAAGAACATGATTTAAGAATTTTGTACAAAGTTGAAGACATTACAACACCTGGAACAGATCAATTAAAAA
>Ga0233437_1007990_pt1 | contig 9995 bp, 9 predicted proteins | sample SI_122_August201_FD_182714 | JGI IMG/M metagenome (GOLD analysis project Ga0233437, IMG submission 182714) | Seawater microbial communities from Saanich Inlet, British Columbia, Canada - SI_122_August2016_200_MG | ecosystem: Environmental > Aquatic > Marine > Inlet | place: Canada: British... | reverse complement strand
CTCTCGCGTATGCGGAATTCAGTATAATTAATCAATTATGGACCCCCGCGTTTGCGAGGTTGACAAAAACAAACATTATATCGATTCACAAGAAATGTCATTTTGCTAAATGACGTTGTAGGGTTAAAAGATATAGTAGTGTGACTTTGGTTTTTCCTGGCACCAAAATTGTCATTCCCGCAAAAGCGGGAATCCAGCGTAAATGAGCGATAGCTTGAAAACTCCTGGATCCCTGCTTTCGCAGGGATGACAGCACTGTCAAATACTATGCCGAAAAAAACCAAAGTCTCAGTAGGATAGTTTAGGATGTATTTACCCTGAGTTGTTCAGCGGAACAGTTTACAACTTTGATGAGGAGATGTATTGATGATGCTGAGCTTTCCACAATAACATCGCAAGGGACGAGCAACAAAATTAGAGCCTTGGCTGAACAGTCATGCGTATTTCGTGATAGCAAACATTTTTGATTAATACGGCCCGGTCTTCACGGGACAAAGTATCAAACAACCGGATAAAACCAAATCAGAGAGGTAAAAAAAATATGAGAATGTCAAAAAAAATCTTAAACGACCCAAAAATGGTCGTTGAGGAATTACTCGAAGGATTAGTCAGTGCCGGACACGGTTCTGTTAGAAAAATAGATGGCTTTAATATCTTGGTCAGATCTGAGATTGAGCCTAATAAAGTCGGCTTGCTGATTGGTGGAGGTAGCGGGCATGAGCCACTGTTTCCGGGATTTGTTGGAAAAAACCTGGCTGACGGATCAGCCTGCGGTAATGTTTTCACCGCTCCTCCACCAAATTTGATTCTTGAAGCCACCAGATCTGTTGATGGTGGTAAAGGTGTACTTTATCTTTATGGGAACTATACCGGTGACAATATGAATTTTGATATTGGCATGGAAATGGCTAAAGATGAAAATATCGATATCAAAACCATTCGAGTTTGGGATGACGTGGCCTCGGCACCATTGGATAAAATACAAGAACGAAGGGGAATAGCCGGGGACCTCTTTATGATAAAGATTGCTGGTGCCGCCACCAACGCCCACGAAACACTAGATGAGGTCTATAATGTCACCTCAAAAGCCAGAGATTGGACGAGATCCATGGGTGTCGCTTTATCGTCCGGATCCATCCCAGAAACCGGTGAATATAACTTTGAACTACCCGCTGATGAACTGGAAATCGGCATGGGGCTTCATGGTGAATTCGGTGTTTTTAGAAAAAAGATGATGCAGGCAGATCAACTGGTTGATGAAATGGTTGAGTTGATTCTGAATGATCTCCCCTATAAAAAAGGAGACGAAGTAGCCGTGTTGATCAATAATCTTGGAGCGACCACCATGATGGAGTTATTAGTCGTCAACCGACGAGTTCACCATTTATTAAAAGAAAAAGGGATAACGATCTATGATACTCTTATCGGTAGTTATTGCACATCTCAGGAAATGGCGGGATGTTCTATCACTCTGATGAAACTCGATGACGAGTTAAAACGATTATATGATTACCCAACTGAATCATTCGCCCTCAGTAAACTGGATAAACGCTGAGAAGAAACTAAAAATTCAACGTAACTATTCAGTACAATATCCGCCAAGGATACTACGATTCAAAACATGAGGTGCGAGACTCGTAGCTCTTTGAAAATGTCCTGTTTTCAAGAGTTTTCAATCGCAGTACCCTTCGCTTCCAGAATGTGCTGAATAGTTACAATTCAACGGTAAGAAAATGAAAAAGACCTGGGTAGGATCCGGCTGGAAGATGAATAAAACGTTGGCTGAATCCAGATTATATGCTGAAACACTAAGAGACTATTTTGCTGGAAGGGAACCGACATCTGTACAACCTTTTTTCTTCCCGCCATTTACAGTGCTCAATGAAATAACCTCTATTCTCTCAGATACATGCATTAAAGTAGGCGCTCAAAATATGCATTGGGAAGATTATGGTGCTTATACCGGTGAAATATCACCTTTTATGATCAAGGATTGTAAATCTAATTTAGTCGAGTTGGGACACTCCGAACGCCGTGAGTACTTCAATGAGACCGATTATACCGTCAACAAAAAGGTCCTGGCCGCTTTGAAACACGATATCGTGCCTCTGATTTGTATCGGTGAGAATAGTAACGAAAAAGAATTTGGAGTAGCTAGGGAGTTTGTGATTCGGCAATTAAAAATTGCTTTAAACAGTGTTCCCAAAGAGCGGGCTTCTGAAATTATATTGGCCTATGAACCGGTTTGGGCCATTGGAGAAGGCGGCGTTCCCGCTGACCCCACTTACGCTGAAGAGATTCATCAGGCGCTAAAAACCACTTTGGTGAAACTTTATGATGTTCATATCGCCAATAAGATCCCTGTTTTATATGGTGGTAGTGTGAATTTAAAAAATGTGGGAATGCTATTGGCTCAACCGAATATAGACGGCGTCTTTGTTGGCAGAGCCGCTTGGAACCCACAAAATCTAATCACATTAATTGAAATCGCAGAATCGATTTGATCAAATCCCCCTCCCCCCCCAGGCACCCTTTATACTGATGTAACCGGACGATTTATATTGAATCCCCCCGGTTTATTTCAACATCAATTGGGTTTTTAAAAGGTATGCCCTGTGACCTAAGACTGTCTGATGAGATTTGAAAGCCACTCTCTGCTTTTATGAGAAATTATATTTAAAGAAAATACATTGGACATTTATATAGCAAAAGCATACAAATGTAATATAAATTATCTCCTGTTAAAATTGATTTTAACAAAGAACTAACAGAGTATAAAATGGAAAAATTTGATGCGGTTTTTGTCGGTCTTACCATTTTGGATATTTCGGGGCGACCGGTTTCTAGAATGCCAGACGGAGGGGGAGTTGAATTTATCGATGAAATTCGTTTAAATCCGGCAGGAACTGCTGCAGGCGCGTTGATAAATGCCGCCAAACTCGGAGTTAAATGCGCGACTGTTGCGTGTGTTGGAACAGATGAAAAAGGGACGTTCATCATTGATGCGTACAAAAAACTTCAGATAGACTGTACTATGATGAAACAGACACCTGATGCAGGCACATCGGCTACCATACTACCGATCCGTCCAAATGGCGAAAGGCCTGCGTTGCACTGCCGTGGTGCATCGGATCATCTTTTTATTGACGAAGCTGAATTCAATGCGGTTTGTGATGCAAGGTTTCTGCATCACGGTGGTACCGGTCTTCTGAATGCAATGGATGCCCAGGCACATCCGGGTGCTGAAAATCAAAGTGCCAAGCTCCTCAAATATGCAAAAGATAAAGGTCTGACAACCAGTTTCGATCTTATCGCCCCTAATGATAACACGATGGATCTATTGAAGCCGTTACTACCGCACGTTGATTATTTTATGCCATCCATGGAAGAGGCTGAATTTCTTTCCGGTTATAAAAAACCTGAGGATATCGCAAAATATTTCCTGGAATTGGGGGCGGGAGCCTGTATTTTTAAATGGGGTGACCAGGGATCATATATCGCCACCCATGACTCGGCATTCCGTATACCGGCTTATCAGGTGGCTGTTTCGGATACGACTGGTTGCGGTGATAGTTATTGTGGCGGTTTTATTGCCGGTCTTTCAATGGGATGGGACCTTGAAAAAGCATGCCGTCTCGGGACTGCAACATCGGGTCTGGTTGCGACAGGTTTGGGTTCAGACGCCGGTGTTAAAAATCTTGACGAGACATTGATATTTTTGAAAACAGCAAAACTTCTCGAGTAACCTGTGATGTCTGATCAAGCGGAAACTTCGGATCGAACGGGCCGACGGCGGGGTGAGTACCAGTTGGCCTCCACAGCTATGCTCTACTATAAGGACGGTCTGACTCAAAATGAGATTGCCAAGCGGCTGGGTGTGTCCCGTGCCACGGTCATCAATCACCTCCGCCTAGCCCGAGAGTTCGGAATTGTAGATATTCGCATAAATGGCTCTTCGTTTTCAACCAACAAACTATCAAAGGATATTAAAACCCGGTTTAATCTGGAGGATGTTTATATTGCATCAATTTTTGATAGCGGATCTGCTGAAACAATAAATATAGAAGAGGATATTATTCGCCAGGTTGCTCGTGTAGCGGCAATGGCGTTGTGTGAAATTGTCTCCCCGAATGATGTTCTGGGAGTTGCCTGGGGCAAAACCATTCAGCTCTTGGCTGAGGAACTACCGTCAGTGAGTAAACCGGGGCTGGGTGTTTTTCAGATGATAGGTTCTATGAAAACACCGCTTTTAGAGGCGGCGGAAACCTCTGCGATTAATATTGCCAAGCGATTTGGAGCAGATTGTTACACATTGCATGCCCCGGCAATTCTAACCACAAGTAAACTGGCAAACGCTCTCAGAAACGAACCTGTCATTAAAACGCAGCTTGAACAGCTAAGTGGTATGAACAAGACGCTGTTCTCTGTCGGTTCGTGTCTACCCCGGACCCATCTGCTGAAATCCGGTATTGCATCTCGTAATGATCTTGACTGGTATACCAAAAATGGCGCAGTAGGAATCATCTGTGGCCGGTTTATTGATGAAAAGGGCAATCAGGTCATAGGTCCACTTGATGAACGAATGATCGGAGTGGCTCTGGATCAGTTGAAAGCAGCTGAAACCGGTATTCTGGTGATTTCAGGTCAACATAAAGTTGAGGCTACCCTGGCCGCTATCAATGGCGATTTTGTGACCCATCTGATACTCGATGAACCGACGGGCAAAAAGCTTCTTAAGGCTTCAACTTAAACTCAGGCATCCTGATCCAGTGCCTGACGCATCTCTTTAATACCCTCTCCGATTTTTTCACTGTACCGTAGAAGGGTTCCACCCAGAAGATAAACCACATCGTTGCCGTACATCTTCTTCATTTCCTGTGCTCTGTCCACTGTCATTCCGCCACCGGGGCTGGGGAAAATAGTTTTACCGATACCATCAGAAACGACACACTGTTCGGCAATGGATCTGCATTCTGCTGCTGAAAATCCGAACCGTCCGCCAACATTGGGGAAAATAGAAATATCAGCTCCGGCCAGGCGTTGTAAAACACCAAACATCATACCGTGGGTAAATCCGGTATCTCCTGACAAAACATAAGGGCCCAAGAACGAAGGATGCGACATAATTGGCAGATTAAAATCGTCACTCCTGGCAAGTCGATTGATTGCATCAAACCCGAACAGTCCCGGCATAATAAGAACCCCACCTGCGCCGGTATTTTTTGCGAACTGCGCAAAATGATTGACATCATTAGAATGGCCAGCAATATTTGGAAAATAAAGGGTTGAACCACCCGTTTTACTGTTTGCTTCTCTGACAGCAGCACAGATTTTTTCACAGCGTTCCTTGAAAGGAGCCATGTGTTGATTTGTCAAACCGTGATCATCTTTAATGATATCGACGCCGGCCAATGCACATCGGTATGAAATTCTGGCCAGATCATCTGCCGATGAGCCTTGAGGTTTGATAACAGCAGATATCAGCCCCCCGGTGAGGCGGTTCGACCTCTTTCGTACACCGCTGATGCCGAACTTTGCACCCCGGAATCGTTTTGCCAATTCTGTTCCCAGATCCAAACTCAGAACTTTTAAACCTCGTTGAATGGATGAATTACCAAATATTACATTCAGCAATTGCGGCAATTCTGAACCAACACTATCAGGACTGTATGACATCGTTACGATGAACTGCCCTTCAGTTTCATATGAAATATGCTCTATTTGGCCGAGAATTACATCCTCTATGTAACCTGATGGAACAACGTCTCGGGGAATTTCAACTGTTTGTTCCAACGATATTGCTTCAGCTCGTTGTGATGCTTCATTTTCAGTGTCTGCAAAGACTCTATAAACTACAGAAAATCGTTCCAAGGTTGTTTCCTTATATACCAAATATTGTTTTAAAGGGCTTCCGCTTTGGCAGCTGAATGAACTGCTTCAACACGCACAGCCTCAAGATCTGCTTCCGTTATCCCCGTTGAATCTCCCAATAGTGAATCTACTGCCTGTACAAGGGCCAATGCGTCCAAACCATAATACCGCATCAAATAAGGCCGTGAACCGCCGTGGCCATAGGTGTCTTTCAGGCCCAGACGAATCAGTTTTTTGCCTATGCCGGCATCTGTCATGGTTTCAGATACAAGCGACCCGATTCCGCCAGTTACAACATGGTTTTCCAAGGTGATTACGCCACTTTTAACAGACTGAACATGGCCGAGCAATGCCTTTGTATCAAACGGTTTAACCGTGTTCAAATGCAAGTGACGAATGGATACTCCCGCTTTTTCAAGAGCACTGCGGGCCCGTATTGCTTCCTCCGTTGTGATGCCGGAGGTGATAATCAATATGTCATTCCCACTACTGAGTTCACGCATTTTTCCGACCCTTATGGGTGTCTTAAACAATCGGGGAACAGAGCCCCTCAATACGCGGCAATAAACGGGACCGTCAATTGAATCTGCCGCTTCACAGATGGATTCGACTTCTGTTGCATCACCCGTTTCCAGAACAGTCATATTGGGAATGGAGCGCATAACGGAAATATCCTCAATTGCCTGATGAGTCATCCCCCCGGGGGTGGTTATGCCGGGCAAAAATCCCATCAGACGTACCTTTCTCCTGGGATAGGCAATGGACGCCATAAGTTGATCATAGGGACGTCGATATAAAAAAACTGCAAACGTGTGTATAAAAGGTCTGAATCCTGCGAGTCCCAGACCCCCCGCAAAACTCATCATATTTTGTTCCGCCATGCCGAGTGACACAAACTGTTCAGGATGCCGATCTCTAAACTTATCGATCTCGCAAGACGAAGTCAGGTCTGCGGAAAGACATAAGACATCAGGAGTTGCAAGTGCATATTTTTCAAATGCGGCTGCATAGGGGCGCGTGACAATTTCAACCATTTGTTTTTCCTTAATATAGAATCAAGATTTATGCTCGTAATCAATAGGATCAATACCGAGTTCTGCTGCAATCGCAACATTCATCTCCGATCGTTCTGCGGATGAACTAAAACGTACGTAGTGTAAGCGTGGAAATCGTTTTTGAAGGAAGCTCATGCCCTTTGTGGGTGAAGAGTGGGCTAAAATTATGAGCGGTCTCCCTTCATGGGATTCTTTAGCAGCCTGTCTCATTGCATCGATATCATGGGCATCTATCTCTACCGCGACTGCCCCGAAAGACCGTAATTTTTCTGCGATATTGCCAACACTCATAACGCTGTCCATCGCGCCATCACATTGTTGCTTATTCACATCCATGATTGCACAAAGATTATCAATTCCGTAATGCACAGAAGCCTGCACAGCTTCCCAGGTTTGCCCCTCCTGTACTTCTCCATCAGACATAAACACCCAGACCTTACCAGTATCACCCCGTAAACGACGACCATAAGCCAGTCCTGCTCCTGTGGACAGTCCAATACCCAACGTCCCGTTGTGAACCTCCATTCCCGGTGAGTGCTCGGCCCCGATCATTTCTACAGATGAGCCATCTTTATTAAACATATTAAGACCTTCGGGTGCCATGCGCCCTACCTCTATCAGTGTGGCATACGCTACCAGAGCATAGTGGGCGGGTGCAATAAATAATCGGTCATATTCCGGTGCAGTAGGACCGTTATATCCAGCACCTGTCTTATAGTCAGGATTGTCAGCAGACGGGACACCGGTAAAATCCCCGGGAATCATCGGTAACGTCGGTTCACCGAGATTCAATTGTTCGTTGTATAACCAAGCCAACTGCTCAGCCGACGAACAGGCTTGGCTTAAATAACCGCCATTATTTTGCATCGAATGCCAGAAAACACGACGGCGAATGCCCATCGCAACTTCTGCTGTAGATCTTTTATTTTGCATTAATTATACTCCGAAACATGTTGAAGGATCCATACCATTCTTTCTTTCTAAGTCGTTGTTGCTATACAACTATTATAAGTATGTAGACCGGTATTTTCAGGACATCAGGGTGCATTCCGGGATGCATGGTTACCCCAATAAGAACGGCACCGATTACTTCTAGAAGATGGGAAAAGCCTGCTAAAAGACATACCGGACTGCACTTTTTTCTACCGGTGTTTTATCTGTTTTTAACATATGTCAATAAAACAGACATATGTCAAGCATAAATTTATTAAGAAATCCCCTCCGACTATGTTCCTGCATATCCTGTTAAATTCGTGGGAAAGGTTTCCAGATTCACCTGCTAGGCGATCATATATAGTTCCGGATGCGGGTACATTCTCTTTCGCTGAGGCTGTGGTATTTTTTGATCAAGAAACTTTCGAACGAAAAGTGGCAAGTGCAGTGTTATGGAAAAGATAAATATGGCATCAAAACCAGACGCCGCCGTATCGTCCATGGCACAAAAGCGGCCGCTAACAGAGTAGAGTCAGAACTCAATAAGGAGTTAGGGGGCAGCTTGTGATGGGATATCACTCAGCCACTTATGGCCAGTTCTTAAAGATTGAGTACCTTCCCTATATCAGGGAGCAGAATCCAACTGAGTATCCGACATTGTCCGGTACTCTCATGAAATGGACCCATGATATCCTGGATCTGAAAATGGAGCAGAATCCAACTGAGTATCCGACATTGTCTGGTACTCTCATGAAATGAATCCATGATATCCTGGATCTGAAAATGGAGCAGAATCCAACTGAGTATCCGACATTGTCCGGTACTCTCATGAAATGGACCCATGATATCCTGGATCTGAAAATGGAGCAGATCAACATGAGTGATGTGATGAAAATACTGAAGGACGCAGAAGAGCATGTTGCATTCGGTACCGTCAAGAAGATCAAGGGATATATCTCCAGGTCATTTACATATGCCATGACGAAAGGTTTTATGATTTCTTTTGTTCAAAATCCCTTTTCTCCAAAGTGGGCTGATCAACGGTCCACCACCCCGGAAACTCGATAATAATGACAAATTTAGAATTTCCACCATTTTTCCTCCATATTTATCATATCACTTAAAGCACCTGCCCCGTATCCCTTTAAAATCAACTATCCTGTCATTCTCTTTGATTTTTCCTTCAAAAACCCGACTTTCCGTTATTTACTTCTATTTCTTACTTCTATTTCATTTTAACACGCTATAGTTAAGCCAATTTAGGACAACTTGGGTTTGGTTCCAACTTCGGCCACTGTATAATATGCGAGAGCTCTAGATATTCTGAGTAGTTGTTGTCCAATTGGTTGTATATATCTGAAATACTTATTTTTATAAAATGGCCGAAGCTAGAACCAAGCCCGGACAACTTTTAGGAAAAGAATTTTTTCGATGCTCTAAGTGTCCTGCTAAAGTCAGTCCAAACGGTATCTACATGTTCTCGCGACTGACGATCTTTTTCGGATACCGGCACCTTTTATGTGATGAAAGATGTGGATCTGAAACCCTTGGAAGAGCTATTTCGAGCGGAAGTGTTCAAAATGCTAAAAAAGGAGGGAAAGGACACTAACGAGATTATAAACAAACTGTCCACCTGGAAACACTCAGGTTTCAGTGTCGATAACCAAGTGTTTCCCATTTGCGTAAAGGAAACACGTTGACGGTGTTCGGATTAAAAAGGGTGATCCTTTTTTCCCCATTGGTCTCCTTTTCCATTCCATTTTCCCACTCCGAAACGACAATCATGACTGGAAACCGGAATAAGATACCCCGCCGCAAGCGGACGGGGTATCTTAGCGGAACAAACTCAATACATCACCGCAAGCGGTGGGGTATTAAACCCAGAGCTATGCAATAAATATTTAATATTTATTTAAACAACAAAATAGCTATGATTATAAATAGTTACAGCGAGTGATGCAGGTGGTATAGGATATATCGGGGGTAAAATGGTGGAGGTTGCTCCGTTTTTTCCCCCACAATCCGCCAAGCCGCCAGCCAACCAAATACATTTACACCAAATTCTGGGTGCGAATAGGGTTAATCCATCTCAATTCCGAAAACCTGGAAAAGTCAGATGATAGGAATTTGGTTTTA
>Ga0233437_1007987_pt1 | contig 9997 bp, 7 predicted proteins | sample SI_122_August201_FD_182714 | JGI IMG/M metagenome (GOLD analysis project Ga0233437, IMG submission 182714) | Seawater microbial communities from Saanich Inlet, British Columbia, Canada - SI_122_August2016_200_MG | ecosystem: Environmental > Aquatic > Marine > Inlet | place: Canada: British... | reverse complement strand
AATACGGTGGGGCGGTTAGAGCTAAAAGAATTGAAGGGATGAGGGCAGAGATCTTGTTGAAAGGAATAGCACATAATTTAGAGTTGAGGGTTTAGGAGATTTTCAACAGAGCCCTTCTTTGTTTTCATATTAATATAAATTAAACAATCATATAAAAAGTTATCTTTTGTATTTTCAAAACTCCCGAATAAAATCAGAAAAATTTGGGCGAAGCCTTTTATCCTTTGTTAGAAGAAATTTTAATTTCTTTGTCGTTTTCGTTGGTCGGATAAAAGAAGTTTTTCTGCGAGGCGAAGCCGAGACTATCTGTCCAAAGGACTAAGGAAATCCCCATATAAATCCAAAAACGAAGTTTTTGCTATCTAGTTTTCTTGAAAAGAAAACTGCGCGCGTCTCTCCTATTGGGTGGGAGAAAAAATATTATTTCCTATTTCTTTGTTTGAACTCTTACTTGTAGGCATTCTCAAAAATTGAAACTAACATTTGGTTATGAGAAGTTAATTTTACAGAGTGGAACGAAGTGACCTCGTAAAATTAATTTGGGAAATTGTCGCAGGGAATTTCCTCATAACTGTTGTTGCTTGACCCGAACGAAGTGAGAGCCTGCAAGGCGTGGCAAGAAATTATGAAATAATTTCGTAGAGTTTTAATTTTTCTTTTCAGGTTGGGGGAGGACGGTGGTACGACCAATGTATGGAGATGAGATAAGCCCGCTTTTTGTTTCTTTTTTCTAAAAAGAAAATGGGGAGTTCCTTTTTGCCTTCTTTTTTTAAAAGAAGTTTTTCATGTAATCAAAAGATTTAAATGAGTTGGTTCTACTCGTAATTTTATGAAGGATATAACGTTTCTAGAAAATTTTTTGAAGAAAGGAAACTGTGTAGAAATAAATAAAAATATTTCAAAGGATAAATATAAATTTATTCAAAATATATCTACCATTTGTATGCAAGAGTTAGTAAAAGAAAGTTTAGATTATACCTTGGTAAACAGAGGAAGTTATTTTTGGGGAAGGGGAGGAGATATTTTATCGCCTGATGCAGGTCCCTGCATAATTGTCGGAATAGGAAGTCCTGTTAAAAAAATATTTCATGATTCTTCCTGGAATGATCTAGAAAACTATCTTTCTGATATAGAAGGTTTAAATTCAGCTCAAGTCATTGCAACTGGAACAAGTATTATAGCTCCTTATAAAAAACATGAAATAAATATAATGTATGAAAAAAGGAGATATGCAGAAAAAACACTTATCAATAAGTTTGGGAAAGAAAATGTTGATATATGTTGGTCTAAGAATAAATTATTCACAACAGTTTTTTATGATAGTTGTTCTAATAAATTTTATAGAAGCGTTGAATTTATGAAAAGTTTATAAGTAAGTGTTCTTGCTTTATTTGTATGGTGATATGGAATCTTATTTTTGGAATATCTTTTATGGTAATATGTTCTTATATAATTGCTAAGGCGTGTGATTTATTTGAAGCTTCAACGGAATATTTAGGGAGGAATATGGAGGATGGAATAAAAGGTGCAACGTTAAATGCTATTGGCTCCTCAATCCCAGAATTTTTAACTACAGTATTTTTTCTAGTTTTTGCTACAAGTCAAAATCTTGGAAGAGATTTTGCAGCTAGTGTGGGAGGAGATACAGGGTCAGCGATATTTAATACAATTGCAATACCAGGGCTAGTATTGCTTGTAACATTTTTTGTTATAAAAGGAGTTTCAAAAGTAAAAATATCTAAAAAGGTAATATTGAGGGATGGTTTATTTTTAATTGGTGCAGAAATATTACTTTTAATATTATTATCTAGTGACTATCTTACTCATTGGCATGGCTGGGTATTTACTGGATTTTATGCAATATATTTGGCTTATTTAATTTATTCACATAAAAAAGCACGCTCAAAGTCATCTAAGGAAGAAAGTTTATTTGAACCAAATGCATGGTATGAAAAGTTTATACATTCTAAAAGAGATGGTCGTGGAAAAAGGGCTACATGGCTATTGATTTTAGCAGTAGTAATTCTTTCGCTATGTGCTGCTGGATTGGTTGAAGGGACAAAAATAGTTTCAACAAGTATTGGGATAAATCCAATATTCATTGCATTAATTTTAGTAGCAGCAGCAACGAGTGTCCCGGATTTAATAATTTCTTTGAAAGATGCAAAAAAAGGAAACTATGATGATTCTGTATCAAATGTTGTGGGGTCAAATATATTCGATATTACAATAAGTATGGGTTTGCCATTAGCAATATATCTTTTAATTACAGGAAAAACAATAAACTTTGTTGAGCATGGTTCGAATCTTATTGATATTAGAATATTTCTTTTATTGATAACTGTGATTGTTTTGGGAATTTATTATTTTGCAAAATCTCTTAAAAAGAAACATGTTTTCATTTTGCTTTTTATTTACATCCTATTTATTATTTATTCCATAGGTGCCGCGCAGTATAATGCGGGAATAAATTCAGTAATTTCAAATTTGGCTGGATTTTTTATTGAATGGATTAGGCAACCAGGCGGAATTGAAGAAATTTTAAAACATTTTGGAAATGTCTTGACTGGAAATTGGTAAAATATTTTTTGAATTAATCCTCGGCGTAAGTTGAACTATCTATCCGAAGGATTAGGAACTCCCCTATTAATGAAAAATTTGCGTGAGTGAAACGAACCTTTTATCCTGGGTTATGCGAAATTTTAATTTCGTGGCTTGGTTTTCGTTGGTCGGATAAAAGAAGTTTTTCTATTTTGTCTTCGACAAAAGCTATTTGTCCGTTAGGACTGCGGGCTTATCTCTCGTATCTTTAGGGTGGGAAAGAAAAGAAAAATAAAAATTTAGCGACGGTGCGGAGCGACAAGCAACATTTGGTTAAAGAAAGTTCTTTGGAGTGTAACGGAAAAGAATTTGGGAAAATCCTGCAAGGATTTTCTCTTTAACTGTTGTTAAGTCGTGTGAGGCGAAGCCGAAAGTCTGCAAGACGGCACCGAGCCGTAGGCGAAGGAGTTTTTTCTTCTGCGTTAAGAAAATTTAAATCTCCTATTTTGGGGTGGGACGGAAGCGCGCGCTTTTTGTTTCTTTTTTCTAAAAAGAAAATTGTTATAAAATTATTTTTTCTTTGCCTTATTCTTTTGCCACAATTCGTAGAATTTGCCTTTATTTTTTAGAAGTTCTTTGAAGCTACCTTGCTCAACAATTGTTCCTTTTTCTAGATAAATAATTTTATCCATGTTTTGCAAAGTGGATAATCGATGTGCAGAAATAATTAATGTTTTGTCTTTTAAATTATTTAAATTATTTTGTATTTTTCTTTCAGTATTAAAATCCAAATTTGATGTTGCTTCGTCCAATATCAATATTTCAGAGTTCTTGTATATTGCTCTAGCAATTCCAATTCTTTGTTTTTCACCTCCAGAAATCCTCGTTCCTTTTTCGCCTAAAACTGTTAAATCTTTTTTTGGCAATTTTTCAATAACTTCATTAGCCAAAGAGATATTCAATGAATTTTTGTATTTTTTTAGGCTGTTTGTTTTTGATGAAATCTTTATATTGTCTTTAATACTTAAATTAAATAATTCTACGTCTTGGGGCACATATGAAGTCTTATGCAAAATAGAATCCCTTTTTATTTCTTGAATTTCAGTATTGTCAATCAATATTTTACCCTTTTTTGGAAGATATAATTTTAATAAAAGTTTGAAGAATGTAGACTTTCCACTTCCAGAAAAACCAACAATACCTATTTTTTCTCCCTTGTTTATTTCTAAATTAAAATTTTTTAGTATTTTTTCATTTTTAGCATATCCAAAAGAAACATCTTTAAAAGTTATTTTTTTCCATGAATCCAAATCATGGGCTCCTTCTTCTTTAATCTCGGGAATACTTCTTAATAATCCCATCATGCGATTAAAACCAGATTTTATATCAATTACTCTATTTGATTCTAATGAGACCATTCCAAGAAAATTATGAAGTTTCTTAAAATAGTCAATATATACGACAAATACTCCAATCGCCAAAACCCCTGTAGAAATATCTGTTCCTACCGCAAATAAGAATAACGCAAAAAATAAACTTTGAATAAATGTTACAACATACCATTTTTTTGTACTGGCCATTCGTCTTTCATTTTTCAATTTTAGAATATTCTCTTCTAGTCCAAAAATCTTTTTTTGAGAATTAGATTCCAGTCCCAATGACTTGATTGTTGAGATTGTTGAAGAAATTTCAAAACTACTGCCAGAAGACTCCTCTTTGGCTTTTTTTAATTTCAGAGAAATCTCAGACATCTTTTTATTAAATCTTTTTTCAAAGTACAAATAAGTGAACAGAAAAACTCCTGTAATAATAAGATATTTTAATCCAAAAAAAGCGAACACCGCTAAAACCCCGATAGTTGTAATAATGTTGCCCATGCCCTTGTGGATATATAGCCCCATAAGCTTTTGAAAGTCTTTTTCCCCAGAGTTTATTTTTTCAAGTTTATTCCCTGTTTTTTCTTTATCTTGCCAAGCTAAATTTCCTGAAATTATTTTTTCAAATGAACTTACTTTTAATTCATTTTGCATTTTATTTGAAAGTATCTCTAATTTGTATTTTGAAAAACTAATTAAAGAATATCCAATCATAGTTGAAGCAAAGAATCCAATTAATAAAAAATAGAAATGACTTAATTCTTTTGTGTTATCAACAAAGAAATTGATTATTTCAGCTAAAATTAATGGAGGGATTAGCCCAATTAGAATTCCTATTGTTAATATTGTTGAAGAAAAGATAAATTTTACTTTGTGGTTTCTAATGAAGTAAAATATGTCTTTGATGAATTGTTTATTTGAATATTTCTCCATATTTTATTAAAATATTTTATCACTTATTAAGTTGTTGTTTTTGGGTTGAAAAAGGTTATTTTTATATTAATGAAAAATTTGGGCGAAGCCTTTTATCCTTGGTTATGCGAAATTTTAATTTCGTGGCGTGTTTTCGTTGGTCGGATAAAAGAAGTTTTTCTATTTTTGACTTCGTCAAAAACTATTTGTCCGAAGGACTAGCGCGCTTCCGTCGTGGGGTGGGAAAATAGATTGGAGATTTAAATTTTTAGCAGAGGAAAAAATTCGACTTAACGTTGGGATTATCAGAAGTTTCTGGAGCGTAGCGGAAGAAATTTGGAGAAATGGCGAGCCGAGCCATTTTTCTGATAATCCCTGTTATACGAGGGTGAGGAGTGTAGCGACGAAAGCGCAGCGTCCCCAAGCGGAACGAAGTGGAGCGCAGCGTATGACGCAGGGCACTACATTTAGTATGTAGTTTTAAGTCTGAATTTATGCTCTTTTGGAAGCCGTCCACCATATAATTTTAAAAAATATTCTGCTAATTTATTTATTGAATTGGTTCTTATTTCAATAGAATTTGACTTTAGAAAAGTTGTAACTTTACCTCTAAATTCTTTATCTTTTATTCCACTCAATAAATATTTTGATTTTGGTTTAGGAAATCTCTCAAGTAAAAAATAGTTCTCTAACATATCATGGAAAAGGGAATTGATAATTAAATTTGCCAAAGCAACATCTTTATTCTCAACAGCATCTGATAAATCTTTTAGATCATCTTCTACAAAGTATTTGATTAAATCTACTCTTGCTTTGGGAACTTGAGGTAGTTTTTTAGAGGATAATTTTTTTGCCACCCCAACAAGCTTTTTAACTTTATTTTTAGGATCAAATAATATTTTTCCAGAAGAGAATACAGATATTGTTGTTCTTCTAAGACTCTCAGATTCTCTTTCAAAATATTTAAGGATTTGACTATATGGTTGCAAAAAATACTCTACTTCTACACCATTAAAAAGTTTAATTCCCTTTTCCCTCCATTGAACATCTTCCATAACAATGAAAAGGTCAATGTCAGAATTTTTTGAGAGATTTCCGTTTACGTAAGAACCACCTACTAAAATACCAAGAATATTTTTTTTCTTTTTGAAATATTTCAAGGCTTCCAAAAGAGCTTTATCAAATTTATCTTGCATACTCATAATAAATTAGTTGTTGTATTTAAATGTAGTGCCCGAGTAATATGTCGTATAACATCGGGCTTAAGGGAAGTTGGATTTTTGAGAGTGGAGCGTAGCGACCTCCAAAAATTCAATTTGGGAGAGAACTGCAAGTTCGAACCCTTTAAGCCCTGTTCAACGACCCGAGCGATAGCGAGAATGCAATGTGGCAAGCGAGATTAATTTTAGACTAATTTAAAGGGCGGGGACGGGAAAGCCGTTTTGCTTCTTTTTCTAAAAGAAGATTCGAGAGGAGGGCTTTATTTTTCTAATTTAGCAAGAATTTTTTCAACAATTTTGGATTTCTTTTTTATCATTTCAGGAGTATTATCCCCCCTAACTAATTGATACATTTCTTTTTCGATATTCGGTTTTAATTCTTTTAAGTCGTTATGAATTCTTTTGTAAGGCAACATAAACATACGATTATTTTTTGCATAAAGAGCTTGACAAATTGCTTTCATAACATCCCAATATTCAAAGCCAAATTGGAATTCATTTCTAAATTTATGATGCCTCCAATAAAAAAGATTCTCTTTTATAGAAATAATTTGGGAATTGACAACTTCTCCCATAAATTTCCTTGGATATTTCTCAACTTCCTTTTTCCAAATTGGAAGCAATTTTTCTTTATCAAAAAGGGATATAGAGTCTACAATTTTATGTTTAATAAAATGCTGATAATTAAGGTAATTATCTATTGAATTATAAAATCCATAAACTTTGTTTTCTATTTCTTTTTTAGAGATTATTGTCGGGTCAACTCTCTTTCCTAAAACTTCATATTGTTCTTCTACTTCGATTTCAGGGTCTTCTTCATTTTTCAAAATTTCATATTTCTTTCTAAATAATTCTCTAATTTTCTTTTCATCTTCAGACTTTTTTAATACAATCACGAAATCCATATCTGAACCTTTATCATCTTGTCCAACGATTGAAGAACCATTATTGAAAATGGATAAAACTTCTGGTTGAATTGAAAAAGATTTATGGATTTCTAAGCAAACTTCTTTATTTTTCATATCGAACCCCTTTATTTTCCGTTTTAAGAAATTTTCTAAGCTTATAATCTTTTCTAAGACCTTGCCTTTATTTCTAGATGATTCATTGAATGCAATAGGATAAATATTTTCTAAATCTTTTAGCCCAATAATTTTAATTTCAGTACCATAAAAATCAATTTGAGTTAAATTTTTCTGTAAAGAATTTAATTCCTTTTCTTCCGAAGAATCAAGTTCTATAATGAGTTTTCCTTTTTTTATTATTATAGTTCCTACGTCAAGAATAATTTCTGCCTTAATCTTCTTTTTTATTTCTCTAAGAATTTTTGGAAATTCCTTTTTTAGAATTAAAAAATCAATATCATTAACATTTAAGGATTTGTCTTTAGTATAATAAAAATGGGCAAAACTTCCATAAATAATTGGATTTATTTTATTTTCATTACATAGAGAAATAACTTCTTGAGCAAATGGAATTAGTTTTTCAAAATGCTTTTTATTTGCAGGATAGATTTTTGTTTTCATTCTAATTTTTTCTCCAATTTTATGGATTTATCTTGGAACTTTGATTTTTTATATAAATTAATCGCCCTCTTATTGAATGTTCCAACATCTAAAGAAATTTCTTTCTTGTTTTTGCTTTTTGCCCATTTTTCAGCTTCCTTGATTAATTTTTTAGCGAAACCTTTTCTTCTGAAAGATTTTTCAATGTGCAAATCGCTAATATATGCTGGAGAAAATTTGCTTGCCTTTTCCATTCCAGGAGTAAAGGTCAATACAAAAATATATCCTATATACTGGCTATCTTTTTCTATTGCAAAAACAGCTCCCTTCCCTGATTTAAAATCTTTTTCAAAAATCTTTTTCTTAAATTTCAATGCAGAATTTACTGTTACTTTTGGTTTAATTTTTGTAAGCTTTCTATATTCTTCTATAAAATTTCTTGCAAGTTCCAATATCTTTGGGATATCTTTTTTTGAACACTTAATTATTTTCACCATCTTTTCTAAAATAAAAAGATTGTGTCTTAAATAGTTTTGTATTTGTTTTCGCCCTCCTCTCGATTTAATAATTCTGAAACGAAGTTTCAGCTATCTTTCGGCTTTCCCGTCTTGGGTGGGGAATGGAATAACTAAAATTAATCTCGCGCAGAGTTTTTTGCGAAGCAAAAAATTTCGTTGAACATTTGGTTAAAGAAAGTTCTTTGAAGTGCAACGGAAAAGAATTTGGGGAAATCCTGCAAGGATTTTCTCTTTAACTTTTGTTAAGTCGTGTGAGCGAAGCGAAAGCCTGCAAGGCGGCACCGAGAAAAATCTTTGATTTTTTGAAGGAGTTTTTTCTTCTGCGTCTAAAAAATTTAAATCTCGTTTTTTTGGGGTGGGAGGAAGCGCGCGCTTTTTGGTTCTTTTTTCTAAAAAGAAAATCTATATAACTAACTAATATTTATTTAATATAATGGCTTCAAAAATAAAAATAGGTTGGATTTTGTCTGGTAGCAAAAATATTGCAGGTGCCAGAATTCAGGGATGGAATATGCACGAAGAATTTTTAAAAAGAGGCATTTCTTCAGAGATAATCTCTTTTAGGCATTTTAATTATGACCTAAAATTTTCAAAGAAAGAGATTGATGAAATTTTAGAAAAAGATTACAATTTAATTATTTTTCAAAAAATTCAAACTGGTGAGCACTTTGATTACTTTGTTAGAGAGGCGCATAAGAAAGGAATTAAAGTATCCTTTATAGGAATTGATAATATTAATATTGATTTTGCAATACAGTGTGATTCTATAATTGTTGTTTCAAGGCATCTAAAAGAAGCAATTCCGAAAGAGCATAAGAAAAAAACATATTTGGTTTTTGATTCTTATGAACATCCAAAGAATCAATTCAAGAAACATAATGATAAGAAAAAACTGAAATTAGTTTTTATTTCGAATAGCGTTTTCTCTAAATTTCCTCAGATTGAAGTTCTTCCAGAAGATGTAAGCCTAACAATAATTGGACCTCCAAAAGAGAGGGTTGCAAAATTTATGCCAGGAGTTAAGATGTTTACGAAAACTCCATATAAATTTAAGTATATTGTTTGGGATTTAGAAAAAGTCAATAAAGAAATCTTAAAATGTGATGTTGGAGTAATTCCATATAGGAATAAAGATTTGCTCCAGGATTCTATAAAGAGAAAGTCAAATAATCGTTTAGTCCTTTTTATGTCCTTGGGAATGCCTGCGATTGTAAGTCCAACTCCGGAATATAAAAAACTAGTAAAGCAGGGTAAAAATGGTTTTATTGCTAAAAATCCCAATGAGTGGAGTAATTTTATTGAATTACTAAGAGATAATCCAAAAGTTAGAAAAAAAATTGGAAAAGATGCAAGAAATGAAGTTTTGGATAAGTATTCTATGGAAACTCAGGCGGATTTGTATTTGAAAATTTTTAACAAGACTTTGTGCAAGAAAATACTTTAATCTAATTAGAAAAATTTGGGCGAAGCCTTTTATCCTTGGTTATCCGAAATTTGTAAAATTTCATTTCGGTTTTCTCTGGTCGGATAAAAGAAGTTTTTCTATTTTTGACTTTGTCAAAAACTATATGTTGCGAAGCAACTAAGCGCGCTTCCGTTGGGTGGGAATATGTATTAGAGATTTAAATTTTTAGCAGAAGAAAAAATTCGACTTAACATCGGGATTTAGAGAAGTTTTTGCGAAGCAAAAATTTGGATGGAGCCTGCAAGGCGTAATCTCTAAATCCTTGTTATGTGTTTTTTCTGTAAGAAAAAATGCCGAAGGCACAGTTTATTTTTTAGAAATTAGGATAGAATATAACATTCGAGATTAAAACAAGTTTGCGAAGCAAATTTGGAGAAATTCTGCAAGAATTTCTGTTTTAATCTGTGTTCTACGTCCCGAGCTTGCGAGAGCCTGCAAGGCGTGGCAAGAAAAATCTTTT
>Ga0233437_1007986_pt1 | contig 10002 bp, 8 predicted proteins | sample SI_122_August201_FD_182714 | JGI IMG/M metagenome (GOLD analysis project Ga0233437, IMG submission 182714) | Seawater microbial communities from Saanich Inlet, British Columbia, Canada - SI_122_August2016_200_MG | ecosystem: Environmental > Aquatic > Marine > Inlet | place: Canada: British... | reverse complement strand
ATGCGAAAACGGCTATTAAGTTTTACCAACGAGCGCTTAGTATCGATTACACCCAGGTTCATATTTATCATAAAATTATCAAAGTATATGATCGATTAGGGGATGATCGAAATATAATGGCAGAAAAAAAGAAGTTATTTATTGCTAAAACATTAAAAAGTGACCCTCAAAATGCGTTAGCCAACAATAATATGGGGGTAATCCAGTTAAAACAAAAAAATTATAATTCGGCCATTAAGTTTTTTTTAGCGGCAGTGAAAAACAATAAACTCCTTGATGTCGCCCAATTCAACCTGGCGAAAGCCTTGTATAAAAAAGGTTCTACGCACCCCAGTCCTGAAAAAAGCAAAGATGCTTTAATGCGGGGCATTACGGAGTTAGAGAAATTACTACAAAAAAGTGATGATGAGCCGGAAATGCTTTTACTGAAAGCGAAATTTTTATCTCAGTTAAATGAACCCAAACAGGCTCTATTGCTTTGCGAGCAGGTTATTAAGTTAGACGGCACAATGAAAGAAGCCTACGCGACGAAAAGTGTCCTGGAAACCAAGCTGGGAAATATAATGGACGCTTCAGCAGATTATGCAAGTTTTCAATCACTTAAAAAAGCTGAGATGCTGGCCCGCAAACAGAAGAAACTAGAAAACTCTTAAGACTGAAGCCGGAACAACATGCTTAATCCAGGGTAGCTTATAATATCCTGGTTGGATATTCTCCTCAATCACCGTTCCACTCAAATTCTCAACTTTCCGGACGGTACTCTCTACTTGCTTACCCTCGGGAGAACAAAACAGAATCTGAGCTGGTAGCATTAGCTCTTTTAGAATTTCAACGATCATATGTTGTTTTTTTACAGACTCCAGAATAACACCTACTTTTGCTTCCGATTCCTTTTTAATATGCTTGTTTGTTAGTCTTTGAAGCGGCGCATGGGATTTATTTACTCTATAAAAACCCCGGGTAGTTTTGCTGGTTAATGTTTTTGCTAACTTTTTTACCCAACCTGGTTCAGGAAAAGTCTGAGCTAGCATTTCAAACTGATCCAGATGATACAACTCTAAACGGATATAATCCGGACAAATATCTTCAAAACTTAACCCATCTAAAATAAACAGATCTTTATCATAAAACATGAATGTTCCCGAATCATTTTCAATTAGCGGGGATATTTGTGTCGGTCGATCTTCACTGGCCCCAAGCAATGATATCGAATCACTTGACTGGTTTAACGAGCGATGAATTAACTTTCTGGGGGAGTAAAATAACTCAATCCGGCCACATCCCTGAATCTCTATTTCAATATCGACATCAATTTTCCTGATCTCGGCCAGTGGTAACTGATTAGAAAGGATTATTCTGGTTAATTGAGGGTTAAAGCAGTTCACCCAATTTTTAATCCCCCATGCATTAAAATTTCCAAACTCCATAGAAAAATGGAGTTCTTTTTGAGGTAATATTTCTTTTAATAACAGCCCCACACCCGGATCTAAAAATCGGATAACATCGATTTTATCCGCTACCTTTAAAAGGTGTAGTTTGATCACTTCAATTTCTGAATCTTTTACCAAAGTGTTCCAATCCAGAATTAATGTTTTATTTGATTTCTTTAATTTCAAAAAGCACTCATCAAGATCTTTATCTTCAATAAAACCCACTCGGGAAAACCGCTTTGTCTGAATAAGAACTTCATCTATTTTTGTCATACACACAAAATCCAACTGATTCATGTGATTTATATTTAGTAAAACCTTCATCTTATTCTATTATCATTGGTTTTTTTCATACGGGCCACGTTTTGAACCTCCATTCCTTCCTGCCAGGGTAACCAGAATATATTATTTGGTTGAGCAACCGTCAAAACTACATTAGACATATTCAAGAGATGATCAATTTTAATGGTTTTAACTGAATCAGAAAATGTCAGAATTTCCAGCTCTTCGCCGATTTGAATCTTATTCTTGGCCTGGAAGGCACACCGTTTTTGAGAACGGTCAATCTCCAATATGTTACCGGCCATTTCATAATCGGTACATAATTCATCCTGTTTATCGTAAACAGAAGTTTCATCTGCTGGTGAACTTAAAGAGCCGGTCGTATATTCACGATTGGGAATTTTTTTAAGTTCATTTTCAAAATAATCATAATTAACATCCTGATGATTCTGTAGCCGATTCAGTGCCTGTGAATAAGCTCTAACGGTAGAGGCAATATAGAGATTACTCTTCATACGCCCTTCAATTTTTAAGGAATCGATTCCATAATGCTTAAATTGATCCAACAAGCGAATACCCTGCAAATCTTTGGAACTCATGAAAAAAGTATCCACCGGTTTCTGGTCTTCCGGATATAACTTATATTTAAACCGGCAACTCTGGATACATCCCCCGCGATTACTATCTCTACCAGCAGTATAATTTGAAATGGTACATTGACCGGAATAAGACATACACATCGCACCGTGAATAAACATCTCTACTTCTAAACCGGTATTTTTTTTAATATCAGCAGCTTCCTGAATACTGATTTCACGGCCGGTAACAATGCGATGCGCACCGTGTTGTTTCCAAACTTCAGCATGATATTGATTAAGTACAGACGCCTGTGTAGAAATATGAATGGGAATATTTGTGTGTTGTCCAACACAACTCACGACACCAAGATCAGAACAGATCACACCATCCGGATGAACTTCATTTAAAAACCCTAAAAACTCAGGTAGTTCTTCTAACTCATGATTATGGAGATAAGCATTGAGTGTTATGTAGACTTTTTTCTTTCGGTGATGGGCAAAAGAAATCGCCTGCTCAACTTCATATCTGGAAAAATTATCTGCGGCACTTCGAAGCCCAAACTGTTGCCCTGCTATATATACAGCATCTGCACCATAACGAATGGCAATTTTCAACTTTTCTAAATTTCCGGCAGGTGCTAATAGTTCAATCTTCATTTAAATAAACAAGGACTCGTTTAAAAAAAACAAATATGAATACAATTGATCTAACCCAACTGAACCCCGAACAGAAAAAAGCGGTTTGTACGACAAATAAACCGGTTCTACTACTGGCAGGAGCCGGTAGCGGAAAGACCCGGGTAATTACTTATCGAATCGCTTATTTAATCTCCAAAGGGGTAGATCCAAAATCGATACTGGCACTGACCTTTACCAACAAAGCTGCCAAAGAAATGGCAGAACGGGTCAGGCATCTTTTAAAAGGAAAAACCAAAGGAATCACCGTAACGACCTTTCATTCACTTTGTGTCAGAATTCTCAGAAAGTACATTCATTTATTGGGTTACCAAAGAGATTTTGTGATATTTGATACCACCAATCAACAGGCGACCATCAAAACAATCTATGAAGATGAAGGTTTGGACCCGAAAGTTTACAATCCCAAGGCCGTTTATTATGAAATCATGAAAGTCAAAGGCGAAGGGAAAGGTCCGGAACAGTTTCTGGATCAAAAGCTGGATCCCTTTGCTCAAACCACTGGTTTTATCTTCAAAGAATACAATAAAACCCTCAAAGGTTGTAACGCTGTTGATTTTGAAGATATATTATTTCTGACTTTTAAATTAATCAAGCGATTTCCGGACGAACTGGCAACCTTAAAGATACAATATGAGTATATTATGGTAGATGAGTATCAGGATACCAACCGGGTTCAATATAAACTGGTAATGTATCTGGCCGCCCACTATCAGAAAATTTGTGTGGTGGGTGATGATGATCAATCCATTTATGGCTGGCGAGGCGCAGATATCAGAAATATCCATGATTTTAAAAAAGACTTTCCCGAAACCGAAACCATCAAACTTGAACAAAACTACCGTTCAACCAATACCATTCTTTCAGCAGCTAACGCTGTCATTGCCAATAATGAAAACCGAATGGCCAAGGATTTGTGGACAGAAGGTAATAAAGGCGAAAAAATAGACTGGATTGTAGAAAACACCCCTAAAGAGGAGTTGACTGAGGTTGTGTCCAGAATGCGCGCCTATAAATACAGTCGGGGCGTTTTATGGTCAGAATTTGCCTTTTTATATCGATCTAACTTTCAATCCCGGGCCATTGAAGAACAACTCCGAAATGACGGTATTCCATATCAGTTAATTGGTGGTACCAAGTTTTTTGATCGCAAGGAAATTCAGGATTGTATTGCTTATATGCGATTTTTTCATAATCTGAAAGATGAAGTCAGTTTATTAAGAGTCATTAATTATCCCCGGCGGGATCTTGGGAAAAATACCATAATGGCCTTAACAAAAACCAGAATTGAACGCAATCTCTCATTATTTGAAATGATGGAACAGGCCGATAACATTGAATCACTAAAAGCCCGGGCAAAAAAGAGCATTCAGTCATTTGTAAATTTAGTCTATAGTTATCAAAAAAGAATTATTGAAGAACCCTTCTGGGAAGTGTTCAAGGACTTTTTTACTCAAATCGATATGAAAGGTGAAATCGAAAAACAGGAAAAAAATGAAAAACTTCGGGAAAACAAAGTTACTAATTATTATGAGTTTTTAAATACCTTATACCTCTATGGTGACCGGAGAAAAGGGGAAGGATCCAGTGCTAATTTAATCGATTTCTTAGATTACGTATCACTTTTTACTGATTCGGATAAACATGATGAAACTGTTGATCAGGTGAGTTTATTCACAGTTCATTCTGCCAAAGGACTGGAATTTAATTATGTTGCCATTGTCGGGATGAATGAAGGGCAATTTCCAAATCAGAGATCTCTGGATGAGTCCCATCAAACCGGGGATTATAATGCTGAAGAAGAAAGACGCTTATTTTATGTGGCTCTTACAAGGGCCAAAAAAGTGTTGACGCTTAGCATGTCTAAAACCAGGATGTTGTATGGTGAACTCAAGTATAATATGCCTTCCCGGTTCATAGAAGAAATTGATCAATCTTTGCTAAGATCTCCTGATTTCATTGAATCAGATCCCCTAGAAGCAGAACGGGAAAGAATGAGCGCCAGAGGCCGCTTTTTCGATAAATTTAAGTAAACTAAACTCATTTGATGTCCCTCAAATAGTTATCATCCCGTTTATTTGTGGCAATCAGGAGTATTTAAAATGGATCGGAAATAATGTTATGGCTGACGATAAAAAAGATTAATCTTAGGATTTTTTAGCTGTTCAATATAGTTTAATACTTTCTCCAGTTCAGTATCTGAAGGACTCATCTTTCTTAAATATTCTTCGAGTGCATTAAAGCTGGTTTGAAGTAGTACTTTCTTTTTTAAATGATGATTAAATTCCTTTTCAGCAGCTTCAATTGACTTTTTCTGTAAAGCTTTAAGCAGCAAATCAATAAAGAGCGTTAACAGTTTCTCTTCGTTGTTTCTGGCTGTAAGATAGGCCCGTTTAACATAGTCATCAATATTACTAAAATCATTACTTAAAATCTTCACTTCCAAATAGTTTAAAATCATCAAAGTATTATTACCACTAATCTCCACTGCTTTTTTAAAATCCATTTTGGCTTTTTCAAATTCGCCCATCATTTGATATGCCATGCCTCGATTGGAAAGTGCCAAATCATGATCAGATTTTAGTAAAATAACATGATTATAATTCTCTATGGCTTTTTGATAATTTCGCAAATGCATCCAGACGGAACCTCTATTAACATAGGCAGCTAAATCTTCAGGATTGATCCGGATGGCATCTGAACTATCCTGAATTGATTGATGGAAGTCCCCTGAATATAAATGCATCAGTCCGCGCATTCTATAGAACTCAGCCTTTCCCTCAATATCTATGGCATGGGTATATTCTTCTTTTGCCAGCTGATACTTTTGCTTTGAAATATAATATAAAGCACGTTCTGTATAATAATGGGGCTTATTGGGGTTAATGACAATTGCTTCTGAATAATCCTGATATGCTTTTAAATATTGCCCTGTTTGATTATAAGCGTAGGCTCTTAATGCCAATGCTGTTTCATCTTTGGGTTGTTGATTAAGAATTTTATCGAAAGATTGTATCGCTTTTTCAAACTGATGATTTTGAAGATGTGTTTTTCCCAAATTGAGATTATTAATACATGCCTTTTGAAGTCCGTAGACGCATGCTAATTCGTAGTAATTTTCTGCAATGGATTTATGTCCTAATTCTTTTTCCAGTTCATAAAGATTGAAACAACCTTGTGCGTTTTTTCCGTCACAAGCCATCTTAAAAAGATTTTGTGCAGCTTTAATATGATTAAATATTTCCAATTTTAAGCGCCCGGCTTGATTACAACTATCCAGATTTCCTAAAAAACAACATTCTGTATGTTTTTCACTTGCTTCCCCATATTTTTCCTGTTTTTCTAAGGCACCAGCTGACTGGAAACAACTCTTTAATTTTAAAGGTACGATTGCTGACTCCGACGTATGATTAGATTTTTCAGGTAAGGAGTTATCAACACTTTGTGGTTCCTGATCAATCTGCTCTAACAATATCACAGTTTGTGATGTGGAATATGTCTCAGTTTTTGTCTTTTTAGGAGAGCAATTGAAGAAAAACAGAGGCGTTAAAACAGTGATTAGGACAATTAATAGTTTTGGGAAATAACTGGATGACATTATTGTAAAATTAAAAATTAAAAGGGAAAATGAACTACCCCGTCGCAAGCGGACGGGGTATCCATATTAACTGTAGAATGGCTGCATGTCATTCCGACCGTAGGCAGAAATCATTCTTTTAAGACAAGATCTCTTATTCTGGCCAGAGTATCGCAATTCAGTGTTCGAGATGACAGTACGCCTCAAGGGGCGGGGTATTAAACCCAAAGTGGCGCAATAAATTAAAATTTGTTTCAAAAATCAACACCTTTTCATCTGACCTTCCAACTGTCAAGAAACAGACGGAAGTTTTGCCGGTTTAATATTTTTAAGAAGAGGTTGGTTTTGCTGGTGATTAAATGTGCCGCCTGTCGGAAAAAAATATGGAAATACCATAAGATCGGACAAGGCGAAGTATTACGATGTCATAAGACCAGAATTATGAAAGATTTTGGTTTCAAAGCTAAAGACGATAAAATATTCTGCTCCTGCGGAGCCAAATTAGGCATTGATAAAGGCAGTTTCTATAAAATGATTCCCAAGACATTCACTTATTCCGGTTCTAAAATAAATAAATTCAAGAGCTTTAAAAAAGGTGCTCTCCTATGGCTTTAAGTATTAAAGTAAATTATAAAAAGTTCATATAATAAACAATGATTGACTATAAATAGGAAAGTATATACCATTGGTATATATCAAAAAAGGAGGTTTATATGGAAACCGCAAAAATATTTACTAATGGTCGGAGTCAAGCCGTTAGAATACCTAAAAAATTTAGGTTTAAAACTGATTGTGTCCTAATTTACAAAAGAGGTGATGAGATTATCCTTAAAGAGAAAAAAGACTCCTGGGATGATTTTTTTGCTGAAGCAAGTGCTTTTGGGGAAGACTACTTAAAACAGAGGGATGATTTATCTCCACAGGAAAGAGATCTGTTATGATTATGTTGGATACAAATATTTGTATTTACATTCTAAGGGATCGACCAATCAAACTCTTGGATAAGCTCAATGCAGAAAATGACATCTCAATATCCAGTGTTGTTTATGCAGAATTACTTTATGGAATTGAATTGAGTCCAGAAAAATTAAAAGAAGCCAGAAATACTCAATTGAAACAGTTTTTACAGCATTTAGCAGTAGTTCCGTGGGACGGAGAGGCAGCCAGGCATTATAGCCAAATTAGAGCAAAATTAAAAAAAGAAGGAACACCTATCGGTAACATGGACCTGTTAATTGGATCACATGCAAGGAGTTTAAAAGTTTTACTCGTTACCAACAATATCAAAGAATTTGAAAGAATACCTCAATTAGAAGTCACAAACTGGATATAATATAGTGATAAGACTATATTATTAATTTTCATAAAATTCTTTGACCATATTCCCGCTCACCTTTGCCTATTTTCAGTTATCCCAAAGTAATTCCCAGAAAGTTAAATGATAAACGGATATTCAAAAAAGACGTCACAAAACAAGGTAACGCCGGCGATGCAGCAGTTAAAGGATGTAATAGAGGTAAAATTGTGGAGGTGATTCCTTTTCAGTGTTTTCAAGAATTTACAGGGGAAACTGTCAACAAAATTGAATTCTTCTTTTTGACCTCTTACTAAAGTCAAACAAAGATTTTTATTAATGAGTGACCCCTCATGGGAGGATTTGAAAGCCTTTAGGCGACTGCGTCATTTTGAAGGAATCGAATCCACGTTGGACCATACCAAAACCTTCGTCAATCTCGATGGAGAGATTGACAATAACCGTATTTTTATCTTCATTTTGATGATTGTCATAGCTAAATCCTGGTGCAAAGGGATGCTTATAGCGCCAAAATCCACCAGGATGGGAGACTTCCGGTGGTTGGTTAGCGATGAAAAACTGACCAGATATTAGTTCATCAGGACCAATGATACTTCCGCTTAAGTCATAATAACTCGCTAATTCTTCCCAGGACTTTTTTAAAAGGAGGTCACTGATAACTTTGACTGCTTCAGCCGGATTCTGAAAATATTTAGCTTCATCTGTTTTCATAGATCTCTTAAAGTTGTTATCCGTGGCAAAAATATCAGTGACAAATAGTAAAAGATAGCACTGGAGTATTAAAAAAAGGCTAATTTTATTAAATGGTTTCATCTTAGTATTTAATTTAGAAACTTATTGATATTTTTTAATTAGTTGCTGGGTCGATGTCTTGTTTTTATCACTCCATTTTATAGATTTTTCTGATTCACCATATGCATAACCCAAATGATAAGCTAACCCGGATTTTAACTCATTGTTATTGATGGTACCCAGGTGCTTTTCCGCCAAAAAATTGCTTTGGGGAGATCTACTGTTTGATAGCAGTAGATATAGGCTAAAAAATTTATTACGTAAGGTTTCAGATGCTTCTGGGGAAAGTTACTTAAATGCATTTCAAAATTATGTGCTGAATGTTGATAGTTTTTTTGCGAATAAAACAGCCTGCCGACATTATATAAAGAATCTGCATCCTGGTATGTCTTGATTTAGATGTGTTCCCCAATTAAAAAATAGTGCTGTGGGGCGGGCAAAAATTTTTGTTAACAAATGTTGTTTTGACTCTAGAATTACGATAGGAATTTTAAAATTAAGATTTTGCAAGCTATTTCTAAATAAAGCTTCAGCTTCTTTGATACCGGCGATATCTTGAAATTCATCCAAAATTAATAAAATCGGAATATTGGAGGTATAAATATTTTGTAATTGATCAATTATTTTAGTGAAGGAACGTATTTTTAAATATGTATCAAAAGTTAAGCAACTAATCAATAACAAAGCAACTATAGATTGATTTAGTTAAGTTTCTCGTATCTAACATTTTGTTGGATACTAAAGGTTACTTTTAAAAAAGGGTCACTCATTAGTAAACGGTCTTCATTTGACTTTTCATCAAATGGTCTTTCCAGTGACCATCCTCCCCGGGAACCTCATAATACTAACAAAACTAGAATTTCCACAAAAATCCCTTTGTACATCCTATATCTACTACCACGCTCACTGTACCACGTTAAAGTCACGACTGTTTCATTGTTTTTTTTATTTTTATTGGATTTTTTTATCTAACGGAAGTCACTTTAGGATACTTAGAAAAAGGTTTTTTTAAGGATGGGATTTGGGTTGTAAAAAATTCAGATTTTATCGATTGATTCCAATTTACGTTTTCGAACTTCCCTGTCAGGTATCAACCAACAAGGTAGCTTTAAAATATAGGAAACAGCGTACTCGATAATTTATTTTTTGGTGGTCATTTTTGATTCGTTTATTTGAAGATTTAATTTCAATACAACCGATGAATAACCTAAACTCGTTTCCATATGTAATGGTAAGGCGAGTTAATAATTATGTATTATTAGATTGTTCGGTGGTCGTTCCCGCATGAGTAATCTTCCTTTGCCTGGCATTAATTATTTAACAATTTCTTAG
>Ga0233437_1007985_pt1 | contig 10002 bp, 7 predicted proteins | sample SI_122_August201_FD_182714 | JGI IMG/M metagenome (GOLD analysis project Ga0233437, IMG submission 182714) | Seawater microbial communities from Saanich Inlet, British Columbia, Canada - SI_122_August2016_200_MG | ecosystem: Environmental > Aquatic > Marine > Inlet | place: Canada: British... | reverse complement strand
GGTAAAGAGATTCTTATTGTAGCTAAAAAAGATTTTATTTTCTCAATGGATATTCTCAATACGCTTCAAAAAGAGAATAAACCTGAGTATGAGTTGAAACTAACGCCCGTATTTATTGATCAGAATCTCGCTATAGATAAAAATTCTTTAAAAAACGTAGATCTTAAAAACGTGGCAGGTGTTTATATAACTCTTTATCCCTCAATATCAAAACTAGCATTTTTAGAACTACAGGATAAACTAAATGGACAGACCATGTTTTATGTTTCTTCTGCTTGGATTTCTAATAAAATTGAATTTTTTGATAAGATTCCATTGAGCACTAAAAAACGCGTTGTGGGTTTTGGTGCTGGTGTACCAAACTTTTATAGCGAAGCTTTAAAGCCACTCCATGAAGCTTATGAGCTTGCTTTCAATAAAAAACCCGAAGTAGCTGTTTTTGAAGGCTATGAAGCGGGCACATATGTGGCACATGTTTTAAAGAAAAGTGCTGCTGCCAGCAGATCAGCAGTATTGCACAGTATGAAAAATTTAGGTTGTATTTCAGTAGATACTTTCGGTAAAATGTGTCGCACCCCTGAGGGATATTCAACGAAGAAATTGTATTTCTATTATTGGAGTCCTGAAGGATACGTTCCAAAATCATTATAACTAAATCAACAGATGTGGATGTCAAAAAATATGAAAAACAAAAAAAATTGGATGAAGGCTGTTTTTGTTGCGCCGGCTGATATTGTTACGCCAAAAATTATGCAACCCTCGACAAACAAAGCTCCTGTGGTTGTGAGTATTCCCCATTCAGGTTTTATTATTCCTGAAAATATAAGAGACTCATTTTATAAAAAAGATGCGTTATTTTTAACGCAGGATTGTGAACTATACATTGATGAATTTTTTGTTAAGGTTCCAGAATTAGGGGCTACAGTTGTTTATCAGACCATAAATCGTTATGTTATTGATTTAAATCGCGATGCTAAAGTTGTTGATGCTAGTTTTCTCGATTGTGGTCCTGAGCTGACAAGCCCACCAAACTTGGGTCTTGTTCCACATAAAACTGTTGGTGGTGATGTGTTGTTGAAAACGCCACTTTCGCGTGAAGATCTCGAAGAAAGAGTAAATCTTTACTATGTGCCTTTTTATAAGCAGCTAGATGCCGCTTTGAAACAAGCTAAAGAGGATTTTGGTTACTATATTCACATAGATGCTCATTCCAATCCAACGCGGGGCATTCATAAAAATGCTAAATGCAATCATGGAAGCAATTCAAAGGAACGTCCTGATATCGTTTTGAGCAATAGAATGGGAGCGAGTTGTTCTAATGACCTTATGATGGAAGTAAAAGATTATCTTATTAAGGCTGGTTTTTCCGTTAGCTGTAATGATCCATACCGTGGTCGTTACATTGCCCAACGTTTTGGTATGCCAGAGCATAATCAACACACATTACAAATTGAATTTAATCGTAAAATATACATGAATGAAGCTACACATGATTATGATGAAAAGATGCTTCAACATTTGCAGAAGGTGATGACAAGTCTTGTCTCAGAACTAACCAAAATCAAAATGTAAACATAGTTACAAAAACTGTATGCGTTAATTTGCTTTAGCGACGGCTTTTTTCCATTCTGTGAGCAAGCGTGTACGTTCTTTTGTATTCATTTTTGAACTAAATACTTTATCAACTTTAAATGTTTTCTTAATTTCGTTTTGGTTTTTCCAAAAGCCTACGGCAAGTCCTGCTAAAAAAGCTGATCCTAACGCTGTTGTTTCAATAATTTTAGGGCGAATAAGTTTTGTGTCTAATATGTCAGCTTGAAATTGCATGAGTAAATTATTGGCAACAGCCCCACCATCGACTTTGAGTGTTTTGAGTTTTTTCTTACTAGCTTTTTGCATAGCGAGAACAATATCATTTTGAAGATAAGCAATGCCTTCTAGAGTGGCTCGTGCGATATGGCCCTGGTTGCTACCACGCGTTAAACCGCAAAGGGTACCGCGCGCATGAGGATTCCAATAAGGTGATCCTAGCCCTGCCAATGCAGGAACAAAATAGACACCGCCATTATCTTTAACCGTATTAGCTAGTTTTTCCACATCAGGGGCTTTGTGAATTATTTTGAGTTCATCTCTTAACCATTGGACAGCTGCTCCTGCTATAAAAGCAGACCCTTCAAAAGCATAAGTTGTTTCATTACCAATTTTCCAGGCGACTGTTGTGAGTAATCCTGTTTTAGTAAACGAGGGTTTTGAGCCAATGTTCATCAGGAGAAAAGACCCGGTGCCATAAGTGCACTTGGCTTCTCCTGGTGCAAAACAAGCTTGTCCGAAAAGAGCCGCTTGTTGATCGCCAGCGATACCGGCAACAGGGATGCCATTAGGGATGCCTTTTATGCCGTGAGTATAGCCATAAATTTCAGAGCTAGAGCAGACTTTAGGCAAAGTGTTTAAGGGTACATGAAATATTTTTAAGAGTTCTTTATCCCAGTTGAGTGTTTTGAGATTTAGGAGCAGTGTTCGCGAAGCATTGCTGACATCAGTTACATGAGCTTGGCCCGCGGTGAGCTTCCAAACAAGCCATGAATCAATTGTGCCAAAGGCAAGGTCCTTTTTGAGAGCGAGGGCTTTTGCTTTTTTGACATTCTTCATGTACCAACCCATTTTTGTTCCCGAAAAATAGGCATCTAAAACAAGTCCTGTTTTGTTGCGTACTTTTGCTAACAACCCTTTTTTTGTTAAGTGCTCACAGATAGGTGCTGTTCGCCTGTCCTGCCATACAATGGCTTTGTGAATGGGGTTGCTTGTAGATCGTTGCCAAGCAACAGTTGTTTCGCGCTGGTTAGTGATGCTAATAGCCGCTATTTCTTCTGCTTTGATTTTGGCTTTTTTGATGGCATCGTGGATCGTTTTGACAGAGACGCTCCAGATTTCATTAGCATCATGCTCTACCCAGCCAGGCTTGGGATAATATTGGGTGAATTCATTATTCACCTTTGCTTTAATAGATATTTTTTTATCAATAATGAGAACCGTGGTGCCTGTTGTGCCTTGGTCAATAGAAAGAATGTATTTTTTCATGTGTGAATAATTATTCAGAGTGCGTCAATGAGTCAATGACAATTCTTTTTTCTTTATTATAGGTCTTATAGGTCATATAAGACCTACAGGACCTATAAAATATTGGACCAATAAGACCTATGAAATATATGACCTATAGGAGGGATCATGGATTGTAGAATAAATACCTTAGCAAAAAAATTAGTCGACTATTCGTGTAAAGTTAAAAAAGGCGAAAAAGTACTCATTGAAGGTTATGGGACGCGGACCACGCCCCTTATTGAAAAACTCATAGAGCGTATTTATGAAAAAGGCGCTTATCCCTTTTACAGTGTATATGATGATCAAGTGTTGCGCGCTTTTCAAATGGGTTGCCAGATGGAACAAATGAAATTGGAAGCGAGCTGGCAAAGACTAAGAATGGAAAATATGGACTGCTATATTGGGGTTCGTAGCACAGAAAACAAATTAGAAAATTCAGATATTCCGTCTGAACAAGTCGAAACAGTTTCAAAGACTGTGTGGCAAAAAGTACATGTCGACATTCGTGTTCCCAAAACGCGATGGGTTGTATTGCGTTTTCCAAATCCCACTTTTGCCCAAACAGCCAAAATGAGCACACGTGCTTTCGAGGATTTTTTCTATAAGGCGTGTAATATGGATTATACCAAGATGAGTGCTGCCATGGATCACCTGGTTTCCTATATGAATAAAACAGATAAGGTAAAAATAACGGGCAAAGGAACAGATTTGTCTTTTTCCATAAAAGATATACCCGCTGTTAAGTGCGATGGCGTGATGAATATTCCTGATGGTGAAGTGTATACAGCACCTGTTAAGGATTCTGTTAATGGAAAAAGCTTTTCTAATGCGCCGACAATTTATGATGGGAGTTATTTTGAAGGGATTTCTCTTACATGGAAAGATGGTAAAATCACAGAATGTGATTGTGCTGTGGGAGACAAACAAAAACTCTTATCAATTTTTGATCGTGATGCAGGAGCGCGTTATGCGGGTGAGTTTGCTCTTGGTGTGAACCCCTATATCACGCAAGCCATGATGGAAACGCTTTTTGATGAAAAAATAGCCGGCTCCTTTCATTTTACACCTGGTGCTAGTTATGATGATGCTGATAATGGCAATAAAAGCGCTGTTCATTGGGACATGGTTTACATGCAAACCCCAGAGTTTGGTGGTGGTGAGATGTATTTTGATGATGTTTTAATACGAAAAGATGGTCTCTTTGTTGTCGATGAACTAAAATGCCTAAATCCAGAGAATTTGAAGGATTGAAAAACGACCCTTCCCCTCCTTTGTAAGGAGGGGATTAAGGTGAGGTAGATCCAAAACTATCTACCTCACCCGCCCTTCGGGCCCCCTCTCCTTACAAAGGAGAGGGGGTATATGTTTCTTAAGAAAACTAGCGACCAGAGACTAGCGACCAGCGACAAAAAATCGTTTTACGATTTTTTGCTAGCCAACCTTAGCCCCAGTAGGAATGTCTTGTTCTGGAGTAACGAGACAAAGTTTCTTTCCTTTTTTAGCGGCTAATAACATGCCATTTGATTCAACGCCTCTAATTTCTGCTGGTTTGAGATTGCTGACAACCACAACAGATTTTCCAACAAGCTCTTCAGGAGTGTAGAATTCAGCGATGCCCGCTACAATTTGCTTTTTTTCTGGGCCAATTTCTATTTGTAGTTTTAAAAGCTTATCAGCACCTTCAATTTTTTCAGCAACAAGAACCTTGGCTACCTTGAGTTCCACTTTTGCAAAGTCTGTTATATCAATTAGGTTTGATTCTTTTGATGTTTGATCAGCTTTGGTGTTAGCCTTGGAATTCTGGGCTATGGGCTCAGAACTCTTTTTTTGGATCCGCGGGAACAAGTTTATCATCTCACCCACTTTTGTGTCTGGTTTTGTTTTTCCCCACACACTTAAATCTTTAAACACAGGTTCAGAAACCTGCAATCCAAGGCACTGGCGTAGTTGTGTCATTTTGCCAGGCATGACAGGGTATAACAATCCGCTGATCACACGAAGAGATTCAAGAGCATAATAAAGAACCGTACCTAATCTTTCAGACTCATTATTTTTTGCAAGCAGCCAGGGTTGTGTTTTCTCAAGATACTTGTTTGCTTCCCGCACGGTCTTAGCTATGCTGGTTAAGCCCAGATCAATTCTCATATTCTCAACGGCCTGAATCATATCACTGGCTGCCTTTTTCACATGCCCTTGCAAAACTAACTCATCTTCCCCTGCGTGACCAGGGCTAGGAACATTTCCCTCACAAGAACTGCGGACAATTTTGATCACACGGTTAAGCATATTGCCTAGATCATTAGCCAGGTCTGCATTGTAACGTCGCACAAAGGCTTCTTCGGTAAAGCTGGCATCCTGTCCCAGAGTCATTTCTGCCATCAAAAAATACCGAAAAGGATCAACACCGTATTGATCAGCAAAATGCATGGGATTGACCACATTCCCTGCTGTTTTACTCATTTTATCTCGCCCGATAAGCCACCAGCCATGGGCAAAGATTGTTTTAGGCATGGGGAGGTTCATGGCTTTGAGCATGGTTGGCCAATACACAGTGTGCGTTGTCAGAATATCTTTGCCAATAAGATGATACGAAGCTGGCCACCATTTTTTAAATTCTTCTTCATTGGCGTGACACCCTATCGCACTAATATAATTAAGAAGAGCATCAAACCAAACATAAGTGACAAAATCTTTATCAAAAGGCAGTTCAATGCCCCAGTCCATTCTGCTCTTAGGGCGGGAAATACAAAGATCATTCAACTTTTTCTTTAAAAAACCTAAAGTCTCATTTCGACGAAAATCAGGCTGAATAAACTTGGGATTTTCTTGAATATGCTCAATCAGCCAATTTTGATACTTGCTCATTCTAAAAAAGTAATTTGTTTCTGTTATTTGTTCAACCTTACGGCCACAGCCTGCTTCTGGACAGTTACCATCAACCAAATCTTTTTCAGTGTAGAACCTTTCACAGGCCACACAATACCAGCCGTCATAATCTGCTCGATAAATTTCATCACGGTCATAAAGATCCTGTAAGAATTCTTGAACAACTTTTTTATGTCGTGGTTCTGTTGTGCGAATAAAATCATCATTTGTGATCTCAAGTTTTTTCCAGAGTTCTTGAAATCTCACCACAGTATTATCAACTTGCTCTTGAGAAGAAATGCCGGATTTTTCAGCAGCCTGTTTAACCTTTTGACCATGCTCATCTGTGCCTGTCAAAAACCATGTTGGCAATCCTATGAGACGATTATATCGCGCCAATACATCTGCGAGTAAGGTTGTGTAAGCATGTCCTATATGAGGCTTGTCATTGACATAATAAATTGGTGTTGTGATATAAAAATTATTTTTCTTCATAAGAATAAGTTCTCCAATACAAATTCCTTTTGTATGTGCCGGCTTAAATTGATTTCAGCGGCTTTAATGCGATCAATAAAAACCATGCTATTTTGGATGTCAGGCTGTTCAAGGCAAAACTGTTTAAGACATTGAAGAAAAATATGCAAATCCACATCACTGCTGGCAAGGGTTTTACATAAAGGGGATGCCGCTAAAAAGTTGCCTCGTGCTTTCATGAAATGTGGGAGCTGGGACCAATCAAAATTTGTGTTCAGGGCTTTTAAGGTTCCTGCTACCGAGCCATGGAAGGCACGACTGAGGAACGCCAATGTTTGTGATTCTGGTAGTGTTTTTGGATCAGCGACTTCTTGAAGAATGGTGGTCACATCTTCGGATTTGAGTGATGAAAAATAAAACTTAGCACAACGGGATCGGATCGTTGCGAGTACTTGGTGCAATTGACTTGTGATGAGGATGAAAATTTGTTGTGGGCGTGGTTCTTCTAATATTTTGAGTAATGAATTAGCTGTGGTGATCGTCATTTTTTCAGCATCGTCTATTATAATTATTTGGTGATCAGCCATGAGTGGGTAGTGAATGAGTTTTTGGCGCAAGGCTTGTACCTGTTCGACCTTAATAGTCCAGTTGGGTTTGACGACAATGGGTTCTGTTTGTGTTTTTTTTGTTTGTTGTGATTTTGGTGGTGATGGCGTGATGAGAAAAAGATCAGGATGTGTGTTTTGGTTTATGAGTGCTTCATCACATTTTAAGAGTCGTTGTACGAAATCAAGGGTGCATTTTTTTTTGCCAATGCCATGAAGACCATGAAAAAGCATTGTTTGTGGTAATTTACCTTGGTCAATGAGTTCAAAGAATTTTGCGAGGTTTTTTTCGTGGCCTAAGGTTTTCATAATTTGTCTCTAGCTTGCCGCGGCGTAGTCAGCTTTTAGCTGACGAAGCCGGGTTGCTCGTGGGACGCAATTTTTGATTAATTACGTGAACAATATTTTCAAAGATTTCATCAATGCTGCGATTGGCATTTATGATTACAAATCTTTCAGGTTCCTTTTTGGCTAGGTTCAGAAAGCCTTGTCGTACTTTTTCATGAAAGATGAGCGCTTCTTGTTCAAAGCGGTCTTCTCTGTCTTCGGGTTTTAGTTCGGCAGCTCTTGCTTTTGCGCGACTCAATCCTTCGGTAGCGGGCATATCAAGAAGAAAGGTCAGGTTAGGTTTGTTTTCTGTGACGACTAGGTCTGTCAAGGCACTGAGAAGTTTTGAATCTAAACCACGTGCGTAACCTTGATAGGCAAGACTTGAGTCATTAAAACGATCACAGAGAACTATTTTTCCCTGCTTGAGTGAAGGGATGATGAGCTCATGTAAGTGTTGCGCTCGTGAGGCATAATAGAGAAGGACTTCTGTTAAAGGAACCATCTCTTTGTTTGTGGCATCAACAAGGATTTTGCGTATTTTATCAGCAATGTTTGTGCCACCAGGTTCTCGCGTTAAAACAACGTCGTGACCTTTTTGAACAAGGTAATCTTTTAGTTTATTTATTTGGGTGGATTTACCACAACCTTCTGTGCCTTCAAAAGTAATGAACATTTTGCGTCGCACGTCTCACGTCGCTCGTCGCTCGTTAGAAAGACAAGTCTCTATGACGTTAATTTAAATTATAAGTGGGTGTTTAATAGGGGGTTGGGGGGAAAAAAGCAAAAAAAAACCCTGCATAGCTTTTGCGATGCAGGGTTTTAAAAAAGTGTGAATTAACTTGGGGTCAGAAGCTGTAGGCGAATTCAGCAACACCTGTGTGGAAATTAGCGTTAGCCAAACCAGATACACTAGCAAAATCAAAGCGGTATTCCAAAGTCATTTCGGCTCCGTCTGTGATTTGGTAAGTTGTTGCCAAGCTACCACTGTAAGTCATGCCTTTAAAACCACCAAAGGTTCCACCTGTTGTTGAGGCACCAGAAGTACCGGCAACAAAGCTACTCATTTCCCAGAAAGCGGCACCACGAACTTGTACAGACCAAACATCAGAAGCTTGATATTTCGTGTACATCTGACCAGCTACAGCGCGCATATTTGTGGCGCCTGCGAGAGTATTTGTGGAACGATAGATACCTTCGTAACCGAGATCCCAATAGTCGCCAAAAGCAAAGTTGCCCCAGAGCATACCAAGCATGTCTAAATGCTTGTCTTCTGAGCTTCCATTTACAGCAGCATTGAGTTCAGGACCAAATCCACCAGCAATATGCATGTAAGATTCACGGCCTTCGTCACCCCAAACAGCACCAACTCTCATGATACCAGAAGGATAAGGGCTGTTTCCGATGAGTCTGCTATTCATGCTATCGACAACAGCAAAGTCAAAATTCCAGTTATCATCAAAATCATAATAGAGTTTTGTTCCCATGACCTGTGTTGGGACGAGGAAAACAAAACCAGGTGTGTATGTGGGGAAAATGTTTTCATGACGATCAACACTTTCAAGACCCATAGGAGCATTAAATTTACCAATAAGGAATTCCATGCCATTGCCTGCGGGCATGTTTATGGTAACATAAGCTTGCTCAAGTAAGAATGCACTGAAACTTGGAGATCCTAAGTCAATGAAATCAAGATCAATGCGGGCGCGGATATTTTCACCAAATTCGCTATCAACATCGATTTCAGCTTGATCAACATAAAAACCAAAATGCATGGAATCTGCAGTAGGCGCAAAGCGCATGTCGCCTTGTGTGATTCCACCAGCACCACCATTAGCAACACCTGTGTTGCCTATAGATTGTGTATTGCCTGCATTAGTACTGTCCCACTGATAGGCAGCACCAGTTGTTACATTACCGCTCAGTTCTAATTCTGCATGAGCCACAGAACTTATGCTGAGGGCAGCAATAACGGCTAAGATTAATAATTTTTTCATTTTCTCTCCTTAATTTTTGGTTAACCAAATACAGACCTTCATGTTTCATAGAGTGGGTATTCTATGTTTCGTGTGTTATGACAGATTATAAACTAAGGAGTGTATCAAAAGATGTGTTCAAACACGAAATGATGGCATGTGCGGTAAATTATAAAGAAATATATATTTTTTTCAAGGATTTACTTTGTGGATAACTAAGATAACATCAGGTAATTACTTATAAATCGAATTTGTCTTGTGGGTCAGCCCCAGGGAAGCACTACATCTAGGGGTGAGAGAGAGGAGATAGCGCTTTAATGTCGTATAATAGAAGATTACGCAATGTGGTAAATAAAGACAATTCTTTTTCTATTCGGGCGTAAGGTATAAGATATAGAATTAAATAAGAAGTTCAGCAATCTGAACAGCATTCAAGGCAGCTCCTTTGAGGAGTTGGTCACCACAGATAAACATATTGAGCCCTGTGTCTGAGTCCAAATCTTTTCTTAAACGACCAACAAGAACATCATCTTGATAAGTGGCATCAAGGGGCATGGGAAAGTAGCTATTAGCATTATCGTCGACAATTTTTAGGCCAGGTGCTTTGGCAAGAGTTTCTTTTATCTTATCTATATTTACTGTATGCGTAAGCTCCA
>Ga0233437_1007975_pt1 | contig 10011 bp, 8 predicted proteins | sample SI_122_August201_FD_182714 | JGI IMG/M metagenome (GOLD analysis project Ga0233437, IMG submission 182714) | Seawater microbial communities from Saanich Inlet, British Columbia, Canada - SI_122_August2016_200_MG | ecosystem: Environmental > Aquatic > Marine > Inlet | place: Canada: British... | reverse complement strand
TGAGCCGTACATGGGCCAGCCAAAAAAAACAAGGTCGGAAGCCTTTATGAGCCAATCGGCTTTCTTGACATTGACGATATCATCATCAATCAGTGTTTCTATCGATATAGATTCAGCATTGACGCTTCTGGCATCAAGCATAATATTTATCTTGCCAGCCACCCACCAAGTGTTCCCTGTGCCGCTGAAATAGAAAATGATTGCTTTATACATAATTAAACCCCCATCAGGTAAGCGTTGATAAACGCATCTATGTCGCCGTCCATAACGGCAGCAACATTACCCGTTTCCTCGCTTGTCCTGTGGTCTTTTACCATACTGTACGGATGGAACACATACGATCGAATTTGACTGCCCCACTCAATTTTCTTCATTTCACCTTTAAGCTCTTGCATCTCCTGCATTTTTTCGCTTTCACGTTTCTCAACGAGTTTGGATTTTAGCAAACGCATAGCAGTCTCTCTATTTTGCATCTGCGATCTCTCGTTTTGGCACTGCACAACAATACCGGTAGGAAGGTGAGTAAGCCGTATGGCAGAGTCTGTCTTGTTAACGTGCTGACCGCCTGCTCCGGAAGCTCGATAAGTGTCTATGCGCAGCTCGTCAGATGCAATTTCTATATCAGAGTCGTCATCTTCGATATCCGGCATAACATCCAACGACGCAAAAGAAGTGTGTCTGCGCGAGGACGAATCAAACGGAGATATTCTCACCAGTCTGTGAACGCCTTTTTCCGCTTTCAAATATCCATAAACATTGAGTCCGGTAACCTCAAACGTAACGCTTTTGATACCTGCGTCATCGCCAGACAAAAAGTCGAGCACCTTTATATTGTACTTTTTGCGCTCGCACCATCGCGTGTACATGCGATACAGCATTTCCACCCAATCCTGCGCTTCTGTGCCGCCTGCGCCCGCGTGCAGCGAGAGTATCGCACCGTTGGAGTCATATTCTCCGCTAAGCAGCGCTTTTAGCCGCAGCTCCGTAGTGTCCTTCTCAAGAGCAGAAAGCTCGCTTTCCAGCTCATTAGCAGACTCCTCGTCGTATTCCTCTTCAAGCAACTCAAGCATCACAGCAGCATCGGATACCCTGCCGCTGATTTTATCGAATTGGTTTAGCTTGTCCTCAATAGGTTTAATCTTCTTGTTAACCTTGTTCGCCTGCTTCACGTTATCCCAAAAACCCGGCTGCTCCATGCTCGTGCGCAACTCATCAAGCTCCTTTTGCAAGGCCTCAAGACCAAGAGCACTCCCTGCTTGCTCGGCAAGCGCTTCTATTTTTGAAAGTTGTTGTTTTGCTTCATCCAGCTGCATCAATTTATATCACCTTATTGCTTTCCACAACAGTTTTTGAATTTCTTGCCGCTGCCGCACGGACACGGCGCGTTTCTGCCGACCTTGTGACCCTTTGCATCAACAACCTTTTTGACAACAGGCTTTGGAGCTTCGCGCTGCGTTGGTCTCGACGTTATCTTCACATGGAAAACCATGCTGACCGTGTCGTCCTGAATTTCGTGCACCATCTCCTCGAACATGTCAAAGCCTTCGCGCCGATACTCGATAATCGGGTCGCGCTGACCGTACGCCCGCAGTCCGATTCCCTGTCTTAATTGATCCATCGCGTCAATGTGCGCCATCCATTTTTGGTCAACGACGCGCAGCAGCAATATGCGCTCGATATCGCGCATACTCTGCTTCGCTTCTTCCATTTCAGCTTCCTTCATCGCATAAAGCTTCAAGGCTGTGTTTTTGATAGTATCAAGAGCGTTGCCGTGATGTAGATCCTCGAAATCAGCCTTCTTGAACAGCTCAAGGCTTTTTGGCAGGAATATCTTATGATAGTACTCCATCAGCCCATCCAAATCCCAATCTTCGGCGAACGCGCCTTCGGGGCAGTATATTGGGAACGATTCCTCTATCAAAGTGTCGAGCATGTCGAGTATGTTCTGCTTAACATCGGCGCCCGTTAAAACCAATCTGCGCTGCGAGTATATAAGCTCGCGCTGTTTATTCATTACGTCATCATATTGCAGCACGTGCTTTCGTATTTCGAAGTTTCGATACTCGATTTTCTTTTGCGCGCCTTCAATTTGCTTTGTCAGCAGCCCAAAAGCCAGCGGTATATCGTCGTCTTTGCTTACGTTATTAAGAATTCCCTGCGCGCGCTCTCCGCCAAACAGCCGCATTAAGTCGTCACCCAGCGAAATAAAGAACACAGAAGAGCCCGGATCGCCCTGTCGTCCGCTTCGACCTCGCAGCTGGTTGTCGATACGTCTGCTCTCGTGGCGCTCAGTGCCGATGATGTGCAATCCGCCCGCCTCTACGACAGTGTCGTGCTCTGCCTGCATGGACTTTTTATAAGAGGACAAAAGCGAAGCGTATGTTTGTCGTGCGATTAGTATCTCTTTGTCATCTGTATGAGCGTGACCGACAGCCTGCTCAATCATTTCGTCTGTATAATCGTCGCGCCGCATGTCTGCCCGCGCAGAAAAGTCCGGGTTGCCGCCAAGGATAATGTCGGTACCACGACCGGCCATGTTGGTTGCAATTGTAACAGCATCTTTCCTGCCCGCCTGCGCAACGATAAGTGCTTCTTTATCGTGATGCTTAGCGTTCAACACGTGATGTTTCACGCCTGTTTTCATCAGCAAACCGGATAAGTACTCCGATTTTTCGACTGATACCGTACCCACGAGGATTGGTCTGCCTGTCTCGTGGACGCGCAGAATCTCCTGCACAACAGCTTTGAATTTACCTAGCTCCGTGCCGTAGATTACATCGTTGTTGTCCTCGCGTATCATCGGCATGTTGGTCGGTATCTGCGCAACATCAAGGTTGTATATACCCAAAAACTCGTCTTCTTCGGTCTTTGCAGTACCCGTCATGCCGGCAAGCTTTTTATACATCCTAAAATAGTTTTGGAACGTGATGGTTGCAAGCGTTCTGCTCTCGCGCTTAACATGCACGTGCTCTTTTGCTTCAATCGCTTGATGCAGCCCTTGCGAGAATCGCCGCCCGACCATCATGCGTCCTGTAAACTCATCAACGATGGTTACAGCGCCGTCTTTTACGACATAATCGGCATCGCGTTTCATCAAATTGTTGGCTTTCAGCGCTTGGTTGATGTGATGGTTAAGCTCGGTGTTCTCAATGTCAGCCAAATTATCTACATTGAACGCGCGCTCGGATTTAGCAATGCCCGATTCAGTTAAATTGATCGCTTTTTGCTTCTCGTCAACGGTGAAGTCGTCCTCAAAAACGAGCGTTTTCACGAACCTGTCGACGCGCTCATACATATCTGTGCTTTTATCGCCTGCGCCAGAGATGATAAGCGGCGTTCTCGCTTCGTCTATTAAAATGCTGTCCACTTCGTCGATAACGGCGTAGTGGAGATCGCGCTGCACCATGCGGTCTTTATGGATTACCATGTTGTCGCGCAGATAGTCGAACCCAAACTCGTTGTTTGTGCCGTAAACGATGTCGGCCCGGTAGTTCTCACGTCTAAGCTCCGCCGGCACTTCGTGTATAATCAGCCCGACTGTGTACCCAAGAAACGCATAAAGTTTACCCATCCATTCACTGTCACGCTTTGCGAGATAATCGTTTACCGTGACTACGTGCACACCGTTTCCGGCAAGCGCGTTCAAACAAACGGCAAGTGTTGCAGCAAGCGTTTTACCCTCGCCGGTTTTCATTTCGGCGATGCGTCCTTGATGCAGCACTATGCCGCCTATAATCTGCACACGGAAGTGCCGCATCTCAAGCACACGCACAGAAGCTTCCCTTACCTGTGCAAACACTTCGGGCAGCAAATCGTCAAGACTTTCGCCGTTTTCGTAGCGTTTTTTATACTCGTCAGTTTTTGTCTGCAGCTCATTATCACTAAGCGCAGCAAAATCAGGCTCCAGCACCTCGACCGCGTCCACGGTTTTCCTAAGTTTCTTTATTTTGGCTTCGTTGCTGCCGCCCAAAAGATTTCGTACAATTCCCATATATGACCCCTTTATATAAATTAGCAATTTGTGTTTGTTTTAACTTGGCTATTTTACCATTCGAAACGAGGATAAGCAACAGTTAGAATGCGTGCTATATGAATGTTGACAATTTATTAACGATTTGGCTTAAAATTTTATGAATTTGTAATATAAAAACAAACTGTGAATAAATGCAATACAACCGAGAAAAAGTGCTGACATACGTTGACTTGTTCGCAGTATTCATGATATTATTTTTGAGCAGAAGGATATAAGCCTAAGCAAAGGAGAAACATTTTGGCTAGAGTAATTATAGATAAAGAAGCATGCAAGGGATGCGGTCTATGCGAGATAGTCTGCCCAAAGAAAATACTTGTTCTCAGCGAATCAGAATTGAATAAAAAAGGTTACAGCCCGATTGAAGTGACGGACATGTCGCTTTGCAACGCATGTTGTTCGTGTGCAAAGATGTGCCCGGATTTTGTATTTGTAATCGAAAAATAATAGACTAACAAGGTGATTATATAATGACTAGGATTTTAATGAAAGGGAACGAGGCGATTGCAGAGGCTGCAATTAAAGCCGGGTGCAGGTATTTTTTTGGATACCCGATTACCCCTCAAAACCAAATTCCCGAGCATATGGCAAAAAGAATGCCTGAAGTAGGTGGCACATTTCTTCAAGCAGAGTCAGAGGTCGCGGCTATAAACATGGTTTACGGCGCATCCGGCGCAGGTGCACGGGTTATGACAAGCAGTTCATCTCCGGGTATAAGTCTAAAGCAAGAGGGCATCAGCTATATCGCTTGTGCGATGCTGCCGTGCGTAATTGTCAATATCATGAGAAGCGGTCCGGGGCTCGGTGGAATTTTGCCGGCACAGGCAGACTATTTTCAAGCTGTCAAAGGCGGAGGACACGGCGACTATCGATTGATTGTATACGCGCCGGCGTCTGTACAGGAAGCAGCGGACTGTGTGATGGAAGCGTTCGAGGCTTCGGATTACTATCGTGTTCCTGCGCTCATTCTGGCAGACGGTATGATTGGACAAATGATGGAACCGGTCGAGTTCAAACCCATTACAAAGCGAAAGCAGCCGCCAAAGGACTGGGCAGCGACAGGTAATGACGGCACCAAACCAAGAGCGCAGATTAACTCGATACATATCGAGGCGGAAAAGATGAGCGCGGTATGCAAGGGACTTCAGTGCGTATATGACAAAATTGCTGCAAAAGAAACGCAATACGAAGAGTTTATGATGGATGACGCGGACATATGCATTGTCGCATATGGTACGACGTCTCGCATTGTTAAAAACGCTGTCAAGAAAGCAAGAGAGCTTGGTATAAAGGCTGGGTTGATCAGACCAATTACGGTTTGGCCGTTCCCAAGCGAAATGATAGCGAAAGCCACGGAGAAATGCAAAGCTTTTGTGGCGGTAGAGATGAGCACGGGACAAATGGTCGAAGACGTACGGCTGGCGGTAAACGGAGCAAAGCCTGTTTTGTTTGTCGGCGTCACCGGCGGCATGGTTCCAACACCCGAAATGGTTTTGGAAGAGCTGCAAGACATAGAGGAGGGCATGTAAAATGGCAGTAGTATTTAAGAAAAGCAATGTCATCACAGATGTGCCGTTTCATTATTGCCCGGGATGCACCCACGGAATCGCGCACAGAATCGTTGCGGAGTGTATCGAAGAGCTTGGGATGAAAGAAAAAGCGATAGGCATCGCACCTGTTGGGTGTGCTGTGTTCGCGTATAAATATTTTGACATTGACATGTACGAGGCAGCGCACGGCAGAGCACCGGCAGTTGCAACAGGCGCAAAACGTGTGCACCCGGAAAACCTTGTGTTTACGTATCAAGGTGACGGAGACTTGGCTTCCATCGGAGCTGCCGAGATTGTGCACGCAGCTGCCAGAGGAGAGAAAATTACGGCGATATTCATCAACAACGCAATATACGGAATGACGAACGGACAAATGGCACCTACTACTTTGATTGGGCAAAAGACGACGACTTCGCCGCTTGGCAGAGATCCGGAGCTTTGCGGCTCGCCGATACGCATGTCCGAAATGCTTGCTACGATAGACGGCAGCGCGTACATAGAGCGCGTTTCGCTGCATGATGTGCGACACATTAACAAAGCCAAGAAAGCCGTTAAGAAGGCGTTCGAGGCACAATTAGCGGGCAAAGGGTTCACCATGGTAGAAATGTTGAACAACTGTCCGACAAACTGGGGAATGACACCTGTGGAATCGATAGAATGGATGAAAGAGAACATGATACCTGTGTTTCCACTTGGCGTATACAAGGAGGTACAGGAATGATCAACAAGTTAATCAGCGCAGGATTTGGCGGACAGGGTGTGTTGCTTTTGGGGCAGCTGGTAACTTATGCCGGAATGATAGAAGACAAGCACGTTTCTTGGATGCCGTCATATGGACCGGAAATGCGCGGCGGCACAGCAAACTGCAACGTTATTGTATCTAGTGACCCTGTTGGCTCTCCTGTCGTCACTAATGCTGACGCGGTGATTGCGCTTAACGGTCCTTCGCTGGACAAATTTGAAAAGACGGTTAAGCCGGGTGGCAAGTTGTTTATCAACTCTTCAATTGTCGAGAAAAAAGCGAAACGTAAGGATATCGATGTCTACAACATACCTGCCAGCGAAATGGCAATCAAATTCGGCAACTCGAAAGTAACCAACATGGTTATGCTGGGCGCGTATGTGACTGCGACTGCCGTGGTCACAAAAGACAGTATTATGATTGGAATCAAGAAGTTCCTAGGCAAAAGCAAAGCGCATTTGATTGCGCTAAACGAGAAGGCATTTGATGCGGGTGCAAAGCTGGTAAGGTAAGCACACGCAATTATTTCAAATTGATGTAAGTGGCTGGCACATAAGTGGCAGTCTTTTCTTTGTAGCAAATGCAAAGTGTGCAGTAAGCGCAGCGCAATTATGAAACCTTTGTAAAAAGAGCGACATGCAAGTTGCAGGCGAATATATTTTGCTGTATAATACAGCGAACACAAATTGGAGGGACTATGAGCAAGAATATACCTATGGTAGCATTGAGAGACGTAATTGTTTTTCCGCACATGGCGCTGCATTTCGAGGTTGGTCGTGACAAATCGGTCGCGGCTGTCGAGAAAGCTATGGAGAACGATCAGATTATCTTTCTTGCTGCACAAAAAGATAGAGACACCGAAGACCCAAAGCCGGATGAAATATACGAAATCGGTACAGTTTCGCGCATCAAGCAGATTCTAAAACTGCCGGGAAACGTTATCCGCGTACTTGTAAAGGGTGTCTACCGAGCAAGGATAGATGGCTATTTGGATACTCAGGAGCATCTTAGCGTTGTTGTGAGCGAGCTTGTTTTCGACGAAGTATCGACAGACAAAGTGAAGGAATCAGCGCTAAAGCGTATGGTGATGGACACGTTTGAGCAGCTTGCCGACATCAGCCCAAAAGTATCTTCTGAAACAATGGCATCAGTAAACAGCGTTGACGACATTGGGCAGATGGCAGACATAATCGCATCCAGCGTGCTGTTTAAGCTCGAGGACAAACAGACTGTGCTTGAATGTATCGACACTTCTAAAAGACTGGATATGCTAATAGAAATGCTTACCAGCGAGCTTGATATTGCAGTAATCGAAAACGAGATTCGCGGCAAGGTCAGAAAGCAGATAGACAAGTCGCAGCGAGAGTACGTGCTTCGTGAACAAATGCGCGCGATCAAAAGCGAGCTTGGTGAAGAAGGCGGCGTGTTGTCCGACGCGGACGAGCTGAGAGAAAAACTCGCGGCTATTGATGTGAGTGACGAGGTTCGCGAAAAAGCAGAAAAAGAGATTTCCCGCATGGAAAGATTGTCGCTTGGCTCTCCGGAGCTTGGAGTAATCATGTCGTATGTTGAGACTATAATCGAGCTGCCGTGGAACAAGATGACAGAGGACAACCTAAACTTGAAGCACGCGAGGAAGATACTCGACGAAGACCACTTTGGTCTCGAAAAGGTCAAGGACAGAATCATAGAGTTTCTTGCTGTTCTGGAGCGCAAGCAAAACATGCGAGGCCCGATACTGTGCTTTGTAGGACCTCCCGGAACAGGTAAAACTTCAATAGCGAAGTCGATTGCACGAGCGCTCGGGCGAGAGTTTGTACGCGCTTCATTGGGCGGCTTGCGCGACGAAGCGGAGATAAGAGGACACAGAAGAACGTATATCGGCGCGATACCCGGTCGTATAATATCGTCAATCAAGCAGTCGGGTACAGTAAACCCGGTATTCTTGCTGGACGAAATCGACAAGATGTCGAGCGACTTTAGGGGAGACCCGGCGTCCGCAATGCTGGAGGTGCTAGACCCGGAGATTAACGCAACGTTCCGCGATCATTACCTTGATTTACCGTTTAGCCTCGAAAACGTGATGTTTTTAACCACGGCGAACAGCTACAGTAGCATTCCTGCGCCGCTTCTTGACAGGATGGAGATAATCGAGCTTTCTAGCTACACCGAGCAAGAAAAAACGGGAATCGCAAAAAATCACTTGATTCCGAAGCAAAGAGCAGAGCATGGGCTTTTGAAAAAGGAAGCCAAGATACTCGACACAGCTTTGCTTGAGATTATACACAGGTACACGCGAGAAGCGGGTGTGCGAAATCTGGAGCGCAAAATAGCAACTGTGTTTAGGAAATGCGTGGTCGAATTGTCGAGCAGCAGCAAGAAGTCGATTTCGGTTAATAAAGTACTTGTGCACAAATATCTCGGTGCGCCAAAGTTTTCGCAGACGAAGGCTCAAGAGAAGCCTCGTGTGGGCGTTGTAATGGGGCTTGCGTGGACTGCGGTCGGTGGTCAAACGCTTGTTGTCGAGGCTATTAAAATGCACGGCAAAGGCAAGCTCTCACTGACGGGGCAGCTTGGTGACGTTATGCAGGAATCCGCAAAAGCGGCGCTGTCTTTTGTTCGTGCGAACAGCGAGGAGCTTGGCATAGAGGAAGCGTTTATCGACACCACCGACATTCACATACACTTGCCGGAGGGTGCGATACCAAAGGACGGTCCTTCCGCAGGCATCACAATGGCAACGGCGCTGGTTTCCGTTCTGTCCGACAAAAAGGTGAGGGCAGACATTGCCATGACTGGCGAGATTACGCTGACGGGGCGAGTGCTTCCAATCGGCGGGCTGAAAGAAAAATCGCTTGCCGCTTTAAAAGTGGGCATCAAAACGATAATTATTCCTGCCGAAAATGAGAAGGATGTTGCAGAAATGCCTGAACTGCTGCGCAAAAAAATTAACTTTATCCCGATAACAGAGCTTAGCGAAGTTCTGAAAATTGCGATAGAGAAATAGAGGACGTTATGCGAATAAAAAAAGCTCGGTTTTTGACGAGCATGAAAAAAACAAGAGATTACCCAAAGCTGGATTTGCCCGAGATTGCGGTTTGCGGGAAGAGCAACGTTGGCAAAAGCTCGCTAATAAATTTGCTTACCAACAACTCAAAGCTGGCGAAGATTAGCGGCAGCCCCGGAAAAACGAGATTGGTCAACTTTTTCGTAATTAACGAGGAGTTTATGCTTGTCGACCTGCCGGGCTATGGGTATGCAAAGGTGTCCAAAACCGAGAAGAATTCGTGGCCGGCAATGATGGAAGGTTATTTTAACGTTGCGAAGAATCTTCGCGCGTTTTTGATATTGATTGATATTAGGCACGCGCCGAACGAAGACGATAAGCTGATGTTTCAGTGGGCAGCGCATTTTGGTCTGCATGTCATTATCGTGGCGACAAAGGCGGACAAGATTGCGAAAACAAAGCGGTTTGCTCGCCTAAGGGATATCAAACAGCAAGTAGGCGCAGGCATAGATTATCCGATTATCGCTGTATCTGCACTCAAGAAAATTGGTGTAGAAGCGATGCTCGACGAGGTGGAAAAAGCATTATGAGGGTATATGCTATAGGCGACCTGCACTTGTCTGGGTTCACGCCAAAACCGATGAACATTTTTGGAGAGCATTGGAGCGAGCATTGGGCAAAT
>Ga0233437_1007963_pt1 | contig 10019 bp, 10 predicted proteins | sample SI_122_August201_FD_182714 | JGI IMG/M metagenome (GOLD analysis project Ga0233437, IMG submission 182714) | Seawater microbial communities from Saanich Inlet, British Columbia, Canada - SI_122_August2016_200_MG | ecosystem: Environmental > Aquatic > Marine > Inlet | place: Canada: British... | reverse complement strand
CTTTTCTCTAACAAATAACCAATATTAGCCAATTCATAAGAACAATCCATTGGAGTTAACCCAACTTCAGCTTCAGCAACAGCAGATAAGTCATCAGTCAAATGTCTTGCATTCAAAAGAGCAGCATGATTTTCAGGATAAACCATAAACACATCAGGTGAAAAAGCTCTAACAATTTCAGCAGGATAAGTTGCAGTTACAAAAACAATAGGCACCCCAGCAGACTTAGCTTTATTAGCAGCAGCATAATGGCCTCTCATAAATTCTCCTCTTAGTTTAGTCAAAGAACTTCCTTGTACTCTTTCAAACAAACCCATTTAAAACAAATCTCTCCCAACATAAACAGATAACCTATCTTGATCAGAAGGATCTTCACACTGAGCTAATGCAACTTCAAAATCCATTTCACCAAAATCCCAGGCAGCAGGACCAATTACATGATAAACTTGACCCTCTCTAGAAGGGTCATAGAAATCTTCTTTCAAAGGACCTTTCTGAACTTTCATTGTACCAGTCATAGGCAAACTACTAACAATCTTAACAAACTTAGGTTGTTGATAGTGAGCTAACCTATCTCTACAAACTTCTAAAAAATCATTAATATCAAAACCCTCAGTAACTTCTAAAACATACATAGGATCATCTTCTTTCCCCTCAGTTTGAGGAACACCAATAACAGCAGAGTTAACAACACCATCCAAACCATCTAAAACTTTTTCAACATCAATAGGAGCAAAGTTTTCACCTTTATACCTAATCCAATCACCAGTTCTACCTAAAAAATTCAAATACTTAACACCATCAACATCAGCAATAGCACCTAAGTCACCCATTCGATAAAACTCTTCACCATCAATTTCAATCAACCTTTCAACACTAACTTCAGGCAAATTAAAATAACCACTAAAAGCAGAAGCACCTAAACTTTCCATTGAAACAATAACTTCACCAGCACTCTTTTTCAGATTAGTAATTCTATCATCAACAATATCAGCAAGATCACAAATACCTTTCTCACCTAAAATCCTAACATCCTTCAAAAGTTTACCAACACTCCAATCAGGAGTATTTGCATCAACCATTGTTAAAGCACCAACCTCAGTTGAACCATAAATTTCAACAAATGATAAACCAAACATTTCAGCAAACTTAGCTCTATTAACAGCATTTGTTCCAGTACTAATAACAGCTCTCAAAGAAGAACTAGAATGGTCAGCATCACCTTCTTTGTTCAAAACATACTGAACAGGATCACCAACAGAATTAAAAATTGTACAACCATGTTCAGCAACATCAGAAGCAAACTGACTTGAACTAAACTTTCTTCTTAAAAATAAATTTGCACCATGCAACAAAGCAGGCATAACATTCAAATAAAGTGAATTAGAATGATTCAAAGGCATACAAACATAACCAACATCATCTTCAGTATAACCTAAAATCCTTGTCGCAGTAACACCCACATCAACTAACTTATCCCAACTAACTTCAATCCCTTTTGGAGCACCAGTTGTGCCTGAAGTAAAAATTATAACACCAGGAGCATTTGGATTCAATTTTCTAGGTTCAAAAGCATCAACTTCATCTTGAATACTTTGAATTTCAGTAGTAACATCAATAAATTCATCATTATACACTCTTGCAAGAATGTCTTCATAAGCTAAAGACCCAAGATCATCACCTACAACATCTAAAACATTTTCCAAGAATGTCTTTGGAGACTTTTTTGGATTTTGAGCAACATTATCAGCAATCAAAACATTCAAACCAATATTTTCAATATCAAAAGCAAGACCATCACCAACCTGCGAAGAGTTTATTCCAACCAAAGTAGAACCACTAAAAGCACATCCACCAAAAGCATAAAGAAACTCAGGAGTGTTCTGCATAAAAGTTCCAACATGGAATCTTTGCCCATCCAAAACAGCTTGCTCATCTTTCATCTCAGAAAACAAAGTACCATACTCAACTGATCTCTGAAAATAATCTTCAAAAGTAACTTGTTGTAACACACCATCATCATCTTTAAAAGTTAAAAAAACTCTATCTCTAAAACCTTCAGTTGTACCATGATGCTCAATAACTTCAGCAACATTCATTCCCAGAACTTCATCTAATGACATTTTTATCCTCGTAAATTATAACACGCTCTTCTTTCTAAACCTTTACAAGCATCAGCCTGATTACAAACCCCTTGACTCAATTCAAAGCCCATATCAGCTAACAACCTCTGACTATGATACTCTTCTTTCAAGGCCCTATAAGAAGCAACTAACAAAGCAGGCAAATTTTTTAACTTTGTATCTTCAAAAACAACATGAGGACAAAGATAAACAGACTGAGGTGAAGATGTATCTTCTTCAAATTTCTCTCTCAAAGATTTATCTAAGTCTTCTAAATTTGGACCAAACTTACCAAGATTATAGGTCTCATTTTCAGTAAAACCAGCAATCCACCTATTTCTATAAGCAAACCTCACTCCAAATTCTACAGCCTTTATAGGATCTTGATCTTTAATTGCATTATAACTATCTGTAAAATCAGATAACATTTCAAAAAGAAAACTATTCCAAAAAGTATTTATCCCATGTTCCTTACCCCACCCCATAACATGACCTGACAAACCATCTACTTCAGTTGCAAGAGGATAAAATAAACCTTCTTTAGTTCTATATTGATTCATAGGATCATTTCCCATTGAAGCCATGTGAGGTCTTGCAGAATTATACATTTTCCAGGCAAGATCAAGTACCTGAACTGGGTTTACATTAACACCTTCTCCTGACAAACATTCAATACCTTCATTAACAGCAGATTTATAAAATTGTCTAATCAAATATGAACCAAGAGCTTCACCAATTGTATTAGCAAAAAGTATAGTAATTGGATTTATTAAATTAACAAGTGCTTTCTCTGAACCTTCTTCTCTAAAATCATCTCCAGGAGTAGTTATAGGGATATAAGAAAACATTTCAGCAACTCTTCTTGAAAGTTCTTGATGCCCTTCACCAGCTTCCCAATGTCCAAATTTTAATTCAGGAATATTATTCAACAAATAAGGCCTCCCATTTTCATCTGATTTTGGAGTTATAGGACCCATAGCTACACTTCTAACAACATTAACATGATCTAAACATCTTCTAGTTAACTCTTCACTAATTAATATCTCAGGAGCAAAACCATTTTGAGCAACCAAAATTGTAGGATTTCTAGCCTGAGCCAAAATAGCTTGAACTTGATTAAGGTTAAGTACATTATCAGGAGTTTTTGTTCCAAAAATAATAAGTGGGTCATCAATAAGTTTAATGTTTGGACTCAATTGACCACCATAAGAAGAAGGATAAACACTAATACCTCCGCTGAGAGGAGTTTCAGGATCAAAAGCCATAGAATCTCCAGGAATATCTCTTTCATAAAAAGGAGGAGTCAATCCATCTTTAATATTTCTGTTATCAAGACGAATCCCATTTTTTTTTAATTCATCTATCCTATCTTCAAAAACAGAACAACCAACAGTCAAACCATCTGTTGTAGCAGCAGTCATCAATGCAGAAATAGGACCACCACCAATAACCAGAACATCTAAACTTTTTCCCATAATATAGGAAATCAAAGCCCCTTATATAAAGTTTCTGGAAGAAGAGTATATACGCCGGGACTGGGATTCGAACCCAGATATCCATACGGAAACAGGCTTTCCAGGCCTGCGCAGTACCAGATTGTGCCATCCCGGCATAAGAAAGTAAAACACAGTAGTCAATTATAAAACTTTCCCTACCTAGAAATTATAGCACTCCTTTCAGCACCAACAGAAACATAAGCAAAAGGAACACCTAACACACCTTCAATATTCTTAACATACTCTTGAGCATTCTCAGGCAAATCACCAAACTCTCTCACATCAGTAATATCATCAGACCAGCCAGGGAAAGAAACATAATTACCATGAACAAAAACTTTAATTTCATTCAACCCAGACAAAACATCAAGTTTAGTTAAACATCCTTTAGTAACAGAATTAATCATGTAAGCTCTTCTAGTTAAATCTAAATCCAACCATCCACATCTCCTATCTCTTCCAGTTGTTGCACCAACCTCACCACCTCTTGTTGCTAAAAATGCACCAACCTCATCAAACAACTCTGTAGGAAAAGTTCCATTTCCAACTCTAGTTGTGTAAGCTTTTACCACACCATAAACATCTCGAATTCTTTTAGGACCAATACCGGTACCAGTACAAAAACCTCCAGCAGTAGGACTTGAAGAAGTACAATTAGGATAAGTTCCATGATCAACATCAAGACCAGCTCCTTGTGCACCTTCACCTACCACATAAAGACCTGCATCCAAAGATCTATTTAAGTATGAAACAGTATCACAAACAAAAGGTTCTAAAAGTTTAAGCAAACCTGAAAGTTCTTCTCTAGCTTTAGAAATACCATCAGGTTTATTTTCAAACCTACCAAACAAATCACCTACTCTAATTCCATCTCTTCTAAATTTATGAAGATAAGTTGGACCAATCCCTTTACCAGTTGTACCTATTTTTTCATGAGAACCTTTTAAATCTTCATCAATCCAACTTTGTAAAATTATATGAGCTCTATCAGAAACTTTCATATTATTTGGAGTAAGATAAATTCCTTTTTTTGCTAACATACTAACTTCTTCAGCAAATTGAGAAGGTGAAAATACAACACCATTTCCTAAAACATTAGTAACATTAGGTCTTAGAACACCAGAAGGCACCATATGTAATATAGTTTGTTCACCATCAACAACCAAAGTGTGTCCTGCATTAGGTCCACCTTGAAATCTAGTAACAATATTAGCTCTCTCAGATAATAAATCTACATACCTACCCTTTCCTTCGTCACCCCAATGGCAACCCACTAAAACATCTACTGGCATAAATAAATTTCATATAAAGTTAGTTTAAAACCATTTATCTGTTCTAAAATATAGAATAGAAAAAAAGCAAAATTTTATAAAGAAAAAATAATCTCAGGTATAACATGCCCCTGTAGTGTAGCCCGGTCAATTTGATCTGAATTTTTCAGATTAAGACCAGTCATTCCACCCTTTCGAGGTGGGGACCCGAGTTCAAATCTCGGCGGGGGCGTATTATTTTTATTCTAACCTTAAATAATTAAAAATATTCTAAAGAGAATCAAAGATCCTCTAACATTTCAGGAGTAACCATATCTTCTTTCCCATAAAATCTTAACATAGTAAGAACTTCATTTTCTTTATGATCCTGATTTGAAAGAACTGCAAAGTCTGCAACAACTGAAAAAAAATGTAGCACTCGAACCAAACCACTCCTCTCAAAAGAAAAACTTAAATCACTTCCATTATAATCTCTAGAAAAACTAGCCTCAACAATTGGAACTCTCCTTATCTCTGAAGCTTCTCCAACATATAACTTATGAGAAGAAACTAAATCAATATCTCCATTAAACACATTATCCTCCAGTAACGAATGATCTGGAAAAGGACCTAAACCTCTTCTATACTGACCAACATTTGGAGAAAAGACCGAATAATAAACCTCAGTTTCATCTCTAGCTAAAAAAGCAGGTAAACAATCTTTAAGTTCGTCTGTATATTTTTTTTGAATTTCGTGTTCAATAGTTTTTTGTTCTTTCATGAAGCAAATAAGGAGTTAACCAAGATAAATACTTATTCACCCAATTTTACTTATTTAGGACAAGATTTATAAAGATTGAACTCTATATAAGTAAAATGAAAGAAAAGTTCAAACTTGACAAAAAAGATAAAAGCATACTTATTGAACTTTACAAGAACGCACGAGCAAAAGTTTCAGAAATTTCTAAGAGCACAAGAATCCAAAGAGACTCTATAAAATATAGAATGCAAAGAATGAAAAAAAACAAAGTTTATCATCAAATTTCTCCAAGATTAAGATTTTCTGGCATGGGATTCCCACTTTTATATAAGGTTGATATAAACATTATTGGTTCAAACTTAACAGAAGAAGATAAATTCCTAGCATATCTAAAAGCATCTCCTTTCGTGATCAATATTGAAAAAATCACAGGGAGATGGGACATATCATTAATAATAGTTACAAAAACCAATCATCACTTTGAAGAGATTTTCAAAGACATTAGATTAAAATATGGAGACATAATCAAGGATTATGATATTTCTACAATAAACAGAGTTGTCAAATGGTGGGATTACTCAGCACTCCTTAGATCTATTAAAGAATAAACTCCAAACCATTTAATACTAATAAATAACACCACAGTAGTCAAAACAAATACTGACCCTACTTAGAATAATTAACAAAAAAAGTAATCTTTTCATTCCTCTCAAGCTGTTTAATCTTATACTCCAACTTAGCAGCAGAACTTTTATCAGAAACAGAAATAGTATGCAACAACCGACCAAACTTTTTCCATTTCACATACTTACTCCCCTTTCCACTCTTATGAGCTTTCATCCTTTTATCTACATCATTAGTAATACCAGTATAAAGAGAATCATCCATACACTCCAAAATATATACATACCACATAACCATACAAAAACCCTTTCTAAATATAAACTTTTCCAACCAAAAGCTTTATAAACCAATATTTTCCCAACAAGAGGATGACTAGAATAAAAGGCCACGAAATAGCTCCAATAAACATAACAAATTCATTTGATAGGAGAGCTCACCAATACAAGAATAAGATAGTTACAAATCTTAAAAAGATAGGTATTCGTGATGATGACATTGAAGTTCCATTAGAAAGATTTGGAATTAAAAATGTTCCTGGAACAGCAACTTTTTGGTTTAATGACCACAGGTTATATTATAGTTACTCTCGTTCAAAAACATTTGTAAATAATCTTTATATTGTTCAAAAACTTATCGAACTTGAAGTTGAAGAAGTACTAAATGGAGAAAAGTCTGAACAAGAATTTTGTAACACATTTACTGAAGATAAGGATGTTGAAAACCAAAGAAAAGAAGCAAGAGAATTAATTGGTGTTTCTGAAGACTGTGTTGATATGGAAGAAATAAGTAAAAAATATAAAGTCCTAGCAAAAGATTCACATCCAGACATGCCTAATGGAAATCATGAAATTTTTCAGAAGTTAAACAGAGCACATAAGTTACTAAAAAGAGAACTAGAATAAAGTTATAAACCAATATTAATTATCAAAATTATGAAAATCCTCTTTGTATATCCCCCTTTCTGTACACCAGCCAGTCCACCATATTCAATCACAAATTTACACTCAAAAATAAAATCAGAAGTATTAGATCTTAACCTAGAATTCCACAAACTCAAATTCCCCATATACCAAGAATATTATCAAAAAGGAGATTGGGAAGATTATGAAAAAGTTACAAAAGAATATCACAAAAAAACATCAATAACTTATGCAAAAAACAACAGGAAAGTTCTCAATAATAAAAAACCAGAATTCTTTGACCAATTACTAAACCAGATTAAAGAAAAAAAAGCAGATATTGTTGCATTCAGTGTTGTATATTCCAGCCAAACATTTTACACTTACGCATTACTAAAAGAATTAAAAAATACAGTAGTTGGAGGTCCTGCAATCAACAAAAAATTAGTAGACCTAACTGATAAAACAATTGATCTAAAAGAAGAACAATTACAATTAGACTTTACAACATATGATAAATATTTCACACCAAAACAAGTAATACCAATAAAAAGTTCTTCAACTTGCCCTTATAAAAAATGTTCTTTTTGCACACACCACACAAACCAACCATACAAAGAATATGACTTAAACACAATTAAAAAAACAATCTTAAAATCAAAAGCTAAACATTTCTTTTTCATTGATGACATGATCCCAACAAAAAGATTAGTAAAAATAGCTGAAATGTTAAAACCATTAAATGTAAAGTGGACATGCCAATTAAAACCAACAAAAGACCTAACTTACCCAATACTAAAAACACTAAAAGAATCAGGATTAACTTTTATCATGTGGGGAGTTGAATCAGGAAACAATAGAGTTCTAAAACTAATCAACAAAGGAACAAACAAAGAAGACATAGAAACAGTTTTAGAAAACAGTCATAAAGCAGGAATAAAAAATATGACTTACATCTTGTTTGGATTCCCAACTGAAACAAAAGAAGAATTTCTAGAAACAATAGACTTTCTAAAAGATAACAACAAACACATTGACTTAATCACAACTTCCATCTTTGGCTTACAAAAAGGAACAGAAGTGTATAACAATCCAGAAAAATATAAAATAATTATAAAAGAAGAAAAAAGAACATTATTAGAACCCAAAATAACATATAAAGCAAAAGAAGGATTAACACAAAAACAAGCAAAAGAATTAAGAAACAAATACAAAGGAACAATAGAAAAAATTAATAAGTTTCCAAAGACAATGAATTTTTTTAGAGAACATATGTTATTGAGTATAAAATAAAAACATTTAATAACAATAACACATCCTATAATCATATGGATTACATATCTCTAGCAATTGGTGCAGTAGCAGGATTAATTATAGGATTAATCATAGGAAAATTTGTAACAAAAGTTGGCAAACTACAAGTAAGAAAAGAAGAGAAAATATTGCAAGTAAAAATGATATTCTATTTTGCAATAACAATAATAGTATTAATAGCAATTGCAGTAGGAATATATTTTCTAACAAAATCAGGTTTCATCTGAAAAACACTGCAGTTAAAACATAAAACCACCCTACAAAACATATAAAAAGAAAAGAAAAAGAAAAAATCCCATGAAATTAAAGATAGGAAACATCAATGCTACAGAACTAGCAAAAACATACAACACCCCCCTATATGTTTACAATAAACAAACAATTCTAAAAAGGATAAATGAATTAAAAACAAACTTTCCAAACACTAATATTTGCTATGCAATCAAAGCAAACAATAACCAGGAAATACTTAAATTAATCTCAGAACAAAACTTAGGCGCTGACTGTTCAAATGCAAATGAAATAAAGATGGCACAAAAAGCCAACTTTAAGATAGAAAATTCAATCTACACAGCAGTAAACCCAACCAATGAAGACTTAGAATACGCACTAAAGTCAAAAATAAAAATAAATTGTGATGACATTTCAGTTTTCAAAAGATTACTAGAAATTGGAAAACCAAAAATAATTTCATTCAGAATAAATCCAGGATTTGGAAAAGGAAAGTTCCCAAGCATAGTGGTTGGTGGACATGGAACCAAATTTGGAATGAATGAAGACTTAGCAAGAGAAGCTTACAGACTTGCAAAAGAAAAAGGGATCAAAAGATTTGGAATTCACATGATGACAGGTTCTGGTGTAAATTATCAAGAATATTTTACAGAATTAACAAACACTATCCAAGAAATTGCAAAAAGAATAGGAGATGCAACAAACATTGAGTTTGAATTCATGGACATTGGTGGAGGTATTGGAGTACCTTATGAACCACATGAAAAACAATTAGATATTGAAGCAATTGGAAGAAGTGTAGAAAAAGCTTTCAAACACAAAGCAAAACTTATGATTGAACCTGGAAAATATATAGTTGCAGAATCAGGAACACTATTAACAACAGTAACAACAATCAAAAATAATTTTATTGGAGTTGATGCAGGAATGGCAACATTAATCAGGCCTGCATTGTATGGTGCATACCACCCAATACTTTTAGCAAATAATATAGATGCAGAGTTCACACAAGAAGCAAACATTGTTGGACCTATTTGTGAAAACACAGATTTCTTTGCAAAGAACAGAGCAATGCCTAAAGTTGAAGAGGGTGATATCCTAGCAATAGAAGTAGCAGGTGCATATGGTTTTGTAATGGCATCATCCTACAATGGAGTACTAAAGCCAGCAGAAGTTTTAGTGAACAATAATCATCACCAACTCATAAGACAAAGAGAAGAAATATGAAAGTTATAAAATCTGGTGGAGAATCAACAGGCACAGCAGATAAGATTAAAGTTCTAACAGGTTATATTAAATCAATTCCAGAAACAATAGTTCTA
>Ga0233437_1007962_pt1 | contig 10020 bp, 11 predicted proteins | sample SI_122_August201_FD_182714 | JGI IMG/M metagenome (GOLD analysis project Ga0233437, IMG submission 182714) | Seawater microbial communities from Saanich Inlet, British Columbia, Canada - SI_122_August2016_200_MG | ecosystem: Environmental > Aquatic > Marine > Inlet | place: Canada: British... | reverse complement strand
GCACCAGTAGATCCAGTGCAATTAACTTTAGAAGGTATAAACTTGAGTCTGTTTCCGTCTATAAACAAGGGTGCGGAAAATAAAGTTGTTTTTATTGGATGTTATGCATGTGAGTATACTAGGGAAGCATTTCCGACTATTAAGAAATTAGCAGAAAGAGATGATACTGAATTTATATTTGCACATTTTCCAGTAAAGGATCAGACTGAACATTTGACAGACATACAGAATTGTGTAGATCCATCAAAACTTACAGAATTAAGTCAAACGTTGTTTGATATGACCCCAGAAGAAGTCAAGGATGTTAGTATAATAGATGAGTTGTCAGAAAAGTTCAATATAGACAAAGAATGTCTTAATACAACAAGAGAGCTTAGTAGTCAACAGTTTGATGAAATTCAAAAGACTGGTATATATGGAACACCATTGGTTTTTGTAAATGGTGAGCCTGTTGTTGGACCTAAACCAACGAGAGTATACAGAAGGTTGCTGAAATGAATGTTGAAAAATTAAGAGAAGATTTTCCGGTACTAAAAAAAGGAATAATCTATATGGATTCTGCTTGTGTTACGTTAAAGCCTAAACAAGTTGTGGAAGCTATGAATGAGTATTATTATGAGTTTCCTGCATGCGGTGGTAGAAGTAAACATTCAATGGGAGACAGGGTAACGGATGAAGTTGAAAAAGCAAGGAAGATTGTAGCAAATTTCTTTAATGCTAAAACTAACGAAATTGTCTTTACGAAAAATACAACCGAAGGAATAAATCTAGTTGCAAATTCTTTAGGTCTAAAAAAGGGTGACAAAGTAGTTACGAGTGATAAAGAACATAATTCTAATCTTATACCATGGCAGAAATTAAAAAAAATAGGTATAATACATGAGATAGTAAAATCAAATGATGATAATACGTTTAATCTTGAAGAATTTAGAGAAAAAGTAAAAGGAGCAAAGTTAGTGTCAGTTGTGCATACATCAAATGCAGATGGCGTAACGAACCCAATTAAAGAAATTATAAAAATAGCTCATAAAGAAGGTGCGTTAACATTAATTGATGCTGCTCAGTCTGCTGCACATAAAGAACTAAATGTAAAGAAATTGGATGTTGATTTTCTTGTCTGTTCTGGACATAAAATGCTAGGGCCATCTGGAACTGGAATCTTGTATGGTAAATATAAATTGTTAGAAGAACTAGATACATTCATCGTTGGCGGAGATACCGTTATGAACACAACGTATGACGATGCAAAGTTTGAGAGACCACCTGCTAAGTTTGAGGCAGGTCTTCAGAATTATGCAGGTATAATAGGACTTGGTGCTGCAATAAAATACTTACAGAAAGTTGGATTGAAGAATATTGCGAAGCATGAATATGAGTTGAATAAAAAAATTACTGATGCTTTAAAGGGTAAAATAGAAATCTTAGGGCCAATTGACCCAAAAGAACGCTCAGGAATAATTAGTTTCAATATTCCGGGTAAGGATCCACATGAAGTTGGAATGATGCTTGATCATATGGCACACATTATGGTTAGGTCAGGTGCTCATTGTGTACATTCATGGTTCAATGCACACGATATGCATGGTACTGCAAGAATAGCATTGTATTTCTATAATACTGAAGAAGAGTGTGATGTAGTGATAGAAAATATAAACAAAATTATTGATCTTTAATTTCCAACTGTTTTAGAAAAAATTGAACGAGCTTCTTTTTCGGATTTTGCTTTGACGAGAGCCCTTCCTTTGAATATGGTAATTTTTTTCTTTCGAACAAAATTTCCTTTTACTTTTATTTTCTTATCTTTTATTTGATAAAGTTCGCTTCCACATAACTTAGTTGCTTCTGTCTTTTTCTTTCCGGTTAAATATTCATATTTTTTAGCACAGACAGGGCAGTTTTTGTTTTTCTTAACCTTTAGTACTTTCATTTGGTTTGTCCAGATGTTAAAAGTAATCATGTTTTTTTCATAATCTTTACCCAACAACACCTTGATTGCTTGTGTTGTTTGTATTGCAGAAATAGAAGTGGTGATTGTATTTAATACACCTGCGCTAGAACATGTTGCAAGTCCGGTTGTTTCATTAAAGATACATCTAAAACAAGGACTTGTTGGCGTTATGACCCAGACTCGTCCTAGATTCCCGACAGCAGCAGAATATATCCATGGTATTTTGTTACTTTTAGCATATTCATTTATTAGAAAGCGAGTTTCAAGATTGTCTGTGCAGTCTAATATTAAATCGCATTTTATTTTAGAAATATTTTCAAAATCAAGGTCATCGTCAATTGCTAATACTTTCACATCAGGATTTATTTCCCCAAGACGATTTTTAGCAGTGGTTGCTTTTGGTTTTCCAACATCAGTTGTTACAAAAAGCAGTTGTCTTTGTAAGTTTGATAGTTCAATTATATCTCTATCTATAAGAATTATTTTTCCAATACCGGCACGAGTAAGTAATTCAGCGGTAGCCGTTCCAAGTGCACCAACTCCGATGATAGCAACGGTGCTTGAAATAAGTTTTCCCTGGCCAGACTTGCCTATGATTTTTTCTTGCCTAGTGTATCTCATAATAGAAAACTTTGTTGTTTTGATATATAACGGTTTCTCTATGTTTGTGTTTGGATTGGTGGTAATTACAGGAAAAGGTAAACACTTAAATACTTGAACAACTATTCAAGTATTATGAATAAGAAAATACTACAATTCTTTCAGGCTTTGTCAGATGAGACTAGGTTAAGTATAGTGCTTTCAATAATGGATAGTCCAAAGGCCGTAACAGATATTCATAAGGCTATAGATAGCGATATAACGTTGTCAGCGGTTTCTCACCAATTAAGATATTTATCTAATCTTGGCATAATCACATGCAAAAGAAATGGTCGAGAAAAAGTTTACCGACCTTCTGATGATTTCTGCTGGTGTATATTAAAAGATGCTGATAATCACTTCAATGGTAAATGCGGATGTTGTAAAAAATGAAAAAAGTTCAAATACAGGTAACCGGAATGCATTGTGCAAGTTGTGCAAAAATTGCAGAGAGAGCGCTTAAGAAAGTAGGCGGAGTAGAAGGTGCTAATGTAAATTATGCTACTGAAAAAGCGACTGTTGAATATAATCCTACAAGAATAACCGTAAAAAAACTTGAAGAAACGATTATAAGTGCAGGGTATGGTGTAGAAGTTAAAGATGAGATGAAAGAATTAAAAGACGCATCAAGAAGAATGTGGATTTCATGGGTTTTTACAGGTGTTATCATGGCTATTATGGTTCCACATATGTTTTTTGGTGTGATGATACCAGGAATGAATATAGCATTTCTTGTTTTAGCATTTCCAGTCATATTCATAATAGGAAAAGATACTATGATTTCTGCTTTTAAGTCGATTTTTCAAGGAAGCGCGAACATGGACGTTCTTATAATGATGGGAACTCTTGCAGCATATGTCACAGGTATAGCAATATTCTTTTTACCAGTAGCAAATTATGCAGGAATTTCAGCTATGATAATGACGTTTCATCTCACAGGAAGATATATAGAGACGAAAGCGAAAGGAAAAGCATCGCAAGCTATAAAGAAACTTTTGCAATTAGGTGCAAAAACAGCTAATGTAGAAGGCAAAGGAGATATCCCAGTAAGTGAAGTAGAAATGGGAGATATAATGATTGTAAAGCCTGGTGAGAAGATTCCAACAGATGGTATAGTTACTTTTGGTGATAGTTCAATTGATGAGTCTATGGCTACTGGCGAGAGCATTCCGGTTAAGAAAAAGAAAGGCGATGAAGTCATAGGTGCGACAATCAATCAGAAAGGAATGTTAAAGGTAAAAGCTACAAAGATAGGAAAAGATACTTTTCTTAGTCAAGTAATAAAGATGGTTGAAGAAGCTCAAGGAACAAAGGTTCCGATTCAGGTTTTTGCCGATAAGGTAACTGCTGTGTTTGTTCCTGTTGTGCTTGTTTTAGCATTACTTACGTTTGTACTATGGATAATATTTCCAGCATTTTTTGTGTCAATAATAATATCTGCACAAACTATATTGCCATGGGTTAATCCTAATCTTAATGTGTTTTCACTTGCATTATTTGCAACTATTGCTGTCTTGGTTATTGCTTGTCCTTGTTCTTTAGGGCTTGCTACACCTACTGCATTGATGGTAGGATCAGGAAAAGGTGCTGAGAATGGAATATTGATAAAAAACGGTGCTGCCATACAAATAATGAGGAATGCAAAAGTTATAGTGTTTGATAAAACAGGGACGATAACCAGAGGAAAGCCAGAGATAACAGATGTAATAATTGCAAATGGATTTACAGAAGAGGAACTCTTACAGGTGGCTGCATCAATTGAGCAGGTATCAGAGCATCCGCTTGCACAGGCGATTGTGGATAGAGCAAAGGAAATGAAGTTAAAACTTGTTGAACCAACAGGATTTGCATCAATAACAGGAAAGGGTGTTACGGGTATAGTTGATGGAGCACTAGTGCAGATAGGAATGAGAGTTGTTAATGATGATTCTTTTAGTGAGGATATTGAAAAATTCGAAGGTCAGGCAAAGACTGCGATACTTGTGTCTATAGATAAAGAAACCGCAGGTGTTATTGCAGTTGCTGATGCAGTAAAAGAGGAGTCTCAAACTGCAATAAAGGACCTAAAAGAAATGGGCTTCATGACTGTGATGATTACTGGTGACAATAGAAGAACGGCAGAGGCGATTGCTAAGGAAGTTGGAATAGATCGTGTGCTTGCTGAAGTTCTTCCAGAGGGAAAGGTTGATGAAATAATTAATCTTCAGAAAGAACATGGTATTGTTGCTATGGTTGGTGATGGAATAAATGACGCGCCAGCACTTACTCAGGCGGATATTGGGATTGCCATAGGGACAGGAACCGACATAGCAATTGAAAGTTCTGACATAACGTTGGTTAGAGGTAGTCTTGATTCTGTTGTTGCTGCAGTAAAATTGTCTAAGGCGACCTTTAGGAAGATAAAGCAGAATTTGTTTTGGGCATTTTTCTATAATTTAGTTGCCATACCACTTGCAATGACTGGGCTTTTGCATCCTGCGATTGCTGAGGCTGCAATGGCACTTAGTAGTATAACGGTTGTTACGAATGCTAATTTGCTTAGAAAAGTCAAGTTAAAGTAGTTAAATTCTCGTCGAAAACAGGTGTTTATATAGGGATATATGCATATATGCACATAATATTTACATACTTCTATGAGTATACCTATTCGGGTAGTCCGAATGAATCTATACGTTGAAGCCAAAGATTTTTGCTCAAAATGTGGGCGAGAACTAGACGATGATGACATGGAGGTATGCAAGTACTGCATCCTTTACGGTCCATGATTGTTTAAAGACTATAGTATTTTATGATTAGGGAGATTCTTCTATGTCACGTTGAATAGAAGTGAAGATTTGACATTGTGATGTTAGTACCTACGGTAATAGGGAATAGAGGTTGATGTGGTAGGGGGCACCAAAGGGAAATGTTGTATAGCTAATTGTTTATGCAAATTCCTTGAAAGTGCTCATTATTTCTTTAGATGTAATTTCTTTCTGAATAAGGTAAAGTAAAAATAAAATTTATTTTAGTATTTTACCTGTTTTCAAATACCACATGTACAAATCAAGTTCTGCCGAGTTCATATCGAACTTTTTTGCAATGTTGTTAAATTTCTTTTCAATTTCTAGGTAGATGTTTTTTGAAAGTGTTTTGGGGATAGTTTTGATGTATCCACATTCATGCATTAATCTTAGTATGTGTCTATCGAGTATAGCAAGTTTTGTGTATCCTACATTTCTCATGAAGTGTGATGCTTCCTTGTACCCAAGTCCTTTTATGTTTTTTACAAGCCACTCACGTGCTTCTTTTTCACCATCATAAAGCACGATGTCTGTGATTTTTTCTTTTATGTCAATGTGTGCTCTTGCTTCAACTATGTATTTTGATTTGTTGTTATGGAAACGATGTTTGTTTGTGATTATACACTGTCTTACATCATCAAAACAAGCATGGCAAAATCCTGTAGCGCCAAGATCTTTTTGTATCTGGATAGCAGTTTGGGCTTTAGAATTTGCCGTAAGCAGACAGAAGCATAGTTCTGAGAACCATTCTTTTGTGCTTTTGTGTCTGAAGCATCCAAATTCTCGAAGTCTACACTCTATAGTTTTTTTTACAAGAGATTTTTTTAATGCTTCTATTTCGTTAATGAGCTTAGTGGTCATTCGCTTTTCCAAAGTCCATGTAGGTTGCAAAGTTCACGAGCGGTTATGTCGCTTGTGTCGGTTAGGCAGAATTCAGCTTGTGGTTTTTCTCCTGGTTTTAGCCTTTTTTCTGCTATTACAGAGTTGTTTCTTAATAGTTGTATTAATTGAATCCAGTGAGCGTCCATCATAGGATGATCGATTGACCCTACATTGACTACTACTTTATCTCCTTCTATTTTAACGATTGGAACGTGCTTTTCGTTACCTTCCTGTACGGTAGATTTCGCTTCCATAAGGTTCATAGCTTGATTGCAACAGACAAGTATTCCATCGTGTGCTTCTATTACTGAAACAATGTTTCCACACACATTGCATTTGTATATTTCGTTTGGTTTAGTCATTTAATTCATCCCCTGTTTTGATACTTTTGGAGTATATTTTCTCTATTCTTATAGTTTATTGTTTTTAATAGTCTAAGAGGGATTGATAATCCCAAGAGCAGATTCGATCTCGGGCTTATTGAATCCAACTATTATTTTGCCATTTATATCTATAACTGGTACGCCCATTTGTCCTGATTTTTCTACCATTTCGTGTGCTGCTTCGTGGTCTGATGCAACGTCTATGTCTTCAAAATCAATGTTATGTTCTTTTAGGAAATCTTTTACTTTATGGCACCATGGACATGATGGCGTCGAGTATACTTTTGGTTTAGTCATTTTATTTGCACCTCGCGGTATGTTTATATTTCTTTGTCATCAACATTCATAATTTCCATAGAATCATTTAATTCTTTAACGAGCTCGTCAACATCAATATTATGTGAACGAGCTGTTTGTTCGAGTGTTTCCCATGTGGCTATGTGGCACCCTACACATTCTATTCCTCGCTCATTGAGCGTTAGGATGGATTCAGGGCATTGTTTTACAATGTCTCCTATAAGGGTCTTTTTTGTCACTTTTTTATTCAATTTCATTGTAGTTCAAATGGTAATACGGCAATTAGATATATAAAAGTAATCACTTTTAAAAATAAGTGAATTGCCATTAATTCAAATATTATAAAGGAAATCTTTATAAAATATGGATGTTTATGCTTTAAATGTAAAATGGCTAAAAACGAGGAAAACTTCAAGGATTTGCAGGAATTTAGGAAAAAAATTCAACTTAATGTAAAGCTTGATCTTGATGATCGTGATAATACGATACTTGCAATGTTACAGAATAATCCAAACGTTTCTCAGAAAGATATGGCTGAAAAGATAGGGCTTTCTCAACCTTCTGTTGGCGCTCGTATACGAAAACTTCAGCAGAAAGGAGTGTTGCAAACTGTTTCCGGTGTTAATTTTCGTGTTGTTGATCTTAGTCTTGCAAAGGTAGATATTAATGCAACAGATACTACTGCTATTGTCAAAGAGTTTAAAGATTGCCCATTTTTTATTAATGCTCTAATACTATCAGGGCGGTATAATTTGTGTCTATTTTTTATGGCGACTGATTTAAAGCGACTTGAAGGAATAGTAAATTATCATCTTCGTGGTAATCCTAAAGTAAAAGATATAGAAATGAATATTGTTATATCCACTGCAAAAGATCTTGTTCTTCCATTAAATGTGAATTATGATAATGAAGCTCAAGTAACATGTGATCAACATTGTCATAAGAATATAGACTTTTCTTAAAATTAAAACATCCCCCTAAGATAAACTACTTGTGTCTTTGTTGGTATTCTGCGCATTTTATACAATAGTGTAATGCATCAGTGCTGTTTTGTTCTAGTTTCTCGCTGCATAATTCACAAACGTTTTTTTTCATTTTATTACCTCGTTTTGTTTTTTTATAATGTTTTTAGCGTACCAAGCGCATATTTACTTCGTTCGTGGCGCGTGGATGCGTTTATTCATATAATTTTGTCTTAGGATGAAACGCATACCACGCGTATCCTAGTTTATCACTCGGGACGCTTGGTATGCTTTATTTCAATTCGTATAGTTTTGTCTTAGGATGAAACGCATACCACGCGCATACTTACTTCGTTCGTGGCGCGTGGATGCGTTTATTCATATAATTTTGTCTTAGGATGAAACGCATACCACGCGAACCAAAAGTCTCTTTCTTTTACGATCTCTTCTCCTGTGTCTGTGTTTGTTATTTTGACTATTCCAGATGGGTCACGTTCGATTTTTAGTTTTGTACCGCCCACAATATCTTCAATGACACCTTTTTCTATGAGGTCTTCTTCACGGTATGCTTTGAATTCTCCATTGATCTCTATTCCGAATACGACGGTTTTTGCGTGTATTCGATCATCAGTATTTTCTACAGGGAAAAATAGAAAACTATCTTCGTAATAGTTACCATATGGGTCATGACCATATTCGCGATCAAATCCAGTATCTTTGCTTAACACTTCTGAGTTTGGATGTGCATCTTTCCAGTCTCTCCAAGAAACCGTATCTATTGATATAGGTGTAAGTCGGCTTCCAGTTAGTTCACCAATTATTGCAAGTCCATCAATTTGAGTCCAATAAGAATCAGTTAGTCTATCGTACATGACAAGGTTTGAGTTATAGAGTTTACCTGACGTGCCAAATTCTACCTCTTCCCCGTTAATTTTTCGTTCATAGGCAATGCCTGATCCACACAATGGACAATATGTGATTAATAGTGGGTCGCCTCCGATTTCGTCATTAACTATCTCATGCCAAACTAATATTTGAAGAGGATATACACGTTCTATACCTTTGTATGTAAGAACAAGGACAAGTTCATTGCCTTGTATCCATTTGTCTGCATCTTCTACAGAAACAAATGTAGGATTATCAATTGAGGGGATTCCATCTTTTGGTGGTCCGCCACCTTGTATTTTGTCTGGGTTTACAAGATATTTTGTACCATCAGAAGTGACTTTGACTTCTTCACTATTTTCTTTTACAATATTACCTGTAGTAGAAAGCCTAACCCAGTTGCTTCCGATGAAAAGTCCTGCAATTATAACGATAGTTGCTATTGTAATTAGGATTATAGTTTTAGTTTTTTTCATGATTACACCTTTTTATTTTAGTTTTGATTATCCAAATATTCTAAACACGAAAATAAGATAATATACTGAAATAACGAGCATAATGATTCCTGTACTGAGATTTATAATGCGCTTGTGTTTTGTTAAGAAGCCAATAACTTGCTGGCTTGCTGCTGTTGATATTAACGATAACACTAATAGTGGAGCTCCCATTCCTATTCCAAAAAACAGGAAATTAAGTACATTTGTAACCGGGTTTGTTATAAGGAATGCTCTTGCAAAAAACGCAGCAATTAATGCAGGATTACAGGGAAGTACAATTGCACCAAAGAAGAACCCCATAACATATGATCCGAATAAAGGATTTTTCGTTTTTGGTGTTTTTATTTGCGGGAAAAACTTGTTGAGCTCAAAATTGAATATAAGTAGTAGGCTTACTATTATTAGCATTCCAAAAGCTATTGGCGATATTATTCCCACTATTTTTGTAAGTGATGCCTGAAGTATTGTTGTAAAGAGCAAACCAAGTAAAAGCATAAACGATATGACTCCTGCAACCATCAGAAGACCTAATAGTAAAAGTGTTTTTCTGGTGGTTTCTTTCTTTATTCTGTTTGCAAGATACGAAATAAACCCAGGGTATAGTGGGAGTACGCATAAAGCCGTAAGTGGAGTAAGTAATCCAAGAGTAAACGACGTAAAAATGTTTGCAAACACTCCTACCATTTATTTAACACCCTCTCTCTATTTCTTCAAGTAACACATCGGATGATTTTAATCCGCGTT
>Ga0233437_1007957_pt1 | contig 10023 bp, 8 predicted proteins | sample SI_122_August201_FD_182714 | JGI IMG/M metagenome (GOLD analysis project Ga0233437, IMG submission 182714) | Seawater microbial communities from Saanich Inlet, British Columbia, Canada - SI_122_August2016_200_MG | ecosystem: Environmental > Aquatic > Marine > Inlet | place: Canada: British... | reverse complement strand
TATGGGATCGGTGAACCCCTTCATGACGAATGGACCGTAGGGTTCAAGCCGGGCAAGATCATCTGTCTTGCCGAGCGCTGCGCGGATAGCCGCAGAAACGAGAATTTCGCCGCCCTTCGCGATGGCAACAATACGCGCCGCCAGTTGGACGGTGACGCCGAAAAGGTCATTGCCCTCAACGATCGGTTCACCGCAATTGATGCCGACATTGGCGCTGAGAGGAAGCTCCAGGTTTTTCTTCGAATGTTCGCGCAGGCCGTCTCGGATGGCGAATGCGGCGCGAAGCGCATTTTCCGGGTTCATGAAAGCGGCCATGATTCCCGATTGAAGCTGCTTGATTTGTTTGCCCCCGTATTCCATCAGGGCGCGGGCCGCGATGGTGGTGTGTATCCGCAGAGCTTCACGGGCCGTTTCATCACCCCTTTCGGCGAGCAGATCGTCAAATCCCGCGATGGAGGTGAACATTACAGTCACCGACAGCTTTTCCTCTGGAGGTGTCGCGGGTTTGATCCAGGTCCCGATGGAGGTGTGCAAGCGCAAGGCCGAGTCCGCTTTTTGCGCCAGTTCGGCGAAGATCGCCTCGCGGCCGCTCGCGAACATGTCCATATAACGCGGATCGGAAATCAAATATTCCACATAGGCGCCGGAAAAACCGTCTGCCTGTTCCGCAGGGACGCCCAACGCTCGAACCGCGCCGCTCATAACCTTCTGTGCCGCCTCGGGGGGAATGCCACGCTCCTGGCATAAGGCTTCGGTTACCCCGGCCGCGAACAGGTTGATGCCGAACTTGATGTAAGGGTCGCGCAAGTCGTAAGCGCCGCGAACCGGGCCAACGGCCTTACGAAGATAGGTGATGATTATACGAAGTTGTTTGTTGGCGTCCTTGGGAAGTGAGATGCCGCCCTTTTTGCGCCTCAGCGGGGCGGTTACCCGCTTCGCTAAGCCAATTTCCGGATCGGCACCGGACGGCGCGTCCTCCGCTTGGTCCGTCCCCGACAAATGTTTCCGCAAACGCCGCCAGGCCGTGGCCGCCGACCCGGTTTTCGGCGAAATCACAACCGCCAGGGCGAACGCGATGGCCAGAGATGCAGCGCACAAAAGGGTGAGTATGGCGACGAAGCGACCGCTTTGCGCCGTCGACACCTCCGCAGATTCCGTCTCCCCGAAAATGTAGGCGAGTAGGCCGGTTAAAAGCACAGCCAGGATAAAGGCGAAGAAGGTTCCGGAAAGCGCCTTTCCCACCGCGCCCGCGGGCAACTGGTCGTCTTTTGGCGAGTAAGTCAGGGTGGTCTGCGCATCCCGATAGGTTCTGATCGCGGAGACATATTCGCTGCGTGATACGCCGGTGCCCGTTTCCAGAGAACGCCCAATATTCCGGCGGCCCCGTCGGCTTTTATATACAACGTGCTCTTCCGCGATGTCGGCGTAGTCGTCGTAGACATCCTTGACGACCTTGACCCCCGTAACGCTGGGGTTGCGGTCCATTTTCTTGCCCAGCCGAACGGCCGCCACGCGATCGTCGGGGCCGAACCGCGCATAAATCTCCCAACGCGAATGGCGCAGGACATAGACCTGGAAGGTGACACTAATATGCGATTCGGCCATTCCGTCTCCGCACGCGCAGCGACCGTCGAGGCAAGCGAATACCGCTCCTCCTTAGGGTACACGCTAACCCTTGTTTCCTAAAGAAAGATTACCCCGGTGCGGGGGCGAAGCGCAGTGACGAAAGGCACTTCGAAAAAGGTGGACGTGAATTGCGCACGCAAAAAGGGCGCCGCCAACGTTCCAGCGCCCTTGAAAACACTCGCGATCAGACCTTGCTTTAAATGCCGAGGTCTTTGAACCGCTTGTTGAACTTGGCCAACTGACCGCCGCTATCAACCAGACGATGCACGCCGGTCCACGCCGGATGGGTCTTGGGATCGATATCCAGCTTCAGGACGTCGCCTTCCTTGCCCCACGTCGAACGGGTCGTGTAGGTGCTGCCGTCGGTCATCTGGACGGTAATATCATGGTAGTCAGGATGGATGTCTTTTTTCATAACTTAACTCCGCTTCAAGCGGCGCACTATATAGCCAAGCCTTGGCTTCGGATCAAGTGCGCTTTCAGTTGTTTTGCCAATGAATTTCGCAAAATCGAATAATTCTTCACTATTCGCCCTCTTTTTGCCGTTTTGAAGCGAACCGCGTCGCCTGAAGGGCCAGAAAAAACACCGTCAGCATAATGGCCGCCGACACGAAATAGGGGGCATGGCGCCCTAACGTGGAAAACAGTACTCCGGCGAAGGCCGGACCAACGACTCGGGCGAAAATAGATGCGGAACGCGATACGCCGAGCGTGCCGCCGCGACCTTCGGGTTCGGCCTCGAGTGAAATCAGGCTGTTCAACGCCGGGGTGATCACGCTGAAACCGTATGCGAGACCGGCCATAACCAAAAGCAGCACCGGCGGGGTTTGCGCGAACGGAAGAAAAAAGAACGATATGCTCAGTACCAATGCACCCTGAACAACGAGAGCCCGCTCGCCGAACCATCGAGTCAGCCTGCCGATCATTCCGCCTTGAATAAGGATGCTGAGAAGCCCGACAAACGCCAAAACGAAGCCGATATGGCGTGGCCCCCAACCGAACCCGCGTTCGGCCCACATGGCGAAGGTCGTTTCCATTCCGGCCATGACGAAAGTGGCCAGAAACATCAACCCGATCCAGTAGGTCAGGTTGCGGTTTCGACTGGCCTCCGCCAATTGCGCCATCATCGATTTTTTGGGCCGGGCGGCGACCCGGGCGCGAATTTCATCCGACAGCGATTCCTTGAGGATGGCGATGGCCAGACACAGGGAAACGAAGGAAAGGCCGGCGGCGGCGAACGCGGGCGTCTGATAATCGGCGTTCAAGGCGTCCGGCCCGGCGAGAATGCCGCCGATTGCGGGTCCGACGAAGAACCCCAGGCCATAACCGGCCCCGATCATTCCCATGCCGCGTGCTCTGTTTTCGGGCGTGGTCGAATCCGCAACATAGGCGAAGGCGGCGGAGATGTTTCCGGCCATAAAGCCACCGAGCGCGCGCGTGGCGAACAGCATCCACAGGGTATCGGCAAAGCCCAGCCATACGTACGAGACAACCGCGCCTGCGAGGCTTGCGATCAGCACCGGGCGTCGACCTATGCGATCACTCAGACCACCCCACCAGGTCGCCGAAAAAAGCTGCGCCAGAGAATATGTGGCAAGGACGAGGGTAACGACATAGGGCGCGGCATCGAAATGCTCGGCATAAAACGGCAGCAGCGGAATGATAATTCCGAACCCGAGCAAATCAATGAAGACAATCAAAAACAGGATGAACATGTTTGCTTGGGCTCTTGCGAATTCTGAAAGGCCGGTGGAATTAGAGTGTGGTGATGACCGGCTGAAATTTCTACCGTTGGGTGAGCTTGAATTCGATGCGGCGATTGCGCCGATAGGCGTCCTCGTTGTCTTGCGGATCGATAGGCTGGAATTCACCGAACCCGGTCGCCGCCAGATTGCCGGTCGCGATGCCTTGTTCGATCATGAACTTGACCACGGATATGGCCCGCGCCGTCGACAATTCCCAGTTGGACGGAAACTGTGCCGTGCGAATGGGCCGTTTGTCGGTGTGGCCGTCGATGCGCAGAACCCAATCAATGTCCGAAGGAATCCGCGCGGCAAGATCAAGAAGCGTTTGCGCAAGTTGCTTCAGCTGGGCCGTTCCGGCATTTTGCAACTCAGCTGAACCGCTGGCGAACAGAACTTCCGACTGGAAGACGAAACGGTCGCCGACAATGCGCACACCCTTTTTCTTGCCCAGCAATTCACGCAAGCGGCCAAAGAATTCGGAACGGTAGCGCGAAAGCTCCTGCACCTTTGAAGCGAGCGCCGCGTTCAGCCGTTTGCCCATGGCCGCAATCTGCACCTTTTGCTTGACGGCGAGCAGTTCGGAAGCATCCAGCGCCCGTGCGATCCCGGCGACCTGTTCACGCAAAGCCCGCATCTGGCGATTGAGAAGGGCGACCTGAGCGCGTGCCGAGTCCGAAAGATCTTTTTCCGCCAGCAGCGCCTTGCGCTCTTCATCAAGCTCGGTCTGCGATTTGTCCAGCTTTCCCGACAGGCCGGCGATTTCGGTTTGCAGTTCTGCCTTGAGCGCTTCAAGCGCTTCGACCTGGTGGGCGAGAGTGGCCAGTTTATTGACCTGCACGGCGATTGCGGCCTTGTCGGCCATGATTGTTTTGAAGGCTTCTTCCAGTTCGCGGTTAAGGCGCGTTGCCTCTTCTTCGGCGCTCTCGGCGCGAAAACTGATGCTCTCCAACGCGCTTTGCAGGTCGTCGCGCTGGGCGACGGAGGCCTGGAGTTCGTCTGACAGCTGCGAGACATTCAGCCGAAGGTCAGCCGTTTCGCCGCGCTCCAGCGCCAGCATGTCGGCAAGTTCGCTGACTTGCCCCTGCAGTTTCTCAAGCGCTTCGTCGCGGCCCGACAGCGCCTCGTTCAGAAAGAACTGGGCCAGCACGAATACCATCAACAGGAAGATGACGACCATCAGCAGAGCTGCCAGCCCATCCACGAATCCCGGCCAGATGTTCTGGCTGCGGTCGAAACGGCGAGATAAGGCGGCCATTGTTGGGTTAGCGCTGCGACAGGTCGGACGCGGCCGATGCGGCGGCAACCGTCCGTGCCAGCAGTTTGATTTCACTGCGCAGCTGCTGGATGATTTCTTCGCGTCCCGCGCCAAGCTCCTCAAGCAGACGCGCGACGTAGACATCCAGATTGCGGATATGGGCGCGGGTCGACTCGTCCATCCCGTCGTTCCGTCCGCCGGCCCCTTCTGCCAGCCGCAGCAGGATGGGTTTCATTTCCATCTGGCTTTCCGCCAGCTTCATCATCAGCGTCTGCTCGGTGCGCATATGATCGGAAAGCGTGCCCAGCTTTTCCATCAGGGTTGTCAAATTGGTGTTGGCGAAGTTGCGTTCGTCCTCGCCGCGGGCCAGCGTGCGCTGGAGGTTTTCCAGGCTTTCCGCCGTTTGTTCGAGAAGCGCCTGCACATACGCCGGTACCGAATGATCGCCATCGCCGGGAAGCGCGCCCGAGGACAGCCGCGTCAGGCTGGAAAGCCATTCTTCCAGATCGTTGAAGAAACGGTTCTGGGCCTGACCCGCCTGAAGGTCCAGAAAGCCGAGAACCAGCGATCCGGCCAGACCGAAGAGCGACGAACTGAATGCCGTTCCCATGCCCGACAACGGGGCCTCCAGACCACGCTTCAAATCGTCGAACACGCCTGCCAGATTGCCGCCTGCGGCGGACAGCCCACCAATGACGTCGCTGATGGACGCGATTGTCTCAAGAAGGCCCCAAAACGTCCCCAGAAGGCCCAAGAAAATGAGAAGACCGACGGTGTAACGCGAAATATCGCGGCTTTCATCCAAACGCGAGGCGATACCGTCCAGAAGCGAGCGCATGGCCAGGGCCGAAAGGCTGAGCTTGTCACTGCGCTCGCCCAGCATGGTCGCCATGGGGGCCAGCAGTTTCGGATCCTTGGTTTGGGAATGACCCTTGATGTCACCACGGAAACTGTCGATCCACGCGACCTCGGGATAAAGCCTGACCACCTGACGGAAGTTATAGATGATGCCCAGAAGCAACACGCCCAGGATCAGCCCGTTGAGCGGCGCGTTGGCCATAAAGGCGGTTTGCAGGGGGCCGAAAAGAACCCCACAAACGACGATTACCGCCAAAAGAAAGAGGCTCATGCGGGTCAGAAATAGGCGAGGCCGGTTCATGGCAGGGCGGCTTTCAAGAAACTAGAATTCACTCGTTTGTCATCGTTCAACAACATTGATGTCGACCCGGTTGACCGGTTTTTCGTCCGTCCGGTCGCCGAGCGCGCGGACATCGATTCGCGTGCTGCGAAGCCCGCTTTCGATCAGGAAAGATCGAACCGACAGCGCGCGGGACAACGAAAGGCGGCGCGCCTTGCTTGACGACAACGATTCGCCTCCTGCGTAGGCGAGAAGCTGCAGCCGCAAGTTCGAATCATCAATTACATTGTCCACAAGTCCCTTAAGAATGTCCCGGGACGCTGTAGGAAGTTTGGATACGCCTGCATCGAAGATGATTTTCGTTGCGGTGCCGACTTCGGCCTTGCTTCCGTCGGCCTTCTTTTCCGCAGCCGGAGTCAAGGCCGCGACTTTCGCGGGCTCCGGCGCGGGTTTGGCGGCCTCTGGCGGTGGTGGGGGAGCCGGCGGGGCGACCGCAGGCTCGGGCGGCGGGGCATCTGCCTGCTTGGCGGCCATCTGCGGAACTGCCGGTTTTGCCGGTTTCACAGGCTCAGGCTTGGCCGGAGGGGCCGCCGCGGGCTTTGCCATGGGCTTCACAGCAGGTTTTTCGGGCGTAGCCGATTTCTCGGGCGAGGGCTCCGGAAGGGTTTTTCCGGGAATGTCCATGTTCGACACGGGAGGCGTGGCCGGGGGAACGACGGCGTTGGTGGTTGGAGCCCGCAAAACGACGCGGTTCTTATCAGTCGCCGGAATTGGCGCTCCGCCACCTTTGGGCGTCACGTGCAATCTGGAAACCGGCGAGGCCGGTCCCGGAATGACCAGGGTTCCGGAATAACCGGCACCGGGCGCGAACGATTTTGACGCAGCCGCGGAACTGCTTGCGTCAAGGACGCTCAAATCAACGGTTACATAGGGATTATCGCTGGCGTAGCCCCCGGATGATTGCGCAACGGCGTCGGACACCGACAAGGTTTGCGCACCCAGAAACACGGAAAATACGGCGAATGGCCCCCAACCGAAAATAGGCGGGATGGCACGATGGAAAATGGGTCTTTTGTTCATGGCGCTACTGTTTCCCCCAGACGAACGGGCAGCCCAAATGCGATCCAACAGCAATTCCCCTCACTGTTCGATCAAAATATGCGCGTTCACCATAGCCAACGGCCACGCGCCGCACAACCGGTTCGTTTTGTTGAGAGACGTTTGAGTTTGGCGAAAATCAATCCCGCGCTTTGGTCGATTTGCGCAGGATGTCGCCAAGCGGCCCGTGCATATCGGGCGTTGCGGCAAGTACGTTGTTTTTGGTCAGGAATTTCCGGCCGCCGTCAATTTCGGTCACGAACCCACCGGCCTCGCGCACCAGAACCGCCCCGGCGGCGATATCCCAAATGCTGATACCGGTTTCCCAATATCCTTCAAAGCGCCCGGCGGCGACATAGGCCATGTCCAGCGCTGCCGCGCCAAACCGGCGCACGCCCGCGCATTCGCCCATAACGGCCGCCAGTTGACGGCCAAACGGTTCGTGATTTTCGGTTCCCTTGAAGGGAATGCCGGTGGCGAACAGGGAATCGTCCAGACTTGATCTTGCGGAAACCCGCAGCCGCTTTCCGTTCAAATGCGCGCCCTGGCCTTTTTCGGCCCAGAACATCTGGTCGCCGACGGGTTCATAGACAACGCCTGCCAGAATGTCGCGGTCGCGCTCAAGGGCGATGGAAATGGCGAAATGCGGAATGCCGTGCAGGAAATTGGTGGTTCCGTCCAGCGGGTCGATAATCCACCGGTTGGAATTATCCTTCCCTTCGACGACCCCCGATTCTTCCATGACGAAGCCGAAATCGGGGCGCGCCCGGTGCAACTCGGCATACAGGGTTTGTTCGGCCTTTTTGTCGGCGGTGGATACGAAGTCGGCGGGACCTTTGCGCGAAACCTGAAGGTTTTCGACTTCGCCGAAGTCGCGAACCAGGTTGCGCGCCGCTTTCTGGGCGGCGGCGACCATGACGTTTATCAAAGCGGAACGAACAGCCATCTTTTTTGATTAATCCTTTGCGCGTTCCACGTAGGTGCGGTCCTGCGTGTTGACGACGATACGGGTCCCCGCTTCGATGTGCGGCGGCACCAGAACGCGTACGCCGTTATCGAGAACCGCCGGTTTGTAAGACGAAGACGCCGTTTGTCCCTTGACCACGGCATCGGCCTCGACCACTTCGAACACGGCATGATCGGGCAGCGCCACGCCCAGAGGCTCGCCTTCGTAAGATTCGATCATGACTCCCATGCCTTCCTGCAGGAACGGGATCTGTTCTTCGCCCACATCCTCGCCGGCGATGGAAATCTGATCATACGTCTCGTCGTCCATGAACGTGTACATGTCGTCGGCGGCGAACAGGAATTGGAATTTTTTTTGCTCCAGACGCACCCGCTCGACGGATTCCGATGAACGGAAGCGTTCGTTCAGCTTGGATCCGATGCGGATATCCTTGAGTTCTACCTGAAGATAGGCGCCGCCCTTGCCGGGCTGGGTGTGTTGGATTTTCACGGCCCGCCACAGGCGGCCCTGATGTTCGATAACCATTCCTGGACGGATGGTGTTTCCATTAATTTTCATGGTTCTAACCGTACGTTTGGGTGACGGGATTAAATTGCGGCGCGGAACCTACCAGCTTGCGGGATCGGACGCAACGCCAAGGGTTATTCCGCTCCAGCGATTCTGCGGTTAAATGCCGCGACCGCGTCCGCCGGGCCGTCAGTGTGGTTCCAGATGCCGCCGACGATGGCCAGGAAGTCGGCTCCGGCTTGGATTAGCGGCAGGCAGTTGTCGATGGTGATGCCGCCGATGGCGACGCAGGGGACGGTGGTTATTTCGCTCCACCATTCGAGGATTTCAGGCGACGCCTGGGCTTTGGGGTTCTTGGTTTCGGTCGGATAGAACGCGCCGAAGGCCACGTAGTCGGCGTCCTTTTCGCCCGCTTCCATGGCCAGATGGCGCGAATCGTGGCAGGTGACGCCGACGATGGCGTTCGGGCCGACAGCGGCGCGCGCTTGCTGATAGGACGCATCTTCCTGCCCCACATGAACGCCGTCGCAGCCCATTTCGGCAGCCAGATCGGGGCGGTCGTTCATCAGCACGGCGACATCGCGTGACTGGGCGATGGGAAGAATGGCTTCGGTGGCACGGCGGATTTCATCGTCGTCGATGTCTTTGAGGCGAATTTGCAGGCAGGCCACGTCGCCGCCATCCAGGGCTGAGGCGAGCGTAGTGGAAAACGGCGCAATTTCAATGCGCGGCGGCGTAATCAGATACAGGCGGCAGTTTTGTGTGCTCATGGTTTTTATCCGTACCACAAAAAAACCAAGGGCGGGACCCGAAAGCCCCGCCCAAAGTCGGATCGTCTTGACCGCGTTTGCCTTATTTGGCGTTGGCCATGGCAACCGTGGTGTCGGGCATACGGTTGGAGAAGCCCCATTCGTTGTCGTACCAGGAGACGACGCGTACGAGGTTGCCGTCGACGACCTGGGTCTGGGTCAGATCGAAGATCGAGCTGTGCGGGTTGTGGTTGAAGTCAATGGAAACCAGCGGCGCGTCAATGGCGAGCATAACGCCCTTGAGGTTGGTCGCTGCGGCTTGCGAAATGGCGGCGTTGATTTCTTCCTTCGTCGTGCTCTTCTTGGCGATGAAGGTCAGATCGACGACCGAGACGTTCGGGGTCGGCACACGGATGGCCGAGCCGTCCAGCTTGCCAGCCAGTTCGGGAAGAACCAGGCCGACGGCGCGCGCGGCACCGGTCGAGGTCGGGATCATGGAAAGCGCACCGGCACGGGCCCGGCGCAGATCGCCGTGCAGGGTGTCCAGAACCGGCTGATCGCCCGTGTAGGCATGGATCGTGGTCATGTAACCCTTTTCGATGCCGACGAGGTTGTTGATGACATAGGCCATCGGGGCCAGGCAGTTGGTCGTGCAAGAAGCGTTGGAGACGACCGTGTCGGAGGCTTTCAGCACGTCGTGGTTGACGCCGTAAACGACGGTCGCGTCGGCGCCGGCGGACGGAGCCGAAACCAGAACCTTCTTCGCGCCGGCTTCAAGATGGACCGTCGCTTTTTCCTTGGCGGTGAAGATACCGGTGCATTCCCAGACGATATCAACGCCCAGATCTTTCCATGGCAGCTTGGTCGGGTCGCGTTCGGCGGTGACCTGGATCGGGCCGCGGCCAACGTTCATTTTGTCGCCTTCGACCGTTACGTCG
>Ga0233437_1007955_pt1 | contig 10024 bp, 8 predicted proteins | sample SI_122_August201_FD_182714 | JGI IMG/M metagenome (GOLD analysis project Ga0233437, IMG submission 182714) | Seawater microbial communities from Saanich Inlet, British Columbia, Canada - SI_122_August2016_200_MG | ecosystem: Environmental > Aquatic > Marine > Inlet | place: Canada: British... | reverse complement strand
CGTCGCGTTTTGGGAACACTGTTTGCCTGTTTATGTAAACCATATGCTAAAGACACGCAGAGACGGCGGACAGAAAAAAGCTTAACATTTTATATCGGAAACAATCGAACAGGTGAAAAATGTAGTTTCAAGGTCGAGACAAATGCTAAGGGCACTGTCAATGAAGTAACAAATACTTGCTCCACACTATCTAATGATATGGTTGTTGAGGGTTTGTATGATTATTTGGGTGCGGAATGATTTGTAAGAAAGGAGTAATTTATGAATTCTGTTGATACGAGATCATCAAGGTCTATGGAGTTGAGTGATGAAATAGATATCTATAATAATGAAGAAAATGCTTATATAACAAATGAGTTATCGCAAAAGAGTGATTCTCATGAAGATTCATATAGAGCGAACGAGTACTTTGCTTACATGAGTACCAAGGAAGTGAGTAGTTATGTGCGAGTGCATTTTCAAACAGATCCTTTGCAATCTACTTATTACATTCCAAGCTGTTTAAGCGCGGACAAGATAGGTCGTGATATTTGTAGTATTTTAAAATCTACGTATTCAAAACCTATATCAAGCAATGACCGAAAATCGATTTTATATGATCAAATATGGGAGGTGGGTGTTCGCAATATTGCAACCAATGAGTCTGGGTATGTAGATAAATTTGAGGTTGATACAAGTAAGCATAAAACTACTGGAGTGGCCTGTGCAAGTAATGACTGTGTGAGAAGTGCACATATTAATACTCTTCTTTCAGGCGCACGTGTTTTGTACACCATGATCAATGGTGATATGAGTGGTTATCCAAAAACAATTTCAAATACTTATTTAGAAAGAGTTTTGTTACAACTTGAGGAGATGCAACATCCACTAAGGTCACAAAAATAAAGGAGTCTATATGGAACTATATAATAATGGAAACAACATGTCTTGTGAAGATGTTACGTTAACAAATGAGCAGGCTGATTTTTGGCTGCCATCAACAGAAGATCCCGTTTGCTCTGTTGATCAAAATGATCATTACATACCTTTAGATAACAGTTCAGCCTATTTGAGAGTTATTGAAGAAGGAGGTGTTGAAAAAAAGAAAACATTTGGTGAGATTCTATTAAGTGGGTTACAAGGTGCCCTTACTATATTTCCTTTCTATGTTAGACCTGCTTATGCAGAAGAGAAGAAATTTGTGACAAATGGAGATTTTTCACCTTATCAGCAAGCTTCTGAGGCGCCACAGTTAACGGGTAATACACTAGCAATGAAACGTATTACAGGACCGACTGATTCAAGTCTTGCGAGCATATCATTATCTACTTCATCTTCAAGTAGCAGTTCGCATAGAGTTGGTTCTCCAAAGACAATACAGGTAAGAATGCGAACACCAACGAATCTAGGTCGTAGTTTTGCAAATGCAGACAGAGGTGCAAAAGGATATATAATTGGATGTACTATTGCTGATACACTTGGCATTAATGTTTGTGATGAGCTTTTAGCAAATCACTTAGGTAATGATAAGAGATATGCTGCTGCTGATGCCTTAGAACAAGAACAAATTTGGGAAATAAGTGTTTCCCAGCTTTTAGATGGTGGATACATTATTGAAGATGCTACTTTCATTGCTGATGTTCAACAGTCACAACAAAGAACTCTTACCTCTGGTGAAAGTCGAAGACAAACGGGCAGAACGAGTCAGGGATCAGGTTCTGTTAGCGGAAACGGTGGTAGAACGACTAAGACTGAACGTGAACGGCAGGCAGAATGGGATGAACGGCAACGTGATAGAGAAATGAGAGACATGTCTGATACAAGACGGCAGGCTAGTCGTGATAGGCAGGAATACAAAGAGAAAGTGCATACAGGCACAAACACTACCCATGATGATACAGCGGATCAACTAAATGAAATTATCGAGATTCCACCTGAAGAGGATCAAACTGAAGATAGTTCAGATTAATAAAGAAAGGACAGTAATATAATTAAGAGAGGAGTTTTTTATGTCACAGTATGGTTATCCTGTTCTTAGTATGAGTAATCAAGTTGCCCAGGAACTTGATAGAAAGTTTGATGATGGCAATCTTAAAACAGGGGGGATTAGAGTACATAAGAAATTGGAAAAAGAGTATAGCAAGTTCATTATAATCACTGATTGGACTGGGGACCAAGGTTGCTTATGTGATCGAGTACCAATATACCCATCTGATAATCCAAATAAGAGATTTGGTTCTGTTGAGTTTTGGACCGAACATCTTCGTCGCGTTTGTCTTGCTGATTTTGACTAAATCTTTAATTACTAAAGAAACCGTTAGCACGTTTTTAATATGTTGTTTTTAGAGAAATATTTTTAGCAACATTTTAACAAAATCTCCGAAAACTCTATCAATGACGTATAAATATTTTCAAGTGTAAAGAATACTTAACACTTTGTGTAAAGCCAGCTTAACACTTTACACTTTAGTATTAACAAGTGTCTCATAATTTGGACGCAAGCAGTTGTAAATATTATGAAATATTATATTGAGATTCTGGTATGAATCATGCATTAAAAGAATACAACTATAACTTTATAACTGGAACATTTACATTATGAAATTAGTTGTTAGTCCAAATTTAAGTCTCTATTCCCAAATGTATGATTTCGCATATGTTGGTCAATATTCTGATGATGTGAATTTAGCAATTGAATGTGTTGAAAGAACGGGTGGTCCCTTAGTTGATTATGGTTGTGCTACTGGCGGCAGAGTTTTGTTACCTGTTTTAGAAAAGGGACATAATGTTATTGGTGTGGATCAAAATAACGATATGTTAACAGTTGCTAGACAACGTTTTTCTGATAAACACCTTGCCAGAACAACGCTAATTAGGGGTGATTTCACTAGAACAGATCTTCCAATGCCAGCAGGAACAGCAACATGCTTACTAAACACTATTGTTCAAGCTGCAGATAGATCAAGCCATCGTCGAATGCTTGAAACAGTGTTTAGAAACTTAGTTGAAGGCGGTATTTTTCTGGTAGGCATAAAAAATGACAACTTAGCAGCATATGACAGTAAAGGTAGTAAATCCAGAGAACGAAAAGTTGTAACACCTTATGGAGAGCTTACATTTAAGGCTTCATGGGATGTTTGTCTCTCAACGAGAATCAAAACATATATATTTACTTGTGTGCTAAAAACACATACGGGTGCTGTATTGGAAGAATCATTTAGAGTACCAACATTTTTAGTTAATGCAGATGAGTTTTGTTTAGATGCTCAAGAAGCAAATTTTGTAGTTGAATCATTATGGGGAGATCCTAAGAAAAGTCCCTATGATGCTGAAACTTCTTTGTGGCAAATGTTTTTATTAAGGAAAAACTAAGTTATAATAACAAAGGTGGTAAGTATGAAAAAAAACAGTCAAAACAAAAAAAAGTTAAATGGCTTTAAAATTATAAGTAATGGAAAAATTAAAAAGGCTCTTAACACCAGGATTACATATAGAAATGGTGACTAATTCTCACTGTTTTAGTTAGACGCACTAAAATATTTGATTCATCCAAATGAAAAAACCAAAAGTTGCTCTAATAGCAATGCCAATGTTCTGGGTAATTCACCCTAGTATACAGATTGGTTTGTTAAAAGCAGTCCTAACGAAGAATAAATATCCAGTTAAAGATTTCTATTTGAATTTATCTTTTGCCGAACTTATTGGCCCCGAATTATATCATAAAATAGGTTTTTCCTCTGAACTCCTCCTTGGTGACTGGCTGTTTTCTGAAGCTGCATTTAGCAAGTCTGATGACAATAAATACTTTAAAGCTATCAGAAGTAAATTAGGCAGTTTTCTTGAAATACAGGATAAAAAAATCTTAGAAAAGACTATTACTAAGTTAACAAATATAAAACACAAAAAAGTAAGCAAATGGCTTGATGAACAATTCAATAGAATAAAGTGGTCAGAATTTGATGTTGTGGGTTTTAGCTGTTCATTTTCTCAATTGACAGCATCAATTGCACTAGCCAAGAAAATAAAAGAAAACTTTCCAAACATTAAAATTATATTTGGCGGAAATGAACTTGATGGATGTAAAGGCATAGAACTTGCACAACATGCATTTTATGTAGACTGTATTATTCAGGGGGAAGGAGAAGCCTCAATAATTAGTGTCTTGGATAAAATAAAAGAAGGAAAGAATCTAAAAAAGATAATAAACACTCACAAGCTTGTTAATTTAAACAACAATCCAACACCAGATTATGATACATATTATTATTTTTTAGATAAAAATAAAATAAATGCTAATCACAACCTTGAATACGGAGCAATTCCTATTGAGAGTTCAAGAGGTTGTTGGTGGGGAGAAAAGAGGCAATGTAAGTTTTGTGGTTTAAATAATAAATCTATTAAATATAGATCTAAGACGGAGGCAAAGCTATCTCTTGAAATGGATGTTTTATCTAGAAAATACAATAGGTATGATTTTGCAAATGTAGATAACATTCTAAATTATAAGTTGCTTAATGAATTTGTTCAAAATCTTGCAAAAAATAGAATTAGTTATCGTCTGTTTTTTGAAGTTAAATCTAATCTAAATATAGACATAATAAAGACTTTGAAAGCTGCAAATGTATTATTCCTTCAACCAGGAATAGAATCCCTTGATTCAGAAGTGCTTACATTAATGAACAAAGGCACAAGCCTAAAATATAATCTAAATATAATGAAATGGAGCCGTTATTATAAAATAGACATATTATGGAATTTTCTATTTGGGTTTCCTGGTGAAACAGAAGAGCAATATAACAGAATGTTAGCGCTAATCCCTTCTTTGTATCACTTTCAACCCCCAACAACAACACGTTGTATTAGACTTGATAGGTATAGCCCTTATTTTATCGAAACAGTAAATAAATTAAAAGATAATGTAACTGCTGATTTTACAGGTTTCAAGCCTTCTGTAGCATATAAATATATTTATCCAAGCAACTGGAATATTGATAACTTGGCATATTATTTTGAAGGCAAGGCAAAAACATTTGTAAAAAAGGAAACGTATCGCAAACTTATCAAAAAGACTCAGATATGGAGAGATTTGTGGGAAGCTGAAGACAAACCATCTTTAGTCTTTAAGAAGGGGTTTCGATATGGAAATATAATAGACAACAGAGCAAAAAAAGCTAGGGCCTATGAGTTAGAAGGAGACGCCTTTAAAGTTGCTAGTTTATTAGAGGAGAGTTTTCTAACCTTTGATTTAATTCGTCAAAAGTCTAAAATTAGAAAGAATATACTTCAAGACATATTAGATCTTTTCATAGAACACAGATTAGCTATTAAAACTGATAATGTTTATTTCTGGTTACCTTTTCCTGATCATTAAAAAATTATGAATAAAAATATTATATATATAGTAACACTCGTTGGCGTACTTATTCTCAACCTTTTTGTTCTGCCAAGTGCATATAGCACTCAAGCAGACTTTGCAGAAACAACGTATCACAGGATTTTACGGCATGGAGTTTTTAATCTGGATCCTGCTGTAGTTGAGGAATCCAATTCCCTACATATTCTACTGCAAGTAGCTGAAGGGCTTGTTACTTACGATAATAATACAATAGCACCAGCTGTAGCACAGAGATGGGAAGTTTCTAGTGATTTAAAAGAGTACACTTTCTATTTAAACAAGAATGCGAAATTTAGTGATGGCAACCAAATAACAACTAAAGATGTAAAAAACTCATTCTATAATTTACTCAGATCTGATTCTCTTGTTTGGAAAGAACTTTCTATTATAAAAGGTGCAGAAAAATATCACAAAGGCAAAGATAAGGTTGTTTCAGGTATAAATATCATTTCGGATGATATTATAAAAATCGAACTTACTAAACCATTTTCTATCTTTCTCGAAATTATTGCATCACCTCCTTTTGTAATATTACCAGAACAAAGTTTACTAAAGCTTAAACAAGACAAAGTAGTTAGTTTTGTTTCATCTGGTCCATATATTGTAGAAGAATATCATCCAAATAAGAATATTGTTTTAAAAAAGAATATTAATTATTATGCCGCAAATAGCGTTTATTTTACAAAGGTTATTTATGATTTTGTTACTGATTTTAACAAAGCTAGAAACGATTTTTTCTCTGGAAAATATAACGACATTTGGCCAATATTGATTTTGGATAACATCCCTGAAACTAATAAGGAATATATAAAATCTGTGCCTTCTATTGCTGCTATTACTTGGTATTTGATATATAACCTAAATGATAAAGAGATTAAAAATAAGGCTTTGAGAGAATTTATTTCCTTAAACTTGGACAGAGCTGCTTTTTTGAAAGAAATGAATTTACCAGATTATTACAAAGCAAATCATTTTATTCCAAGGGGTCTTCTTGGCCATCAAGAGTATAGCAGAAAAGATATACCTGAAGAGTCTATTTCAAGCTTATTAAACAAGATTCCTTGTACAAAAACCAAACCGTGTACATTTGATGTGTTAGTTCAAGATACCTATATACAGGCTTTAATATCATTATTTAAACCCCTCGAAAAATATAAAAACGTAATTAAGATTAACGTTCTAGGGTTAGATAGAAAAAAATACTATGACAGATATTATTCTCAAAATTATAAAATAATATTTTTTGGAAACAATCCAAGGTACTTTGATACTCATTCTTTGTTAGTATATTTCTTATCTGAGAAGTTTCATCCCGGAATTGATCGTAGCAGGATATCAGATTTAATACAAAAAGCTTATACAATAATGGATAAAAAAGAAAAAAGTAAGGTGTATTCGCAAATTGATGATGAGGTATGTAATAATTACAATATTACACCAATCTATCATGGTAGAGTACCGAGTCTTTATGTAAAAAAAGGTGTAACTGGTTACTACGTGCCTATTTTAGGTGAAATTCAATTCAAAATAAAACATCTAAAAAAGGAATGATAGGTTAGTATGAAAATCAAGTTTAAGAAAATATTAGTAACCTTTTTAATAGGTTTTATACTTTTTAGCATTGTAGAAGTTATTGCTTTTGTAGTTTTAACACAAAGTGTAGAATCAGAATTTAAACGGGAGTCAGTTGCACGGACAGAAATAGTTGCCGAGCTTGTAAAAAATGCTTTAGTTCTATTTGATTATCATGAAGTTCAAAAAATCACACAAACCTTAATGAAGAACAAAGAAGTAGAGCAAGCGATTATTGAAAACAAACATGGCGAAATCATCGCTAAAAACACAAAAGATAACAAAGATATAGGTAATACCAGCTTTGATATATCGCTTAATATTTATACAGATGACCCCTCATTAAATAAGGTTTATTTAGGAAAAATAACACTTACCTTTTCTTATTCAGTATTAAGGGGCATTTTCAAGAAGCACTTAATTGTTATTAGTATATCAATCGCGCTTTTACTTGTTATTGTGCTTTTTGCCTTCGTTTTTATCACAAGGTCCCTGGTTACTTTTTTCAAACAGCTAAAACTACAGTTTCTTAACCTAGAAAATGGTGAGGAAGCTCTTGTTGAGAAACCAAGTAGGGTTGATGAGTTCTATAGTGTTACGAATAATCTTTGTGATCTTTCAAAGAAGTTGGTTGTTTTAAAAAACAAGGAAAAAGAAAACATCAAGTTGAAAACAATTTCCAAAATATCAACACAAGTTGCTCACGATATAAGATCCCCCCTTTCAGCTCTTAGCGTAGCAACAGCAGATTTAAAAATACTACCTGAGGAGCAGCGAATATTAATACGTTCTGCAGTTCAACGCATTGAAGATATTGCTAATGATTTATCAAATAGAGAAAGAGAAAATAGCGCGAAGGAACAGGCAGTACTTTCCAAGCAACTATTATCTAGCTTAATTGAGAGATTGATATCTGAGAAAAGAACTCAGTATCGCAATAAGCCAGGTATAAAAATAGAAGGACAGCTTGGAAAAGAGTCTTATGGAATTTTTGCCAAAATACAACCTTCAGAATTCAAGCGTGTGTTATCAAATATTATCAATAATTCTATTGAAGCATTTGATGCTGCCGGGACAGTCTCTATCAGCTTGAGAAGCAATGAACAAATAGTGAACATTATTATAAATGATAATGGCAAGGGAATTCCAGAAGAACATTTACCAAAATTGATGAGCAAAGGAGCCACCTTTGGTAAGGTGAAAGGACAGGGACTAGGGCTTTTTCATGCAAGAGAAACAATTGAATCATGGAATGGTAGTATTGACATTGAATCTGAATTTGGCAAGGGAACAGAAATAAATATATTCTTGCCTAGAGAAAAAGAACCCGATTGGTTTTTGCCTGAATTATCCTTTTTACATAATTACTATATAGTAATATTAGATGATGATGATTCAATACATCAGATTTGGCAGAATAGATTTAATGAACTAAAAATAGACCATAGCAAAATCCTGCATTTTAAAGAATCTGAAAAAGTGATAGAATATTACAATGATAAAAAACTACTGCTGAGCAAATCACCAAAATTATTCTTATTTGATTATGAGTTAATAGGCAGTTTGAAAAATGGTTTAGAAGTTATTGAGGCTCTAAATATAAGAGAGGGAGCTGTTTTAGTAACCAGTCACTTTGAAGAAGACCATGTAAGAAATGAATGCGCTAGATTAAATGTCAAGTTGCTTCCAAAAAACTTAGCGGGTTTTGTTCCCATAAAAATAGAAAAAGAACACTCTACTAAGTTACCTATTAAAAAAATTGTATTAATTGATGATGACGATCTTATTAGAAAAACATGGCTAATTATGGCAAAGCGAAGTGGTATTGATCTATATTGTTTTTCGACCCCCGATGAATTTGAGAACAGAAGAAGTGACTTTAACTCAAATACAAATATTTACATAGATTCAAACTTATCTAATGGAGTAAAAGGAGAAATTGTAGCAAAAGAGCTTTATCAAAAAGGCTTTACAGAAATATATCTTGCTACTGGTTCCAGTCCACAGGAATTTTCAGATATGCCTTGGATTAAGGATATCGTTGGAAAAGATCCACCTTTTGATTTCTAAGAATATCAGTTTATTATAGATAGATTGATTAAGCCTTCTTGAGCATAACTATTATTACTTTCCATCCAGTCAAGTAAGGAATGAGCTAGTTTAGGATAGTCAATTTCAAAACCGTAAAGATTATAAAGGACTTGAAATCTGACAAATTTAATCTTTAGAAAAAGTAGTTTTGTTTCATCTGTTAAAATAGGTATGATGACTCTTTGAACCTTTTCTGTTCTGAAACCAAAATCATTTGCACAAGTTTCTAAGTTCATTCCAATTTCTTTATCAGTTCCTTTTTGCTTTTGTTTTGAAAGAAGTTCATTTTGAATTTCTTCAAGATAAGGTATTTTTGGTTCATACATGTCTAGTGAATATTCACCTTCAAAAACAACAAGCCTACCATTTTCATTAAGCATCTTTTTTATGTTGTTAAAACATGATTTTAAGTCTTTGATATGTTGGAGAAAATTTCTTGTTATGATGTAATCAAACTTAAGGTTATTCAGGTTATAAACATCATCGCAAACAAATTTACAGTTATTAGTTTCTCTAGTACTTGAAGCTCGTTTAATAAAATCATTATTTATATCAATTCCCTTGAAGGTTTTTTCTAGAAAAAAATTAGCAAGCTTGCTTGTTTGAAAACCGGGTCCACAACCTAGATCTAATACTTTTTTAGCATCTGACCAATATGGATTGTTAATAAGAAATGAAACCTCATAGGGAAAAGTTTGCAAAATCTGTAAGTACAAGATGAGTTCATAGACATCATTTTTGTCAGATTCTTTTAATGCAGTTATGTATTTATTTGGATCTTTTCTTAAGTTAGTTAGAAAGTTATCATCATTATCTAAAAAAAGATTATTAAGTTTGTTATCCATATCTATTGATAACATGATTTTAATTTACGAGTCAAAAGTGAAATAATTATCTTTGTCATAAATAATTCAAATCACTACACATCAAAACAAACAATATAATCAACAAACTAACAACAAATAGAAGTCTGTGTCAGAATCGTCA
>Ga0233437_1007950_pt1 | contig 10032 bp, 7 predicted proteins | sample SI_122_August201_FD_182714 | JGI IMG/M metagenome (GOLD analysis project Ga0233437, IMG submission 182714) | Seawater microbial communities from Saanich Inlet, British Columbia, Canada - SI_122_August2016_200_MG | ecosystem: Environmental > Aquatic > Marine > Inlet | place: Canada: British... | reverse complement strand
GAAGCGGCAACGCGATTTGCCTTAGACAGCCCCTATCCGCCCGTTGAGGACATTATGGAACATGTATATGCATAGAGGGGAGAAAAGGTTCATGAGAGAAATCACTTACGCTGAAGCCATCCGAGAAGCCATGAGCCACGAAATGAGAAAGGATAAGGAAGTCTTTCTCATGGGTGAGGATATCGGTATATACGGGGGTGCATTCGGGGTGTCCCACGGAATGCTTGAGGAATTCGGTGAGGAGCGCATACGGGAGACCCCCATCTCGGAGGCGGCCATTGTGGGCGCTGCCGTCGGCGCAGCCTCAACCGGCATGCGCCCCATCGCTGAGATCATGTTCAGTGACTTTACAGCGGTGGCCTTTGACCAGATCGTCAATCAGGCCGCCAAAATGCGATACCAGTTTGGGGGACAGGCCAAAGTACCCATGGTCATTCGAACCCCGGCCGGGTCCGGCACCGGCGCCGCCGCCCAGCATTCCCAGAGTCCCGAGGCATGGTTCTGCCACGTGCCCGGCCTCAAGGTGGTGGCCCCTTCCACACCCTATGACGCAAAGGGGCTTCTGATTGCGGCCATTCGAGATGATAACCCGGTCATTTTTTTTGAACAGAAACTGCTATACAGACTAAAGGGGCCGGTACCTGAAGGGGAATACGCCCTCCCCCTTGGGAAAGCAGACGTCAAAAGGAAGGGAACGCATCTCACCATCATCACCTATGGAAGGATGGTTCAACTCTGTTTGAACGTCGCCGAAAAAATGGCAGAGGACGGTATCGAAATTGAAATCGTCGATCCCATGACCTTGCTGCCCCTGGATCGGGAGACCATCATCCGTTCCGTAAAGAAAACAGGGAAGGCCCTGATCGTCCACGAAGCCGTTCAGACAGGTGGGATTGGGGGAGAAATTGCCGCCACCATCGCGGACAGTGAAGCCTTTTTTTACCTGGACGCGCCCATCAAAAGACTGGGGGGGCTGGACATCCCTATTCCATACTGTATTGAGCTGGAAAAATGCGCGGTTCCCACTGAGGAGTCCATCACCCAGGCCGTTAACGAACTGATCCAGTAAAGGAGGTCCATTTGGCAACGGAAATTATCATGCCCAAACTCGGCATGTCCATGGAAGAAGGGAAAATCGCCCAGTGGATGAAATCCGAAGGGGACGCGGTGGAAACAGGTGAGCCCCTTTTCGAGGTGGAAACAGATAAGGTGAACATGGAGGTGGAAGCTTTGGTTTCGGGCATCCTCTTGAAGATATTAAGAGATCCGGGAGAGGCGGTGCCGGTCACTGAAATCATCGGCTATATGGGGGCTGCGGGTGAAAAATGGGTTCCAGGGGAACATGACCTCACGGAAAAAATTCACACGGAAAAAATTGAGGCCCCTGATGCGGATCATCCTGCTCCGGCGGCATCGGATTCCGTCACAGCCACCGATCCGAAAGATCATATTCAGGGAACCCGGCCTCCCGCAACCCCTTCAGCCAGAAGGATCGCCGCCGAAAAAGGCATCGATCTGAAACTTGTCCGGGCAACGGGCCGCCAGGGTGAGATCAGAGCAAGGGATGTGGAAAATGTCTCGGATATTTCCGCAACACCGCTGGCAAGAAAAATCGCAAATATGGAGGGTATCCCCCTTTCAGCCATAACGGGTACCGGGGTCGGAGGAAGAATAACCAAAGAGGATGTTTTAAAAGAGCTCGGCACAACTGGAGTGGCTGTTATCGCTGCCCGGGACGGCGAAGGACCGATCCGGAAAAAGATGACGGGCATGCGCCGAATCATTGCCGACAGAATGCTTCAGAGCCATCTTCAGGCACCACCCGTCACCCAGCACATGAGGGCCGATGTAACCGAACTGCTGGCGTTACGAAAGCAGCTCAACGAAATCATGGAAGACCGGATCTCTTTAAACGATTTTGCCATGAAAGCGACCGCCATGGCCCTTCGGGAGCATCCGGAGATGAACGTGAGTGTGGAAGGGGATGATCTGGTTTATCACCCGGAGATCAACCTGGGCATGGCGGTGGCACTCGAAGAGGGGTTGATCGTACCGGTCATACCAAAGGCCGATCAGCTTTCCCTGACGGATCTCTCCCGGACAACCAGGGATTTGGCCACCCGGGCGAGAGAAAAACGCCTGGGACCGGATGAGGTTACGGGTGGAACCTTCACGGTCAGCAACATGGGAACCTTTGACCTGTCCGCTTTTACACCGATCCTGAATCCGCCCGAAGCCGGAATCCTGGGGGTCTGCGCCATTGAGAAACAGCTTCAAATGAAAGGTGATAAAATCGAAGAAAGGTCTCTCATGGGCCTCAGCCTGACCTTTGACCACCGGGCCATTGACGGGGCCCAGAGCGCCGTCTTTTTAGGAAAGATCAGAACCCTGCTTGAAAGACCGCTGGAAATCGTGATGCGTTAAAGGGTGTCCATCCCAAAATGGCCAGTTCATCTGTTTTGGGGGGGGACTTTCATCTATCTTCGGTAAACGCCCTTCCCGATTCATACATCTTCAACCGCTGTCCCAATTCTTCAGCCAGTTCCGCATCTGATGCCGCCCGGGCCAGCTCAAGACCTTCCCGGGCGGTCTCAACAGCCGCTTTATATAGGCCGGACCGGGCATATGCTGCTGCCAGGGTATCAAGGTATTCCGGATTTTTGCGGCCGCCTCCTTTACAGGCAACCCGAGCCCACCGCAGGGCTTCCATGCCGTTATGGTGTTTTTTGTTTTCGTCCGTAGCGAGGACCCAGGCCAGGGAATTGGCCACCATCGCCCAGTGGGGTTTCACATTCAGGATGTTCTGATATTCCCGTATGGCACGGTCTGTCTTCCCGAGACTCCATAAGGCCAGTCCCAGGTTGTACCGGGCGTTCATATGCTCCGGATAAATCTCCAGCGCCTTTTCAAACGCCTTATAAGCCTCCTTATAATCGCCCAGCTCCAGCAGGGTCACCCCCAGATTATTGTAAACATTTGCATTGTCCGGATGAAAATCGAGGGCCTTCAGGAACATTTTCCTGGCCCCCTCTAAATCGCCCTCGCGCCTTGAAATAACCCCCAGCTGAAAATAGGCTTCATCGCTTTTGGGGTCCAGATCGATGGCTTTCTGGAAAAACCGGCGCGATTTTTTCAACTGGCTGGTCATGAAACACAATCGACCCAGGGCCAGTTGCGCTTGCGGATTTTGAGGATTCAAATCCCTGGCGCGACCAAAAAAACGGGAGGCCTTTTGAATGTCAAGTTCTGTAAGGGCTTTTGATCCCAGAACCAGTAGCTGATCCTCATCAAAACACAAATCGTTGAGGGAGTCGATCCAGGGATCGGGTGCGGGACGAAACCGTGTACATTGAGCGGCCCTTTCAAGGGACCGTTTCATATCTACAGGACGGCCAAAATGTTCGTGAACCGTTGCCAGCAACCGATGGGCAGGTCCAAAGGATGGGTTTTTTTCCACAGCCTGGTTCAGATATGCCTGGGCACTTTCCCACAAAGACCCGTCAATTGCCATACGGGCCAGGCCCAGCAGCGCGTAGGGATCTCCCGGCACAAGGGCCAGGCGGCGTTTGTAATAGGTTTGGGCTTTGTGCGTTTTTCCGGTTTTGAAATGGCTGTCCGCCAGTTTGAGTATGGCCGGGGCGTATCGGGGAGCCAGGGTAATGGTCTTTTCAAGCAGATCTTGAACGGAAGCGTTCTCGCCTTTTTCCTGTTGGATAAACGCCAGATAATAGGGCCATCGGGGATTGTCCGCATCAAAATCCAAAGCCATCCTGTAACAGGGAACCGCCTGGTCATAAAAGTGGTTCGCCTGGTAGAGATTCCCCAGTTCACCCGCCTTTCGGCCGAACCGCCTGTTGGTGCCGTCTTGCTCAAACGCCTCCGCCACGATATCATGAGCCCGGCGCATTTTTTCCTCCAGGGTCCGGTTGCCAAAGGAGAGACTGCCCGGTGCGGGGATGCGCTCAAGGAGGGCATTTTGCCGGACCCTGTCCATGAACACCATTGTTCCGGCCACCATAAGGGCCGCCACGATAACAAGCACAACGGGCAACCGGAACCGCTTCAGGCGATGCCAAACGGACAAAGAACGATCCTTCCCCTTCTCTTTTGCTTTTTTCATGGACACTATCCGATGATCTTAAAACGTCCTATTTTTTTGCTTCGGCATCCGATTTGCGGTCCGGCCAGTGATTCTTCCACAAAAGAACCCGGCTCATTCGATCGAAGGGAGGATAAGCATGCATCCCGCCGGTCACAAAATCGACCCATCCGTCACCGTCCATATCAGCGGTGTCCAATACCAGCAGGTGGGTGGGTATTGACGCAAGATCATGGGGAATGAAACCCATTTTACCGTCGTTTTCAAACCAGATCATGGATTGCGCTTTCGGGTCATCCCACTTGTTAAAAGCGCTGACCACCCCGATATCCAGATCGCCGTCCTTGTCCACATCCACGGCATTGGCGAAATAGGACCCTGGGAAATCCCCGATTCTGTGGTAATCAAATTTGAGTCCGCCTTTGTTTTCCAACCACTGAACGCCATGCCACGGACGCGGCCCGGGAGGAATGTAATCAAAGGCATCACCGTTGGTGTAAAGGATGTCCGGATCGCCGTCTTTGTCCAGATCCACCATGGAAATGCCGCTGCTTCCAAAGTCCTCATTGGTGGAGCCATAAATCATTCTCGGCTCAAATTTCCCCTTGCCGTCGTTTATAAAAACGTATATCTCTTCCCATTCCTGGGAAACCAGCGCCACGATATCAAGATCTCCGTCACCATCCAGATCAATAACAGGGGTGTGAATAGTACCGGACAGGTTCAGCAGGTTGTGGCTGTCAAACTGCCAATTTCCTTTATTCTCCATCCAGCGGATCTCACCGTCATCGTAACCGAATTGCCCAACGGCCAGATCAATATCACCGTCACCGTCCAAGTCCCCCGGTTCCACGTCGGTAACCCGGGCGATACCGTCCACCACGACACGATTTTGAAACCGGCCACCGCCAATGTTTTCAAGAACCACAACCGCGCCTATTTTATCGTTGTTGGGAAATATCATCCCCATCTTGGCCACCAGAAGATCCAGGTCCCCGTCTTTATCCATATCAAAGGGGGTTACGTGTGCCGGTCCACGCACCTGGCTGCCGATTTTCTTTTCGTGATATTGGCCCGCCGGATCCTGCCGAATCCAGGAGATCTGGTTGCGTTTGGCATCGCATACCACGACATCTTTCAATCCATCCCGGTCCAGGTCCACCACCTTTAAATGCGTAATCCAGGGCTTTGCATCCCCCATGGGATCGCCGATGGATCTGCTTTTGAGAAAATCTATTTTTTCCCCTGGCACGGGAGTATCCGACGAATTCGGGGGTTTTTCACCACCGGTTTTGGATATCATCCTCTCAAGGTACTGCATCACCGATTGCCCGGTACGCGCGGCTTCGTGCTTTGCAAGTAACAGGGGGATACCCACAACAACTGCCAATAATGCCAGCAACGAAACCATGGTTGACGTTGACATGTGTTTTCGCATCAGATTCCTTTTTCTTTATTTCTTTAGTAACGGGTCAGATAAACCAACATGCCGCCAGCCAATAGAACAAGAACAGCCGCTGTTGGCGTAAATCCTTTTAACATATTATTTTTGCTATCAATTTCATTATGCCACAATCCGTAACCCTTTTTCAAGCTAAGGGTCACCCCCAGCAGAATCAGTGCCGACTGAATCCACGGAATGCCGCCGGGCCAGATCTGAATCCACGGCATACCGGCCGTACCCAAAAGGTCCCAACCCCATCCGAAGGGATCTGAAAAACTCAGCAGAATAAAGGTCATATTGGCCATAAGGGTTTCAACAAAAAAGACGGCCCACAGCGCCAGGCCAAATGGTAACAACGCCGGCAGGGTTTTTTTGAACATGGTGCCGACAGACGCATGGAAAATGCCCTGCCCTTCCCCCGACCGATTTTTCGAAAACCGCAGACCCACTGCGCACATGATCCAGAAAAGCAACGGAACAACGCCTAAAGCAATGGCACAAAGAACCGCAAAAAAGAGCCCGAACTCGAATATGGACGACTTGTCAACCAGGTTCACCAAATTCCGCATAAAGGGCCAGGGCGAATGAAGCGTCACGGAGTAAACGATGGCCAGAACCAGCAGCACAATGGCCTGCCAGGCTTCCCCATAGGACTTGAATGATTCTGTCCAAACACCTCTTCGCCAGGCGAGAGAGACATTATCGCTGGGGCAACTCTTGAAACACTCCGTGCATATGCCGCAGTCCACGTTTCGGTCCATTTGGGGAACCAGCAGGCCGTAAGGGCAGGCCCAGCCATCGGCATTTCCCCTGAGACACGACTTTTCCCTGCAACTCTTGCAGACTCCGGTATTTCGCTTTCGCACCATCAGCGGCGCCAAGGCGCTATAGGCCGAAATGAACGCGGCCACCGGACAGACATACCGGCAAAAGGCGCGCAGTTCCCACACCAGGGACATGATGATTGCAGCGGCAACCATGAAAATGAGCATAATAGCAGTCCATTTGGGCTGGGCGGCCAGTGACGCACTTAATGCGCCGATAACGAGATACGCACCCAACCGGATCCACGGACTGCCCAGAGCCCGGGGCCACGGCCTGAACCATCCGAAAAAACGGTTTTTAAAACGGCCTCGCGTTCCTGCCCGAACCTCGGTGGTGGCTCCCCGCTGGAGGTATTCGCCCAGCACCGGCAAAGGGCAGATCATGCACCAGATTCTGCCACCAAAGGGGACCAGGAAAAGGGCGAGCATGGATATCCAGATAATCCAGGTCAGCATCACGGCCAGATTGCGCCCCCCCACTTTGGTACCGAAAAAGCCGGCAAGGATGATCACCACAAGACCAGCCAGCACCGGGAGGGTGAGGGTAAACTGAAGGTATCTCCATTTGAGGAGCCGGTCAAGCAGCCCAAACCGCCGATTCAGATCTGTTGAGGGAAGCGCAATTGTCTGAAACCGGTCTTCTTCCCATTTAACCCTGAATAAACCGATCATAACAATGGCCAGCAGGAGTCCAAGGCTTCCTGACCCTAACCAGTTGGGGCGGATGATAAGGTCCCCCTGCTCAAATCCATGCATGGGACCGCAGTAGACATGGCACCGGAACCTTGAGGTGGATACCAGACCGCCCCAGAACCCTGGCAGACCTGCTTTCAAATGAACTTCAGATACATATGAAGGGGGTCTTTCAGGGACGAGCGGGTCGCGGACCTCTACCCTTTCGCTGGCAGGGGTGATCTTTGCGTCGATTCCGTAATCCTGCAGGAAGAAGCTATGGCCCGTATCCCGGGTTTTGAAAGTTATGATCAGATCATCGCCCCGGGTGGCCCGGATAATGGCCGGATCAGTCCCGTAGCGGAATGCTTCAACGTGTACCTTTCGGGTGGCGGGGGCGGGGCTGGTGACCCATTCAGCGAAAAGCGCCCCTCCCATGCAGCTCAAAAGAATAAAGATCTGTATTAATTTGCGGCGTCTCATGGGGAAAGCCTGCTCAAAACCCACGCGTATTCCAGGGCGATACTCTCCACCAGGGTTTTCTGTTTGAATTGTTCAGGGAGCACATTAAAAGTATAGGTTTCAATTTCAAAATGCGGACATCCGGATCCAGCGGCTGAACGAAAAAACCCTTCGCTCAGGTCGTTTCCGGTGGAACCCAATTCATGATCCCCTGAAAAATAGAGGGGCACATGGAAATGGATCCGCCATTGGTCGATGCTCCGGTTCCGAACATCCCCATGGGACATGGCGATGGGGAGATCTTCATAGGATCGAATCTCACCACCTGCCGTGCGCGCCTTGACCTGATGCAGATAAACCGGATCGGCAAAATCCCCGACCCGCTTGAGATTCTTCTCCAAAGAACGCACTTTGAGGGCCGCACTGATCTGGATTTTCGACAAGCGGATCGAGTTTGCCGCCAATCGTGAAATGCTCTTCCCAAGGTCCTCAAATTGCAGGGACATATGACAGGCATCAAAGCAAACGCCCAGATGCCGCATGATCATGTCATCCGCTTCCCGTTCTGAGGTACCGATTAATCGGGCAAGATACTGTTTTCCCTCCCCACGAAGCTCCCGGGTAAAAAAATCGATGGTTCCATCCGTGGTTTCCAGAAAACAGTCCGGCTCGGGTTCCACCCCCAGGTGGATTTCTTTGCCGGTCTCTTTGTGGATATGCGCCAGATGCGCCACACAACGCATCAGGTTTTGGATCATTTCAGTTCGGTCCATTAATCCACGGATCCATCCCTTGTACGACCCCGGTACGGTGCTGATGCTACCGGAGACCCCCTCCGGCAATAGCTTTGAAAGTATCCCCGCCAGCAAAATGGTGTAATTGAGCCGTTTCAGGCTCCGCCAGTCGGGGGAATAGACCCTGCTTTTGACCGGGGCCTTGTGAAACTCGCCGTAGGGGAACCCGTTTATGGTAAAGACATAAAGGTCATGGGTTTCAAGAAAATCTTTAAACTGATGCAATGTTTCAGGGTTGGCAAGCTGATCCGCCGCCGTGTGCCCCAACCGCAGGCCCAGGCCGAAAGGGACATTTGGCGCCACCCGCTTGCGAATTTCCAGGGTCACGGTTCTGATGGCCTCAAAATTCTTATCCCAGGTTTCTCCGGGATGGACATTGAGGCAGTAGGTCAAATGCAGAGGAGGATTTTTTCCAATCTTCAAGATAGAAACCCTTCTTGGAACCGCTGTGGCGCGGCGCGTTTTTTCAGGTGGGCAATGGCCTCAATAATAACGGATTTATCCATTTCGTGGACTTCCGTTTTTCGGCCGATGGCCGTGGGCAGGGTCACATTTAACGATCCCCCGAGGTGCTCCTGGAAATCATCAAGCCCTTTTAAGATTTCCAGTTCTCCATTGGCTGCTTTGCGCTCCAAAAGGTCACTGAAGAAAGGTAAACCGGTCTTTTCGAGAGCATCGATAACGGCGTCTTGTTCCTGAGCGGTGAGCATGCCCATTAAACGGGCGTAGCACGTATCCAGGGCAACGCCCATGGCCACGGCCTGGCCGTGCCCGATCCGGTGTTCTGACAAGACCTCCAGACGGTGCGCACACCAGTGTCCGAAATCGAGCGGCCTAGCCGACCCCAACTCAAAAGGGTCTCCGCTGTTTCGGATATGTTCCAGATGAAGCATGGCACACCGTTTGATAAGGGTCTCAATGGCAGTCTCATCTTTTTGTGCGAGGTTACCGGCATTTTCGCAAAGAAAATCAAAAAATTCAGGATCCTTTATAATGGCAACCTTGAAGGCTTCGGCAATGCCCCCGATCCAATGTTTTTTGGGAAGAGTTCGCAGCAACTGAAAATCGTTTAATACCGCAAAGGGCGGAGAGAATGTTCCCGCAAAATTCTTCATGCCGTGATCATCTATACCGTTTTTGACCCCCACCCCCGCGTCATTCTGGGCCAGAACCGTTGAAGGCGCCCGGATGAGCCGCACACCCCGGTGGACGAGAGACGCCGCCAGCCCCACCATGTCCAGAACACTGCCGCCGCCGATGGTCAGCACAAAGCTTTGCCGGCATAAATGGCCTTTGGCCAGGGCGCTCATGATATGGCGGACAAGATCCCAGTCGCCCTTTGCCTTTGCACCGCCTGGAACGATCTCAGCGGCCCCTTCCATTTCCAGCAGATCCTGACGGCTTTCCATGTAGGCATTGACTCTTTGGGGAAAATCTTTGCTGGCCTCAACAATACCCGAATCAATAAAGACTTTTACCCGGTGCCGACGAAGCTCCATTTTCCGATCAACAACGGAAGCCAGCAGGTCGTTTTCGGGATTAAAAATATCTCGTGAAAAATAGACCGGATAATCAAAGGAAACCGTGAAATTCTGCATTTGGCAGTCAGCGGGAAAGTCTTTGGTTCTATTCTTCATCAAATTGCCTGTGGCGATTCATCCAGCCAGTGGCGCACCATGGCTGCCAGTTCAATTAAATCTGTGGGTTTATCCGGTAGACTGAAGGTGGACCCCCAGG
>Ga0233437_1007949_pt1 | contig 10034 bp, 9 predicted proteins | sample SI_122_August201_FD_182714 | JGI IMG/M metagenome (GOLD analysis project Ga0233437, IMG submission 182714) | Seawater microbial communities from Saanich Inlet, British Columbia, Canada - SI_122_August2016_200_MG | ecosystem: Environmental > Aquatic > Marine > Inlet | place: Canada: British... | reverse complement strand
AGACTCCAAGGGTTCCGAAGTTAGCATCAAAGATCATCTGTGGTCCCATAATCCAGAAGTTATTGTTAACCAGGATATCCAATTGCAGATTCCCATAGTTAAAACCCATACCAGCATTGTAATTATAGACCCCATTTCCACCCAGAATGAAATCAGATAGTTTATCTTCATTGTCGGTAGTTCCAACACCATCGTCGTAGATGCTTGTTGAACTTGAGTATGCCAGTGTTGAGATCATGCGCTCCATACCAAAGCGTAGAGTTGTGTATTTTAGCTTTGCTTCAAGCCCCAGGTTAAAGATGGGAGAGACAATACCTATTCCCAGATCGGAATCCTCAGTTTTACTGCCACTCAAAAGATTCTCATCCTTGGCAGTATAGAAATTCATGGAGCCTCCCAATCCATAGACCAGAAAGATTTTATCATCAGCCAGATTCTGGTTGTTGAATAGTCTATAGGTTGAGTAGATAGAGAATCCGCCTGAGGATTCGTCTTCGACTTTGACATTGGTTGGATCAGTCAATTCGCTGGATTGCCCCTGATAGGAAAGACTAAAAACAGCATAGCTATTATCGAAGAAAAAGAGCCCTTTGTTGGTCCGAGCTTTTGTTTGTAATGCAAAGCTCAGCATAGATGCTTTCCCGTCTGCCGTAGTATTACCATTAATTGGGTCATCGTATGTTCCAGTGAATTTCCCATCATAACCCATGAAGTTGATAGTTGCTGGCGTCATCCCAAATGTAAAATAGGTGGAAAACTCAGTGTCACCCATGTCGGTTCCAAATTCGAAATCTAGCATAACATCTGTCTTGGTAATATTCTCGTCACTTGTGGTTGGTGATGATTCTTTATCATCATCTATTTCTGTATGACTGTCAATACCAAGACGAAGACCAACCCGAACAGCTGAATTACTGCCCAGACTACGGAGAATGTTGAAATAATCATTCTTTTCATTATTGCCGCCATAGAAGCCCCATGTGCTTCCTGGATCACCGACTACCAAAAGATAGTTTGGGTTCGCTAAATGAATATCCTCAAAATACACTAGATTCATATCATTTATTCTTTGAGGAAATAGCTGTATGGAGGCATCATCCCCAGGTAGCATATAAGCATTGTTACCCAATGCCTGAACTCGTTTATCTGTCGCATAAATAGCACTAACAGCAAAGAGTAAAACTAACATTACAACAACGTACTTTTTCATTGTGAACCTTTCTTGTTCCAATTATCAAACTCAAATTATCGTAAAATATAAGAAGATAAAATAAGAAACCAAAATCATGACAATAAGTGCCCTAATTAACTATTGATAAAACGTACTCTTTTAGGGATTACTATGATGATAATATATATCACCTATAAGCTGATATTTATGATTGGGTTATAGAAAGTAGAGGCGAATTAAAATCAGCATTTGTAACTACCGATTTCCACATTATATTCTTTTTGCAATTAATGTGAAAAGTGAACTATAAGAGATAAATTCAGTCATGAATAGCGACTGTTTTTATTCGTGATCATGTATCCTGATTGCTACTATATCTTCAAAAGATAACGGTTTTAATAACCGCTCTATAGAAAAACTACAGAATACTAACACCATCCGAAAGGGTAACTGAATGGGTAAACTAATGGAGTCCAACGAGACCCTGAACCTGGCATACTCAGATGAGTTGGCTGTACAGGGAGTAACACGACGAAATTTTTTAAAATTCTGCACTGCTATCACCGCTGCGATGGGTCTTCCGGCCACAATGGTCGCGAAGGTGGCAGACACTATTGTCAGCCCAAGTCGTCCTCCAGTACTTTGGCTGCATTTTCAGGAATGTACCGGATGTACTGAATCACTTTTGCGAGCGACACATCCCAAAGTTGAAGAACTAGTACTGGATATCATCTCTCTTGATTACTCAGAGACCCTTTGTGCGGCCGCAGGGCATCAGGTAGAAAAATCACTGGTTGATTCAGCAAAAGCCAATGAAGGAAAATACATCCTGGTAGTAGAAGGTTCCGTGCCCCTGAAAGACGATGGAATCTACTGTAAAATTGGTGGAAGAACTGCATTGGAACTGATCGAAGATTATGGCTCACGAGCTGCAGCCATCGTTGCTATTGGATCATGTGCATCATGGGGTGGTGTTCAATCATCCAGTCCAAATCCAACCGAGGCTACAGGTATTAATAAAATTATCAAAGATAAGCCCGTTATTAACCTTCCTGGTTGTCCGGCAAGTCCTTATAATCTGCTTTCAACCGTTCTGTACTATTTAACTCTAGGGAAATTACCTCAGTTAGACAGTAAGGGTCGTCCTAAATTTGCATATGGTCGCTTGATTCACGAACATTGTGAACGTCGTCCTCATTTTGATGCTGGTCGATTTGCACTTCAATTTGGTGATGATGCTCATCGTGAAGGCTACTGTCTATATAAGCTTGGCTGTAAAGGACCAGAAACATATAACAACTGTTCGTCCATTCTCTTTGGAGATGTGGGCTCCGGTGCCTGGCCAGTTGGAACTGGTCACCCATGCTTTGGATGCTCTGAAGAAGGTGTCGGTTTTACAAAATATATCCATGAACAAGCAGATGTATTTACCGATACTCCACCAGCTTCCTTTGCCGGAATTACGGGTGATAAACCCGGTGGAATAACGATTGGGGGTGCTGTTGTTGCGGGCGCTGTTGGTGGAGCCATCCTTGGAGCCAGCGCTGTTGCTGCTAAGAAAATGAAAGCTGAAGAAACTACCTCGGAAACAGACGCATAAGGAGTTAATGATGAACCTTGAACGAAGAGATTTTTTAAAGGTTCTTTCCGTCGGCGCATTGTCTGTAGGTAATGTCACCAGTGTTTTTGCCGATATTAGAAAAACTCTGTCACCAGATGCCGTAGGTATTCTGTATGACGGTACTATCTGTATCGGTTGTAAAGCCTGTGAAGCAGCTTGTAAGCAGTACAATGACATGCCGCCTGAAAGCGGAAACCTTGAAAAATCAAATGGTGTTGATGGCATATGGGATGAATCCTATGATATGTCAGAAAAGACCTTAAACAAAATCAAACTCTATGAACACGGTGATGCTTCTCAACGAAATCGAGAAGAGAATGGTTTCGCCTTTGTGAAAAGAGCCTGTATGCATTGTGTAGACCCTGATTGTGTTTCGGCCTGTCCCGTTACGGCACTAACCAAGAATGAGGTTACCGGCATCGTTGAATACAATAAAGATGCTTGTATTGGATGTCGATATTGCATGGTTGCTTGTCCGTATAATGTTCCAAAATTCGAATATGCGGAAGCCCTTCCACTTATCCAAAAATGCGAGTTGTGTGGACATCGTCAAGCCGTTGGTGATATCCCAGCCTGTTGTGAGTTTTGTCCAACGGGTGCTTCTTTGTTTGGCAAAGTTACCGACCTGCTAGATGAAGCTCGGAAACGAGTCAAGCTTGTTGCCGGAAGTTCTTATGATTATCCCATGCGCAGCCTTGATTCTGGTGATGACAGTCCGAAGACAGTTGCCTCTTACATCAATTACATTTATGGAGAAAAGGAAGGTGGAGGTACTCAGTATCTACTCCTTTCAGCAATTCCGTTTACAAAACTGGGTCTTCCTGAACTTGGCGAGAAGTCTAGCGCATCTAAGTCAGAAGGAATTCAGCACGGTATTTATAAAGGAATGATCGCCCCTGTCGCTCTCCTGGGTGGACTGCTTTACGGGGCTTACCAAACAACCAAACATGAAAATTCAGAAGAATAGGAGCTGATTATGCATAAAAAACAAGCTCTAGGTGGCAAATTGCTTACCAAACCATTCTGGGTATTGTTGGGCTTAGCCAGTATTGCTGGTTTATTACTCATCAAACGATTCCTGTTTGGGATTGGTGCAGTCACAAATCTATCAGATGGATATCCCTGGGGTATCTGGATCGTCTATGATGTTCTGGTAGGAACTGCTTTAGGGTGTGGTGGGTATTCCATCGCTCTTTTAGTCTACATCTTTAATAAGGGTGAGTATCATCCTCTGGTGAGAACAGCGCTTATGACCAGTGCATTCGGATATACCCTGGCAGGTGTATCTATTTTTATAGACATTGGTCGCTACTGGCAGATGTATAACGTTTTCCTGCCCAAGTATATCAATCTCAATTCTATCATGTTCGAGGTGGCCGCCTGTATTGGTGCCTATGTCTTTGTATTATGGATTGAATTCTCACCAACGTTTATGGAGAAATTCCAAGCCCATGATACCAAAAAGAAGATGAATAAAATAATGTTCTTCTTTATTGCTATTGGTGTTCTTCTACCGACAATGCATCAATCCTCATTGGGATCACTCATGATCATCGCCGGTGACAAACTATCACCTATCTGGCAAACTGGCTGGTTACCACTGCTATTCTTGATCACTGCCATTGCCATGGGATATGCTATTGTGATCTTCGAATCACTTTTTTCAGCGGTGGCTCTAAAACGTCGCCTGGATGAAACACCCATCTTGGGAAAATTAAGTGGAGCAATGATTCCCTTGTTGGCTCTGTTTATGCTCCTGCGTTTTGGCGATTTAGCCTGGCGTGGTCAATTAGGTAACATTTTCGACAATGGTCTATTAGGATTTTTCTTTATCCTTGAGAATATCCTTTTCCTGATTCCAATTATGATGCTGGCTTCAGCTAAAAATCGTATGAAAGCTGTCAATCTATTTTGGGCTTCAGGCTCCATGTTACTGGGAGGTGCGCTCTATCGATTTGACACTTTCCTGGTGGCGTTTAACCCAGGTCTTGGATATCATTATTTCCCATCCGCTTCGGAGATATTGATTACGGTTGGTCTTATTTCAATCGAGATCATGGCTTACTTAATCTTTGTAAAGAGACTCCCGATTCTACCGGCAGTCAAAACTTCATAAATAGAAGACGTGAGGATATTATAAATGACTAAAAGAATTGTAGTCGATCCGGTCACTCGTATTGAGGGCCATTTAAGAATTGATTGTAATGTAACAGATGGCAAGGTCACTAAGGCATGGTCATCCGGCCAGATGTGGCGTGGAATTGAAACCATTCTCAAGGGACGTGACCCAAGAGACGCCTGGGTCTTTACTCAGCGTATTTGCGGTGTTTGTACTACGGTGCATGCCGTCGCCTCTGTTCGTGCCGTTGAAAATGCGCTTGATTTGGAGATTCCTGTCAATGCACAGTATATTCGGAATATGATCATAGCTGCTCATGGTATTCATGATCATATCGTGCATTTTTATCATCTATCTGCGCTGGACTGGGTAGATATTGTTTCCGCCCTCTCAGCTGACCCAAAAGCAGCATCAAAACTAGCTCAGAGCCTTTCTGATCATCCCAACAATGGCTGGCAAGAGTACAAGGCCGTTCAGGATAAGTTGAAGACCTTTGTTAATTCCGGTCAACTGGGAATTTTTGCTAATGGTTATTGGGGACACCCAGCCATGAAATTGCCACCTGAGGTAAATCTGATAGCCGCAGCGCATTATCTTGAAGCTTTCGAAGTTCAGAGAAAAGCCAATAAAATTACATCCATCTTAGGATCAAAAACACCACATATCCAGAACATGGCTGTGGGTGGCGTTTCAAATCCAATTAACCCTGATAGTCAGGCTGCTCTTAACATGGAAAGACTTGCCATGGTTAAGGATCTTATGAACCAGTTACAATCATTCATCTACAATGCATATATCGTAGATGTCGCAGTTGTAGCTTCCCTGAACACAGATTGGTTGGGTTACGGTGCTGGTGTTATGGATTATCTGAGTGTTCCTGATTTTCCAACCGACACAAAAGGAACCCAATTTGGAACTCCCGGTGGATATATACCTGATGGAGATGTGGGTAAATTCAAGCCCATTAAAAAATTTGGAGATAAATATTTCGAAAAAGGTGTCAAAGAGAGCGTTAAACATGCCTGGTATGAAGGTGACGATAATCTACATCCATACAAAGGCGAAACTGAACCCCATTATACTGATTTTCAGGATGATGGAAAATACAGTTGGGTGAAAGCACCCACATTTCAAGGGAAACCGGCACAGGTAGGTCCACTGGCCAATGTATTGGCCATGTATGCTGCTGGACATAAAACAACCCAGGCAGTTGCCGGTGTTGCCTTAGCCAAGATCAAAGCCATCACAAAATCTTCAACAGATATACCGCTTAGCGTAATGCATTCGACCCTGGGTCGACATGCAGCTCGTGCCATTAGAACAGCCGTATTATTTGAGGAGCTTGAGAAAAATTATGATCTCCTGATCAACAATATCGCTGGTGGCGATATGACAACCTTTAACCCACCGGTTTTCCCTAAGGGCGAACAGCAGGGTTTTGGTTTTCATGAAGCTCCTCGTGGTGTTCTATCCCATTGGATCGTGATTAAGGATGGTAAAATCGAAAATTATCAGGCAGTTGTGCCATCCACATGGAATGCCGCTCCCAGAAATGACGATGATGCCATTGGTCCATACGAAGCGTCACTAATGGGTAACCCCATAGCTGATGAAGAAAAACCATTGGAAGTTCTAAGAACCATACATTCCTTTGATCCTTGTCTTGCTTGTGCCGTTCACTTGTATGACAATAATAAGAAGGAGATATCTAAAGTACATGTCCTCTAATTTAGAGGTGGTCGTACTCGGCCTGGGCAATATCCTCATGGAAGATGAGGGGATTGGAGTCCATGCGGTGAATCACCTGGAGGAAAATTATCATTTTAAACCGGAGATCGAGATCGTTGATGGGGGAACCAGCGGTCTCGATCTGCTTCCATTTTTTGGAACTGATAAATCCATTCTCCTAATAGATGCAGTAAACTTTGATATGGCTCCGGGAACTGTCGGTGTCATAGAGGGTGATGATATTCTGGCCCAACTTGACCCCAAAATATCCCTTCATCATCTGGGCTTGTCTGATTTAATCAGTATCAGCGAATTAACAGATCGAAAAGCAAAGAAGATGACCCTGCTGGGTATTCAACCCGAGTCGATGGAAAACCTGGACCTGGAGATGACGGAAACGATTAAAGGCGTCTTTAATAAAGTCGTTGAGAATGCCTTGCGTATACTAAAAGAATGGGGCGTAGAGTCTATAAAGCGTTAACCTTCCCGAAAGTAAATTTAACTATAATCTTACCCTCGTCATCCCGAGCGGAGTCGAGAGATAACAATTCTTTTTTACTGGATAAACAATATCCCTCGACTCCGCTCGGGATGACGACCATAAGAGACTATATGCAGATTATTTTGATAAGCAAATTAAATACCTACAGCACATTGGCTTGATATTTGAAGGATTGAGTCACATGAGTATCTTCAAGAACGTACAATTATTTCGATTAACCCTGCAGCTCATTGCTGTCCACTCATTTGTGGTAGGCGTCGCCCTGATTGCGCTTCCTTTTGGGGTTTTATCCTGGTTTGGTTTTACCGTAGATCCATATCGATTTTTTTCAACTCAGGGGGGTGTATTCCACATCGTCATGAGCATCGCTTATCTATTGGCAGCAAGAGCACCTCTTCTTGAGAAGAGTCTGTTGATGTTCATTATCGCTGCAAAGTGGATCGCCCTGGTTTTCCTAAGCTTATACTTCCTGTTTGTTGAGATGGTGCCTGTGATCGCTTTATCCGCTGTCAGTGACGGTCTTATGGGTTTAGTCGTCCTGCTATTCTTTCTGGAGTTATATACAACAGAGAACAACGTCCATGACTGAGAGTAGACTTCCTGGTCTTGTGATTACCGGTGCATCCGGATTCATAGGCAGAAATTTTATTGAAGCTTATAAAGATGACTATCAGATATATGCTATTGCCCGTCGAAATCAAAACGAAGTAGGTGTATCTCGGCATAAAAACATTAAATGGTTCTTAGCGGATGTAGCAGATAGTCGTGCGATTCGTGAGATCATTGCTGAAGTGAAGAATAATGGCGGTGCCGATTATTTTATCCATTTAGCAGCATTCTTTGATTTCTCAAATGAAGCAAATCCAGAGTACAAAAAAACGAATATCGATGGAACTGAAGTCATTTTTAAGGAAGCTGCTGCTCTAGGTTTAAAACGATTCATATTTGCCAGTTCACTGGTAGTTTCAGAATTTCCAAAATCAGGAGATCGTCTTACAGAAAAAAGTACTCTTGATGCAGATTTTCCATATGCAGTCACAAAGATTGCGGGTGAAGCCATGGCAAAAGAATGGTCTAAATCCTACCCCTGCACGGTGGTCCGATTTGCTGCAGTATTCAGCGATTGGTGTGAATATGGACCACTCTATAAGTTTTTAGACACCTGGGCATCCAGATCCTGGAAATCAAGGGTACTTGGAGGTAGAGGCGAATCAGCGGTTCCTTACATCCACATTGTTTGCCTTGTTAGAATGCTGAAGACCATACTCGACAAAACAGAAAAGCTGAAACCCTTTGATGTGCTCATCGCCAGTCCGGATGAAAGCACAAGTCACCAGGAACTTTATGACTTAAGTACCCGATTTGTGTTTGGTGATAAGGGCAAGGCCATTCATATGCCTGTTGTTTTGGCTAGACTGGGTGTCTCCCTCATGGATTTTGCAGGCCGACTCATTGGTCGTCGTCCTTTTGAACGTCCCTGGATGATGAAGTACATCGACGAACGTATGAATGTGGACGCTGCTTATACTAGAAATGAGTTGGATTGGATGGTGATTCCACGATATCAACTGGAGCGCAGAATTCTCCACGTCATTGAGCATATGAAAACTTTTCCAGTAGAATGGCATATAAAGAATGATCAAGCCCTCTATAAATCTCCTGATCGACCAAACCTGGCAATATCTGTAGCACTGGTACAACAGGAAGATTCAATCCTGACCGCCTTGCATGACCAGATTATGGATATTGAACATCCCAATCGATATCCCTCTTATAAGGAAATGGATCCGGAAAAGCTAGCCTGGTATCTTGGAATTGTATATAATCTTCTCAAGGTTTCTGTGCGCACAGGTGATCGATTGTCTATGTCCAACTATGCACGTTTTATCGCTAGTATTCGTATCCATGAGGGGTTTGAATTACTTGAGGTTGTGGATGTATATGAAACATTGGCGGAATTAGTTATTCAACAACTTCTTAATTATGATTCAGTTAAGAATCTGGAAGGGCGCATCCGTGACGATATAGACCTGACCATTCAAATGGCAGTCGATGAAATCGAGGATGCCTACGAGATCGCTCAGACCCAAGTACCCTACTCAAGATTTCATCAATAATAAGTTGACAAGTATTGACTTTTTTTAGGTCAATACTATTTGGAGGCTTATGGGGAAAAATAAGCAACATGCTCGCATCCTGATTACTGGAGCCTCAGGTTTATTGGGCGTCATCTGGCAACTCGTTTTTGCCTGGACAATAAAGTAATCGCCTTTGCCCGGCTGACTCAAAAAGAAGTTGGACTTGAATCTCGTCCGGATAAGTGGCATCGTATAAATATCGATCGTATGAAGCGATTTACACGAACCCGCCCGGCCTTAATATTGGCTGAAGAAATGGTCCGTGCCCACGAGGAGTTGGTCTCAGAGGTTTACACCGAGCTTAGCCTTCCAGAAAACGGTGAGCGTTTCAGCTTTTATCAAAACATGGAACCTGGCGCATTAAAATGGTACATAAATATACTCTATAACCACTTGCTGACCTCTGTTCGGCATGGTGATCGTTCCATAATGATAACATTTTCCCGAAACCTTTCAAGTCGGAGAATGAAGGATCATGAGAGTGTGGAAGAATTATGTGGGGCTGTGGCCGTATCGCGGGAAATAATTACAAAGGGTCTTTCTAACAATTCAAAACTGACAGATATGAAATTACTTGTCCATGATTACATCACTTTAGCGATCCAACTTGCCATGGATGAAGTCAAAGATATTTATGAAAACATCCCTCAATAGCGGGCGAATTATACCAATTGGTATTATATCCTGTGCAGGCTTAGTTCAGAACGACACTGTTTACAAAATAAATCTGATTTTTGATCAATTTCTTCAACATA
>Ga0233437_1007940_pt1 | contig 10047 bp, 10 predicted proteins | sample SI_122_August201_FD_182714 | JGI IMG/M metagenome (GOLD analysis project Ga0233437, IMG submission 182714) | Seawater microbial communities from Saanich Inlet, British Columbia, Canada - SI_122_August2016_200_MG | ecosystem: Environmental > Aquatic > Marine > Inlet | place: Canada: British... | reverse complement strand
CATGTATGATTCAAGTCCGCCTTGCATAAGGTTAGATATGTCTCCTAAATCTTGAACAAATCCATTTCTCATTTCGTCATACATTACGTCACACTGTTCTTTCGTGGCCCTACCTTCAAGAAGCTGGCAGCGTAAGTTCGCAAAGTTTTCTAATTGTTCAGGTGATGCACAGAGAGTTGGATTTGCCGGCATCGCATCCCCTTCTGGTAACGAATTTAATAAATCTTCTAGTGAATCTCTAAAGTCTAACGGCATTAAATTACCAATGTTCTTGCCTAAGCGGCCCAAAGCACGTTCGTTTGGAAGTGCGTTTCGGAATTCGGGGTACTCGAACTCAAGAAGTTGGTCTACAACTTGTAAAAACGCTTTTGGTGGTCTTCCCAAGAACCACTCAGCCATCTCTTTTCTAGTGGCTGAGGCAGAAAGATCTTCAGTAAATTTCATGAGGCCATCACGACTTGAGAAGGCTGCTCCGCCAACACCCAAGGAAGACATCATATCAACAATTGTATCTTCAACTTGTTCTGGGGAAGAAGTGGGTCCGCACAAAGATTCCTGAATAACATCCGCAAATGTTGTGGTGCCTTGGACGATTGCTGGGAGCGACTTGGCTATATCTCCAGCTGTTTCAAGGGCTTTACAAATAGCATCTCCTAGCATTTCACAAACTTTGATAAAGATTTTCATCAGCATCGCCATAATTGCTTGGCTAACTGCCCATTTTATTGCTTCCCAGAGGGCTGCCATAATGTTTCGTAGCTTCGGGATCCATTTGAATGGATTTTCGAGGCGGGGTGCGCGCATATCCGTAATATTTTGACAGAACGGAAGCTGGATACTCTTGATGAAATCCATAAAACTGGGATTAAAAAGTGGAGGGCGTGGGCAATCCATCGCGATAATCATGTGTGCAACGAGTTGGGCGCCCGGGAATTTGTTCAGTTCGTCCATTAATTCTAAGAGGTTATTACTGTAGACTTCTAACAATGCTCCAACATATAAGGAGAACATTGTGTCTGGGGCTGCGTCGGTTTGAGCTGCTTGAATATCCCATTCTTTTCCAAGGGTTCTCTGGGTTTGGCTTTGTGCTCTACCAGCCGCCTGATTATAAGAAGCTGTTGAAGACCCCCCTGCTGCCATCCCTGGTCCATTGGTCATCCCATTTGTGCGCTCGTCATTAATAACGTCCGGTTTTTCCCATGGCTTATTAGCTTCGCCTAAACTAACGAATTCTCCTGATTCCATTTTCTTCTTAACTATGGCATCTAGTTCATCTTGTTTGTGTGGAGGTAATCCAACAAATAACTCTCCAAAGTTCTCGATGGACATATTATCTAGGGCGGCTTTTACAATAGCGTTCAGGGCGCCCTCTAAATCAAGTCCGCCGAGCAAACATTCAATCGCTTGCATGAGCATATCAAACATACCACATTGTTTAATTCTCTCGAAACCTTCCGCATACATTTTATCCATTGCTTTTTGAGCGTCTTGGAATCCGGTTGCATTAGATAGCATTTGAGCACACATTCGAACAAAGATTTGATCGTCTTGATTAATCTTTTTGTAAGCTGCCGTTTGGGCCATCGCGAAGATGTTACCTTTCTCGTTCGCATTTGGATCAAGAATTAATCCCATTTGTGTATTATCATCACGGACTTCATCTAGATTAAAGCGACATATATTCTGGTTAAACTTCATAGCTATCGCGTCACCAATACCGAAGAAATCATCTAGCAAGTCACTACCTAATTCTTTAAGATCATCTGCCAAGGCGTCCGCAACACAGCTTAATGGAGTTTCACGTTTCTCAACGTCTTCATCTTTAAAGTTTGCTTTAACCGTAGGATACGTAAATTTTTCAACAAATTCTACCCAAGGTAAGGGTATCCTAGCTGAAATTGAAGCTTCCATTGGCCACAGCTTAGTAAAATACGCTACTGCTGTTTTGTCTTTCCAGGCGCCTTTTGCGTTAAGAGAAGCTAAACGCTTCTTGCTAAATCTAATTGGTCTGTTTGCACCGCATTCAGCAGTCCAAACATGTAATTTTATTAATTTATAATCATCAAAAAAGAATTTCATTTTAGTGATATCATCCAGCCAAAAACTAAAGATACCTCCCACACCTGGGATGTTAAGCCCTCTCGCGTTCATAAAACTCTCAAGGGTGTCCATGAGATCTGACATTGTGCTAGACGTGAAAACAGCCGGGTCTCCGTAGTCTTCTAAGTTGAAAATGCGACCGAGGGCGCCTTGGGGCCCATCCTGATTTGAATAAAACGTCCCTTCCAAAGATTCTGTACCAGCGGCTTGGGCTTGGTCTATTGTGTTGAGATCACCCGGTGCGGGGTTTTCTCCAACAAAAAATATGTTTCCTTCCCCTAGTTGTCGATATACCTTCAAATACATGCTGTATAACCAAAGTGCTTTGCGGACTCTGATGTTTTTGTATGTCATTTGGGCAGCGTCGTATTCAACGACCATAGCTCCTGGTGACTCTTCCTCTTCAACCTCGTCTTCCTCATCATAAGTTCGATCGGGTAAGTTATAGATTACATCGTGAGGGACAGAATACAACAATTTCAATCTTGAGTTTGGTCGCGGTTCTAAATCATATTTATAAAAAAGCAGACCTTCAATAACCTTACTAATACTTTCTGGCGAGTCATCTTTTTTGAATCCATCAAGGATTGAGGTGACAGCTGCCATCTCATATTCTTGGAACCTCATTTTTAATGCGGCTGAGACCGCATCTTGGTCAGGGGACTCAGACTCAAGATATTCTTCAGGTACTACAGTTTTATATTTAGTGATTGCTGTAACTTGAAAGTGGCACAGTTTTTCGTTTAGGGTTGGGGCAGATAAATCCCCTTTTTTCCAGTCAGGTGCTATATGGAGTGGGTTTGGCTTACAAGGAACACATTTTTTAGTCTCTTTTACTTCAACATCATCACAGATATCGATGTAACCATCCATATCAATGTCTTGCCATTTTAAAAATTCTGATCTATCTTTAGCCATATTATCCTTCTTATTATTTAATCAAGTAAGCTTTACGTTAGAGCTACAGATGTAGCGATAACCGTGAGGTTTTAAGTGGTTTTGGATCCACATTTCCATATTAAGCTTAGTATGCCACAAACTATTCAAAACATATTCTTGTTTGGTGTAGGCGGCAGGAGTTGCGGCCGCGGACACCCATGAGCGATAGGGATCAACCCCTACAGCTGCATCAAAGACCGACTCACCTAAAATAAAGTTAAAGGTGGCGCTCCAAAGTTCTCCAATAATTTCTGTAAGTTCTTCAAGTCCCTCTCTTAAACTATCGCCCATGGCGGCGCGCTGGAGAGTATTCATTTCTTTCACGGGGTTTTCCATTCCGCCGAACACATATCGTGATTCTACATGATTTCCAGCAATAAGTTCGATGGTGGGGGCTGGTTGGTGCTCCTTGCCGCCCAGCGAGTTTGGCTCACCCTTTGAGGGTAGTCCTGTGAATCCGGAAGATTTTCCTGTGATAATTTTAATGCTGTGTCGGCCGATGATTCTGATGTCGTCAGCTTTAATGCCGATGCCGGATCGCGGCATGCTATTTCCATGAGCTTTTTGTTCGGCGCCGGGCGCAAGTCCAAAGTTTAAATCTATATTAGTTAACTGACTTATATTAATTCTGGCTGCATCTGAGACAAACAAATTATCTAAAATGGTTCCGTCTTTCGGTCCCTTTCCTTTGTTGAGTGATGCGCCGCGGCCAACAACTAAATCAATAGAGTTAGCAGCGCAAGACCCCACGGCGCCGTAACCGGATGCTTTTGAGCCGGGTCTGTCAGTGCCTAGAACAATATACGAATCCGAGGACTGTATAACTGTTTCGTTCATGGCGCTCTTGAATGATAGGTTTGGAACCTCTGGGAATGTGTGAAACAACCCGCTATTTGGTGGGGTTGCATTAACATTGTCCATATCATCGACAACTTTCTTTCTCTGTGGTGCACCTTCTTTTTGTTTTGGTGTGCATCCTATTGGTATTTTATTTCCACCAAGTCCTGACATATTTTCTCCTTTCTATTTTCCTATTCCTGTTATCAGTTGGGCAAAATTACTTGGCTCCCAGTGCCATGCTTCAAGAAGGCCGCCTTTACCACAAAACTCGGTACCCATCGATGTTAATTGTTCCTTAGTCGCAAGAGACGCTCCGGTTTTCTTAGTACCCTCTCCACAAGCAGGTCTAGCCCAAGCTGGAGACGTCCAATACACTCCATCGACTGCATGTAAGTGAGCATTTGCCCACATCCAGCGCCAATGAGGGCAGTTAAATTGATGTCTTCGTGCCGCCGTGGTTTTATGTCCGTGTTCGTTGCTCCATGAAATTGTAAGCTGCCAATCAAACGCACACCCCCATCCATGTCGAGAGGATCCGGGCAGCGAAGACAGTTTATTGGTACATCTTCCATTTGACAAAATCGGCCCACAAATTCCTTTTGCTCTTTCATAGGTTCTATAGGTGCCATTAAGTTTGAGCTTTTTGCCATTGAACTTTTCAAAATAAGCTTTAGCCAAAGCGTCAAATGATGGGATCAAGTCCACAATAAATTTACCACCCGATGACCAACGTGTATCTGCGTCTCCCATAATCTCTGGCGGGAGTTTTCCATTTTTGATGGGAATAACACCCGCAGAGCCATTATACGTTGCACCCTTTGGTCCAACACCAAGCCCATCTCCAAACTCAGGGAAAACAGGAAACCTACTTTTAAGAGAGGTATTACATACCTTTTGAGTAGCCATGTAGGGCATATCTATACCGGTTCTATTTAAAACCTGAAGGAACCTTCCATATTGTAAATCATATGAGTTCTTGGCTGGCTCCATCTGGGCTAGAAAGATGTCTCCCGGCTTGATCGGCACCCTCATTGTCGCTTTTGGATCACCATAAACAATAAAAGTAGTGTGACACATTACAAGATCCATTACTTCTTGACCTTTCCCTCGTGACGGATCACATGGATCAGGGATCCATGAATGAGGAGAGTTCTCATCAATGATGCGTCCCTTAATAATATATTTGCTAACTTCTCCGCCTTCCGTTGTAACTTCGGATCCGCCGGGGAGGGCCGCGGCATCGGCCGTACTAAGTGGGATACTGGGCGATAACGCTACCACTTTAAAATTTGTTCTCTTATTAAAAAAATCGTAGTCTATTGATTTTGCAATAGAGTTTTTTAGTAGATCTATCGCGGACCGGTTATCAACAAATCGAGACCAATCAATGGGGTCACTCATGACGCTTCTCCCTGAATCATATCAAAGAGGTTGTTTTTGTCATCTTCAGATAGTTCTACTGACGTGCTGTTTGTCTTCTGTTTTAAGCCTATTAGCTTTACTAACTGTTCATTAGACCTCTGCATCGTCTCAATATGCTTTGCTGCGACCGGACTTAGATACTTATTTTGTTCGCCATCGCTGGCAATCTGTGTGGCGATCTCATTTAAGAACTCTCGGGCAACCTTCCTATCATTTCTGATATTTGTAAGGGCTTCGTCCATCAAGGTATCTAAATCTTTTGCACTCATAACTCTCCACTTTCCCAATCTTGTTTAAAGCTAGAATATTTTTTTCTAAACTTCTTCAAAGAATTAACGATCTGTTTTGTATTTAAGCCTGTTATTTCTCTGAGGTATAAATAAATAGCTTTTTTGTTAAAAATTTCTATGTCTTCCTTAGAATCAAATAGAATTTTTATTGCTTCATACACTTTAATGTCGTTTTCTTTCATTCCGGCGGTGTCCCACGACTTTAGCTCTGTATAAAAGGAAATCCAAAATTCTTCTTCCTCTCGTTCAGATAGATAGGATTCGTTGGTAGCTAAATATTGCTCTTCGTACCTTTTAGAGAGGTTCCCAAAATCTATTTCACGTCGATTTCTTTTTTGCTGTTTCTTAACTTTATGGATAAACCAGTTTTTTGTTATAACACTAAAATAAGAAAAGGCTTTAGAGCCCTTACTTTGATCATACTTGTCTAAAATTGTCATCAACCAAATTTTACACTCATCGCGCAAATAATCTATATTTGGTAAATTTGTAAATTTATATGTAAATACAATTTTGTCCACCATTTCGTTAAAGGCTGGCTGGATCCAATTGATATACAATTCACTCCTCTCTTGACGGGATGTTGTTTGTGCATATCTGACAATTGCGTCTTCATGGTCTTTTGTAAAATAGTGATTCTTTTTCTTACGGGCCCTGGTTCGTTTCTTCTTGATCAAGTGACATTTCCTCCATTATAGCTTCGTCTGCCTCTGCTTCTTCAATCTCTTCTTCAGTTAAGGAATAAATATAATGAAAGTTTTCTTGTAGTTGTTCGTCTAACGCTGTTGCGTGGTCCATCAGATGTTTTAGGGTTTCATCTCCGTAAAACATCTCTAAGCTATAGACATCTTTAACATGTGATGAAAACCTGTTTATCATTAGTTGGAGATCTCCTAATTCTTCGGAGACGGTCAATAGTTTTGTGATAGCGCTGCGTGCGTATGCAAAAATGAGTATGTTAAACCCCATAGATAACACCAGTGTGCAAGCTAAAATAATTTCAAGACGGCTCATATAATTTTTCCTCTGCTTCTTTTTGTTGAGTTTCTAAAATTTCTTTATTGTCCTCAATATATTGTTTAGTAATTTCACCAGTCTTAGGTTTTGTTCGAGTGTTTTTAGTAAAGGTATAAAACTTATTAGTTAATACTTTCTTCATTGTTTCCAGTTCACACTTTTCGCATTTTTCTATAGATTCATTGATTCCATGAAAATACGTTTTAATAAACTGACACTCTGAACATTGGTACTGGTATCTTGGCACTACTTTACCATATTTTTCAAGTCTTGTTCAGTAACTATACTATTGTTGGTTATGCGAACAGTCGGCGGGTTTTCCACCACTAATCCATCATCTGTCTCTAAAAGCTTGAAGCCTTTCAAAATTGGAACGATATCCAATTCATTTAACATTGATTCCTGGAGAGCCATCATAATTGCTCCCAGTGCTTGGTTTGATAATTGCATTTTTTTTCTCCTTTGTGCTTATCGCTCGGCCTATTTTTTGTAGCCAATCTAAATTGTTTCTTACGTCTAGATTCTTATTCCAGACCGCACTCAAAATACCGCAATCTACGGCTTCTGTGTTACACAGATTTATAAGTGCATTGATGTCTTTGGGGAAACATGTTCCTCCAAAACCATAATCACCATCAGGTCCGGGGACAAGAAAGTGAGTTTTGTTAATTCTTTCATCATATAACGCTAATTCTAACATTTTATTGTAGTTTATGTGTAGTGATTCACATATCTGGTGCATTTCATTCGCAAACGAAACTTTGGTGGCCAGAAATGTATTTAAAAAGTACTTGACCATCTCGGCTGATTTCCAATCTGTGTGAAGATAATCTTTGTTAGGAAATACCTTCTTAAAAACTCTCTCGCATTTAAGTGTGTCACTTTCATTACCACTAAAAATAACACGATTACATTCTTTAAAGTCATTGACAGAGTTCTTTTCTGTCAGAAACTCAGGACTGAATACTAAGTTTATGCCAGGATACAGGCTGTTGATTTTATCGCATGTGCCGGGGACCACTGTAGATTTTAAAACTACTATAACTTCATTCGCGTGCTCAGCTATCTCGGCCATGACTCCAAAAATAATAGACAAGTCGCACTCGCCGCTCTCATACATGGGTGTCGGTAATGCAACAAAAATCAAATCACAAGTGGTGCAAAGCTCTTTTAAACTGTTACAATTTGCCTTTGAGACGTCTCTATCATATATTAAAAAATCGTATTCTTTTTTAAGATTTTGGTAGAGCGCATTTCCAACAAACCCATTACCAATTAGCCCTAAATTCATATACTTAGCCTTTCAAGGTCGGCATCGTACATCATGGTGGCTAATTCTCTAAATTTAATACTTGGTTCCCAATTAAGCTCTCTCTTGGCTTTAGAGGCGTCTCCGAGTAGCAGTGGCACCTCGTGTGGTCTAAAGAGTCGTGAATCGATAGAAACGTGCTCAGAGACGTCTAAACCAGCATAGTCGAATACGCAGTGTAAGAACTCTTTCACGGTGTGGGTTTCTCCGGTTGCGATAACATAATCATCCGGTGTTTCCTGTTGCAACATCAGCCACATAGCTTCTACATAGTCGCCAGCAAATCCCCAGTCTCGTTTAGCATCTAAGTTTCCAAGGTATAGTTTGTCTTGGAGTCCCAGTTTAATCTTTGCGGCCGCCATAGTAATCTTCCGTGTCACAAACGTTTCGCCCCTGCGTGGGGACTCATGATTGAATAGAATCCCGCTTGACGCGTGAATTCCATAACTCTCACGATAGTTACGCACGATGTTGTGAGCAAAAGTTTTTGCACAGGCATACGGACTTGCCGGGGTAAGGCAAGTTGTTTCGCTTTGGGGGTGTTCGGGGTTGTCACCATACATTTCAGATGATGAGGCTTGATAAAATTTGGCGTCGGGACACACATTACGTACTGCCTCTAGCAGTCGAAGTGTACCCATACCAACGACATCACATGTCTCTGTGGGAGTTTCAAAAGATACCCTAACATGTGATTGGGCTGCAAGGTTATAGATTTCATCCGGCTGGTATTCTAATAACATTCTATGCATGCTTCCGCCGTCAACCATATTTCCGTATACTAGCGATAAGTTTGGGTTTCCACCGTCTTCAATTGCGTGGTCAATCCGATCAGTTGAAATAAGAGAAGTTCTTCTCTTTACTCCTATAACTTCGTACCCTTTATCTAGCAATAAGTCGGCGAGATACGAACCATCTTGTCCTGTGATTCCTGTAATTAACGCTCTTTTCATTGTCCACCTCCTACGCCTCGGGCGCTCTTTAAATTCTTCTGAAACCAATCGCACGAAGCCTTCATGGCCTCATTAAAATCTGTATACATCTTTGGTTTCCAACCCAACTCCAGCAGCTTCGTGTTATCAGACGGCTTTCGAAACTGTCCCTTGGGCTTGTCTACATCCCAAACAATCTCTCCATCAAAACCGATGTGTGTGGCCACCAACTCTGCGACTTCCTTAATTGAGTGCTCGCCAGTGTTACCCACGTTGAGTGGTTCAACACCGTCATAATGTTCCAATAAGAACATCAAAATATTTGCCAAGTCAAGAGAGTATGTAAATTCTCGTAAAGGACTTCCATCTCCCCATAATACCACGTTTTCTCCATTTTGTCTAGCTCTGAGCATCTTATGCATCATAGCGGGGATGACATGTGAATCGTTAAGATCGTAGTTGTCATTTTCTCCGAAGAGATTGTTGGGAACTGCGGTTATAAAGTTACAGCCGTATTGCTCTCGATAGGCTTGTGATTGAATATCCAGCATTCTCTTGGCGTACGCATACGCATAGTTTGAGCGGTGTGGCGCGCCGTTGTGTATTTGGTCTTCTGTGAGTGGATAAGTGACTTCGTTAGGATAAATGCACGTGCTCAGAAGCGAGACCACCTTTTTCACATTATTGATGTGTGCACTTTCTAAGACGTTTGTGTTTATAAGAATGTTCTCTCGATAGAAATCACCGAGATTATCCATGTTAGCCTTAATGCCGCCAACCTTTGCAGCTAAGTGAATTACTGCATCGGGTCGGTAAGCTTCCATTATTTTGCGCGTGTATCTTGCATCACGCAAATCACACTCTTTCGAAGATATGAAAATGCCATCTGGAAGAACGCGTTGAAGTGCGTTGCCAACCATGCCGGTTCCGCCGGTGATTAAGATTCTCTTATAATCTTTCATTTTGTATTAATTTTTCCCAGTATAGCATATCTAACATCTCTTTTGGGTTGTCTTTTACTCTTTCCCACTCAGAGTCTAAAAAGCTTTTATCTTTCAGTTGTTGCCAATCGTCCAAAATAATGACTGGGAGTTCTGTGAAATATTTGTTGCCTTGGTTAAGCTTTATAATAGGAACACGATTCATATATAAAACTTCCCAAAAACGATGAGTGTCTGCAGGAGCATTTCCTCGGGGA
>Ga0233437_1007938_pt1 | contig 10048 bp, 6 predicted proteins | sample SI_122_August201_FD_182714 | JGI IMG/M metagenome (GOLD analysis project Ga0233437, IMG submission 182714) | Seawater microbial communities from Saanich Inlet, British Columbia, Canada - SI_122_August2016_200_MG | ecosystem: Environmental > Aquatic > Marine > Inlet | place: Canada: British... | reverse complement strand
ACGGAAATCTCGCCCCCGGTTTCAAACTGGAAATCATCTTTCACCAGGGCCCAGGTCGAATGGCTCACCAGTATCCCCCCAGGATCGCAGGCGCTTTCCAAACGGGAAGCGAGATTCACATGCATGCCGAAAGCCGTAAAATCTTTTCGGGTTTTAGATCCGAAACCACCCACATTGACCATGCCCGTATTGATGCCGCAACGGATCCGCAAAGCCTGCGCAATACCTTCATTGAACCACTTTTCTTTCAGTTCCGACATTTTTCTTTGCATGGCCACGGCCATTTCAGCGCAACGCAATGCATTATCTTTATCATTTCCCTTTTCGGGCGCGCCGAAAAAGATGAACAACTCATCCCCTTTCACATTGGCCACCACCCCGCCGAACTGGTTGGCGATCTCATACATTTCAGAGAGATACTCATTGAGCAGGCCGGCCATGTCCTCCGGTTCCATCTGCTCGGTAATGGTGGTGAAATCCTTGATATCCGAAAAAAAGAGGGTCAGGCGCCGCCGCGAATAATCCCACACGTCCTCGATTTCATCGGCCAGGATCCGTTCCGTCAACTGGGGCGGAACGTATTTGGCCAAAATCTTATGGGCCCGGGCCACGGTCTCCTTCTCCTGTTCCAGAGCAAAGGTTCGCTCCTCCACCATTCGGGACAGGTTTTCCCGGTGGTACAGGTTGTCAAAGGCGATAGCCACATTGGACAGGAAAATATCGATCAGATGGCGGTCCGTGGTATTCACCGGCTGCCGGCTTTGCAGATAGAGGATGTTTTCAATACCGTTCCGGGTTTTGAAATAGCAGACCAGATTTCTTTCATTGAAAATGCTCTCTTTCCGGGAAAGAGCCCGGGCGATACTCTCCTCGACCCGTTTATCGCCCAGGTCCGTCACACACTGGTCCAGATACTTTTCGTATTGGCCGCTTCCCGCGATAATTTTGTAATTTCCCTGTTCCCGGGTTGCCGCAAAACCACAGGTCCCATTGGATGCCTGCACCAGCAGGGAATGTTCCTCAAACCCCAGCATGGACGTGAGCTGGGTCAAAACACCTGCCGTAAACTGTTTGAGGGATGTCAGTTTCAGCAAGCTTGAAGAGGCGTTGATGATCATCTCAAGGCCCCGGCGGTTTTTTTCAATCACCGTCATGTCCCGGTAGGACCTGAGCGCCGATGTCACGGTGGAGAAAAGCCGGTTGCTGGTCAGTTCCTCCTTGGTTTTGTAATCGTTGATGTCATAGGCGATGATCACCTTTTTTTCCGGGGCCTCCCCCGGCTGCCCGGTCCTCAGAATGATGCGGACGATTTGGTTTTTCAGTTCCTCTCGAATATGCTGCACCACCTCCAATCCCGCGTGATCCGTTTCCATCACCACGTCCAGCAGTATCACCGCGGTATCCGGATGGTCCGCCATCAACTCACGGGCCTCCCTGCCGGAATAGGCGCTTAAAAATTCAATGGTCCTGCCGTCAAATTCGTAATCATCAAAAATCATACGGGTGACGTGATGGATATCTTCCACGTCATCCACAATCATCATTTTCCACGGCGCAATGGTTTCGGTTTCCTCTTCAACACCATCCTCTTCAAAAATCAGTTCATCATCATTATCGGTCAATGTCATTTATTCGCTCCGTTGTGAACATTCTTATCTGCACGCCCTTGACTTCGATTTTCTCACCTTAATTTGTTGTTCATGTCTCGTAGAGACAATTGATAATAGCCCGGCAATTTATTGCTGGGATTACAGGACCATACGGTTTTCAGAGTCCCATCGGGACGACAGAAAAAGGATGGACGTGTTCGAATTTCCCATATGGCCTTTTTGCATCAAAACATCCATCCCATCCCTTGTTTTTCTGATCTCTACCGTCCCTACGGGACTGATTGTGTTTACAATGAACAAATCCGGCAATCGATTGCCTGAAACCCGGTAATAAATTACCGGGCTATTGTCTTTCGTCCCTACGGGACTTGTGAGCTTGCAGGGTCCTTTTGTTCGCCCGTCATTGGAATTTGGATTCTTATCATCATACCATTTTGGGGCGCACTCTCACATGATATAGTCCCCCCAAGCGTCTGTGTCACAAGATTATGTACAATATGCATCCCCAGTCCGCTGCCGCCCCGGGAGCGTTTGGTGGTAAAGAAGGGATCAAAGATTTTCGCCAGGTCTTTTTCGTTCATGCCCTTGCCGTTGTCCCGGTAGGTCAATACAACGGAACCGTTGTCTTCGGTAGCTTCAAAACCGATTTTACCCGCTTCCATCTCCTCAAACCCGTGAATCAGGGAGTTCATGATCAGGTTTGAAATAATCTGTGACAGAGCGCCGGGGAAACTGTCCAGCGAAAGGTTTTCCGGGCAGTTCACCGTCACCTCATGTTGGGTCTTTTTGAGTTTCGGTTTGAGGCTCAAGAGCACATCCTCAATATAAGCCTTGAGTTTAAACTCCCGCCGTTCACCGCTGGTCTGATCCACGGCCACCTGCTTGAAACCCTGTACGATTTTCACCGCGCCGCTCAAATTCTTGAGGATCAGGTTGGAGGAATCCGCCGCTGTTTTGGCATAACTGTCCAGTTCCGAACGCTTCAGTTTTTTGGATTCAACCTTCGTCACAAATTCCGTTGTTTTATCTTCCAGATGGGAGGCGGCACTCACAGCGATGCCAATGGGCGTATTGATTTCATGGGCCACCCCTGCCACCAGACCACCGATGGCGGCCATCTTCTCAGACTGGACCAACTGATTCTGGGTCTCTTGAATGGTTTCGAGGGATTGCTTCAGTTCGGCTGTTCTTTCTTCAACGGTTTCTTCAAGGGTTACCGCATAATCCTGCTGCTGCTTGTACAGGTTTGCGTTTTCAAGGGAGATGGCCGCCTGGGAGCAGAGCAGGGGAAGGACTTCAAGGCGTTCCTCGGTAAAGGCGCCCGTTGTCAAATTATTTTCAAGGTAGATGATGCCGCTCAAATTGTCTCGATGGATCAAAGGAGCGCATAATAATGACTTGGGTTGGTGTTTGGTAATGTAGGGATCAGTCGTGAATTCATTTTTGTCAGCGACATCCTCCAGCACAATACTATCTCTTCCCCGGGCAACATATTGGATGATTGAAACCGGTACTTTTGGAGAATTTTCGATGGGGATCGACTGAAGCACCTGAACCTCTTCCTGGTTTATATTCCCTTCGGCCTCAATCAATAAATCCTCGTCTGTTTTCAGGACAAGACACCCTTTTTCAGCGCCCGCGTTTTCAATGATGATCCGCATCATGCGGGAGAGGAGTTTCTCAATTTCGATTTCACCCGAAATTACCTGGGATGCCTTCATGACGGATGTCATATCCAGCTGTTCGCCTTGAAGTTGTTCGCTGGTGGTTGTGCTGTCTTTCTCATTGATTGATTTTTTTGACGGCTTGGTCGGATGATCAGACAACAGTTCAGGGTATTTTTTGTTTAAATGGTCCACCTTGGCTTTGGCGCCCCAATGCTCGTAACAATATCGGGTTTCCGCCATATATTTTTTGGCTTTTCCGGTTTCCCCCTTTTTCAGATAAAACTTTGCAGCCAGTTCATTGGCCAGGGCCTCTTCCTGGATGTACTGGTTTTCCTTTGCACCGGCGATGGCCAGGTCGTAAAGTCCAATGGCTTTCTCATCTTTACCAAGAACCCGCGCCCGCTCGGCTTCCACCAGTTGCCATTTGTGGAGATGATTCATGGGTGCGTGATAGGCCCATTTTTTCATTTTCTTCTGGTTTTTGGTTACTTTTCGGAGAGTCCCTGCTTTTTTGAACTTGGCGTCATTGGGGTAAATAGCAAGCAACATTAGAGAATAATAAAAATGGAAAGCGGTAAAAAAATATGTCCCTTGAACCCCCTCAAGATATTTTTCCGCCATAGCAGCAGATTTAGCTGCTTGATCATGTTGATCAAAAAAATAACAAAGCAGCGCTTTTTCAGAATATACGTGAAATAAACCATGATTATCGTTCGCTTCAAGACATGTTTGAATCGCTCCTTCCTCATTGAAATACTCGCCCGTTAAACAAAAGCTGTTTTTCGATTGCCCACTAAAGATCAAAACAAGCTGCCTGAACCGTTGAAAATCTGAAATATATTTTTCAGTTTTCAGTTTCATAAAGGCGTTTATGTATTTTGATATTCTTTGCTGAACTCCCATTAACGCTTTGCCTGAATAAAACAAATACCCCAAATAAATTGATAGCGAAATAGCGGCGTTTTCAAAATCTCCAATTTCAATCCCTTTTTGGAATGCTGTTTCAAGTGGTTTTAATGTTTCCCTGAGGTGTTTCTTCCAATGTTTAACGAAACAATTAAAAACAAATTGCGTGCTTAGTTCGATTTTTTTGTCATTGATTTTTTCTGATAATCGTAATGCCAATTGTCCGAATTGATAACCGAGTTCTATGTTGTTCATGTATCCACATTGTATAAGCCCATATGAGTTATAGAAAAGAATTGAATCGGAAGCATTACCGTGTTTGAGTGATAAACTTACACCTTTAAAAACCAATACAGGTAGCAACTCAGGTGCAGCGAAATAAACAGAATAACCCATAATTCCCAGAATACGCATCTCAGCAAGTTTATAAGTATCCGTCATTTTCGGTAGGCTTACCAAAACATCCGGTTGTTTTCCGATCAAAGCGAGTTTCACCCGCAGATAGGAAAACAATATTTGCAATTGGTTCGGTTTTTGAGGGAGCCCGGCGCCTAAGCGCTTTAAAACATGAAGACCGGTTTTTACGGCATCCAGCAGCTTATTTTGAGACTCGTAGGCTTTAATCTTTAGCTCATAAACTTTTATCTTATCGAGCACGGTTTTTGTCTGCTGCAAGACGGTTTCTGCCAGATTCTCCATGGCCTCAAAATTTCCGCGGAGATGCGCCGCTTCCGCTGCTTCCTCGTGGAGTGACAGGGTCAACACATACTGCATCTGCCAGCCATTTTCTTTGAGCATTCCCATACCGGATTTCAGGTAATCAAATGCCGGATCATAAGCTGCGGAAAGTTTGGCTTTTTTGCCGGCAAGGAGATTTAATCGCGCCAGTTGTTCCCTTTCTTTTTCATTCCGTATCAATTCAACACTTACATTGAGTTGATCCACTATAGAAAAAATCTGCTCCTCAAGATCCTCTTCAGGAATGGTTTTCAGCAACTCCCTGCCGATTTTGAGATGCACTTCCGGTTTCTCTTTTTCTTCAATCAGAAAATAGGCTGCCTGCTGTACCCGATCGTGCAGAAATCCGTACACCGGAACGGGTGTATTACCGTCGGGCTCAACATCAGATGCCGGAGATTGTGACGGCTCCGACACATATTTGTACGACTCATCCACGGGGAGCACCAATTCCGTCTGCAATGCTTCAAATAAATCTTCGGCTGTTTCCTGAACAGGTTTTCCATACACAATGGAGAGGGTGTTTAAATCAAATTGATTTCCGATACAGGCGGCAAGACTTAGAAGGTGTTCGGTATTCCCGGATAATTTTTGAATCTTGTGGACCATCAAATCAACGACATTTTCCGTAATATCGGTTTGTCGAACGCGATCCTCATCCCACTGCCATATTCCTTCATCACCACTAAAATCAATCAGCTTTTCCAGGTACAGGGAATGGATGAACTGGTTCAAAAAGAAGGGGTTCCCTCGGGTTTTTGCAAAGCACAGCTCGGCCAGGGGTTTTGATCGTTCCAAATCGCATGAGAGTGTTTCCGATATGAGCTGGTTGACATGCTTTATTTCAAGCAATCGCAGCATGATGTTTTCAACATCCGCGCCGCTTTTTTTGATTTCCTCATTTGTGAGCAATAACGGGTGGGAAGCATCCACTTCATTGTCCCGATAAGCGCCGATGAGATACAGGTATTCGGTTTTAACCGTCATGAACATCTCTATCAATTTCAGGGATGCGCTATCCGCCCATTGGAGGTCATCCAGGAAAATCACCAGGGGGTGATCTTTGGCGGCAAATGTGTTGATGAAGTTTTCAAAGACATAGTTGAACCGGTTGACATTCTCCATGGCCCCCAGCTCCGGCACTTCCGGCTGTTGACCGATAATCAACGCCACTTCAGGGATCACTTCGATCATCACCTGCCCGTTGGGGCCTAACGCTTTCAGGATTTTTTCTTTCCAGATGGATATCTGCGCATCGCTTTCAGCCAGGATCTGCCGGATCAATTGCTGAAATGCCCGGATCAGGGGGGCGTACGGGGTGCCTTTCTTTAACTGGTCAAATTTACCCGAGATAAAATATCGTTTCTGACTGTTTTGTATGAAGGGCCTTTGAACTTCATGGACCAGGGCGGATTTTCCGATCCCTGCGGGACCCGTCACCAACACCATTTTGCAGGCGCCTTGAGTTACCCGGTCAAAACCGGCCAGCAAGGTTTCAATTTCAGCTTCCCGGCCATACAGCTTTTGTGGAATCCTGAGCCTGTTTGAAATATCCCTTTGCCCGATTTCAAAGGGATCAATTTTTCCTGAACCATCCAACCCGTCGAGGCATTGCCGCAAGTCGTGCACAATGCCAAAAGCCCCCTGATAGCGGTCTTCCGCATCTTTTGCCATGAGCTTCAGGATGATATGCGACACGACAGGTGGAATCGCAGTGTTTATGCTATGCGGAGGATCAGGTATCAATGCCATATGGGCATGTACCAGTTCAATGGGCTCCGTGGATTGGAAAGGAAGCCGGCCGGTCAACAATTGGTAGAGGGTTACGCCGAGGGAATAATAATCGGTCCGCCAATCCACCAGGCGGTTCATGCGGCCGGTCTGCTCAGGCGACATGTAGGGCAGGGTTGCTGTCATGAGCATGGAAGTTTCAACGGTGGGGGTTTCCCTGCTGATGATACTGGCCGAGCTGAAGTCAATGAGTTTTAAAACGCCGGTTTCAGGGTTAAAAAGGATGTTGGCGGGTTTGATGTCTTTGTGGATGATTTGGGCCTGATATATTTCGCCGAGGGCTGAAGCGGTCTTGATGGCGATATCCAGGAGTTGCCCCAGTTCCGGGTTGCCTGATGTTGGCAGACTCCTGAGATCGACACCGCCGAAATCCGCCATTACCAGGTATGGCCGGTGGTCGTGCAGGATCAGATCAAGCACCTGGACCACATGCTTGAGGCCCTTCGATTCCAGGGATTTCAGGATTTGGTACTCATGCCGGTAGCGTGCCACCTCGTTGGGGGACGCGTGGGCGGTTGCGGTGGTCTTCAGGATAACCGGTCGGCTGTCATCTCTCATTACACCACGGAGAACATGGGTATTTATTCCTTCGTATATTGTACCGGTAATATCAAAATCCGTGAATTCAGACATGTTTAACTCCGCGTTTAAGAGAATCCGTTTCTCACATCATACCCCTGAATTTCAGGCCTAAAACATAAACCATTAAAGCACAGCCTCACCCCATTCCCTGGTTGTCCTGTAGGGACAACTGAAAATAGCCCGGCAATTTATTGCCGGTTTCATTCAAACCCACACATATCGCTCATCATAAGGAACCTCATTTTTCGTCAAAAAATCAAGGTATTCTTCTTTAAACGATTTACGGCGATGATGCACAGCCTGGTTTTCGATATAGCGGATCGTATCCTGCAAAATCGAAATATTGATGCTGAAAGCGCCATAACCCTTTTGCCATGAAAAGCGACCGGGGATCTCGAAGGTCTCATTGATCCATTTAGACGAATTCCCTTTGATGATTTGAATGGCTTTGGATATGGAAAGGGTACCGGGCAATGACATGAGAATGTGAATATGATCCGGCATACCCCCCACTGCCAGGGCCTTCATATTGTTTTGCCTTGCAACACCGCCCATATAGGACCATAAACGATCTTGTATTTCAGGGACAATCAGGGGAAGGCGTTCTTTCGTGCTGAAAATATAATGAATGTAGAGGCTGATGTAGGAATTTCCCATTCGTAATTCCTTTCCCGGCAATAAATTACCAGGCTATTATCTGTCGTCCCGATGGGACTAAAAAATTCGTGGGCACGTCAAATCCCGACAATGAATTGCCGGGCTATTGCCTATCGCCCCGATGGGGCTTATACAGTCCCATCGGGACGGCAGATAATAGCCTGGGGTTTCAACCCTAGGATTCTGGGGATTCAACCCCTGGAATTCAACCCCGAGGATTCAACCCCACACAAACAACCGAAACAATAATGAAAATCACCCTCACAAATGAAGGGCAAAAAGGGCCGCTTCACGAACCTGTTTGCGTTTGTCCGATGAAATTGTCGTGATGAGAGATCCGATTTTCCCTTTTGAAACCGTCTGAATATGATCAAAATTAATCACGTAATCTCTTGGCATCCCATCATCATTTGATAAAAAGACTTCGCTTGAAATGTTCCGGATGGTGGTGGTGACAGGCGCAATCGTTACTTCCCCCAGATATTCCAGTATTGAATCACGCGTCAGAACCAATACGGGTCGTTTTTTGTCGGGGGACTGGAATTTATACCACCGGATTTCTCCCCTTTTCATTTATCCCCCCAGTTCTGTTCATTTTCCCAAACACTGAATTCATCCGGGGCAACAGGATACAATTCATACCCTTTTCGATGCTTCTCCTCAAGCATTCTGGTTTTCATTCTTTTTATGGCTTCCCGCAGTGCCGCCCGTGTGAATGCCGAACGTGTGGTTTTCATTTCCTTGACAATAACATCGACAGCGTCAACGAGATCATCATCCAGGGTCATTTGAACAGTACGCATAGGATTATCCCCATAAATATGGATATTAGCATAGCTATTGTAGCCGCTGCCGTCATATTGTCAAGAATTCATGAAAACAATCTTCCGAACGGACAGGTAAGATCTCAACCAGGGTTGGGCGGATTGGGGGTTAACGCAAAATACGAAAATTAGAAATTTTTCGCAGCTTCTTGAAGATCAATCCAGTTTTCGATTTGGTTTTTAAAAGAATCAAAAGTTTCAAGTTTACCTTTGAAGATCGTATACACTTGTTCCGGATCGATCTTTTCGTAGTAATGAACGATTTTGTTCCTGAATTGGGCCATCATATGAAACTCCCCCACGGATTCCTGGACCAACACACCTTGTTCCGCCAGCACGGAGAAGGCATCCGCATAAGAATCAGGCTCTCGAAAGCCTTTGACCGATATAATGTGGTGGATGACATCGAAACAACACTCAATACTGATCTGAAGCGTTCTTTCGACAAAACGCTGAAGCCGGATGTCATTCATGTACTTTTCGTGCGTGATATCGGTAGAAACCCGCAGATCATTGACATAGCTTTCGAGATTATTCAGCAAGCGTTGTATAATAGCGATTTTGACCATCCGTTTTTCTCCATAAGGCTCGCTTACACTGATAATGCCGAGCATCCAGATATGCCCGCAGGGATTGATTCTCAAGAAACGCAGAGCCAGCGGTATTTTTCTCAAAAATACGCACCTTTTTGCGCAAAACCTCATGCTGAAGAATCGGTGATGCTTTTTGCATAATCACCACATCCACGGGTCGGCTGAGCTGTTGTTGCAGGAAAACACCGAGATCGAGATCCATGGTAGGCGCCTCCCGCCCATCGGTAAACACTGCAATATCCACATCGCTACGCGGCCTCGATGTGCTGGATGCACAAGACCCGAACAGGTACATCACCTCAATGGAAGGAAATCTGGCGATGATCTCGGGTACGAGATTTTTGAGATGGGTTTTTACAGACATGGGGGTTTTCCTGATTCAAATATTATAAACCACGAATCTTACCAATAGCTTAACATAATCTTCAGGGGAAATCCTACCCGAATTTTGAGATAGTGAGCAAAACGGCCGTCCTTCATGAAAAAGACGGCCGTTTTTTTTGAATGGAAATGAATGGTTCGGAATTAAAATGCGCCGGTCAGCAATTCGCCCACCTGCTTGTTGAAACGGGACGGGTTATCGATTTTTCCACCCTCACCGATGACCGCCATGTCGAACAATAACTGGCTGTAGTCCTGCAATTTGGGATCTTTCTTGTTGCTTTCAAACATTTCCTTCA
>Ga0233437_1007937_pt1 | contig 10049 bp, 10 predicted proteins | sample SI_122_August201_FD_182714 | JGI IMG/M metagenome (GOLD analysis project Ga0233437, IMG submission 182714) | Seawater microbial communities from Saanich Inlet, British Columbia, Canada - SI_122_August2016_200_MG | ecosystem: Environmental > Aquatic > Marine > Inlet | place: Canada: British... | reverse complement strand
CACTACTCCACCGCCCGTGCGCATCACCGGGGTGATCGCCGATCGGGAATACGGCCCGCTCGAAGAGTTCTCCTTACCGGCTTCGCAGGACTACCTGGCCTTCGAATTTCTGGGCACCAGCTTCAAGACCCGGCCCAATCAGATGGTGTATCTCTACCAGCTGGAGGGATACGACGCCGAACAGCTGCAGACCCGTGAGCGCCAGGTCGCCTACTACGACCTCCCGATCGGCGAATACATCTTTCGGGTGACCGCCGTGGATCGCGACCTCAACTATTCCGAGAGTCCGGCCGAAATTCGCGTCACCGTCCACCCGGCGTACGCCCGCCTGGCCCTCATCGCCGGACTCGTCGTCGCCCTGGTCGGGCTGACCGCCGTCTCCGGGTACGCGCTCAAAAAGCGGCGCGACCTGTTCCTGGAGATGGAGGAGGAGCTGCAGACCGCCCACGAAATGCAGAAGTCCCTCATGCCCGCAGGGCCGCCGCGGGTTTCCGGCTTCGACATCGCCGGCCGCTGCCTGCCTGCCAACCACGTCGGCGGCGACTTTTTCCAGTACTTTCAGCAGCACGGAAAACTCGCGGTCTGCCTGGCCGACGTCACCGGGCACGCGATGGAGGCGGCCATCCCCGTGGTCATGTTCAACGGCATTTTGGAGAGCCAGATGGAGCGCGGCGAACGGCTGGAGGAACTCTTCTCCCGCCTCAATCGCTCCCTGCACCGGACCCGGGTCGACGGTCGCACCTTCGTCTGTTTTGCGATGGTCGAGATCGATCTGGACAGTCTCGGCTTCCGGCTCGCCAACGGCGGCTGTCCCTATCCGTACCACTATTGCGCCGCCACCGGCCAGGTGGAGGAACTGCAGCTGGATGCCTATCCCCTGGGCGTGCAGCCCGACACCGAATACTCGACTGTCGAAGCACAGCTGGAACCCGGAGACCGGATTGTCTTCTGCTCGGACGGCATTGCCGAAGCGGCCAATCCGCGGGAAGAGCTCTTCGGCTTCGAACGCACGGCTGAGGAGATTCGTCGGGGCTGCGCCGAACAGCTACCCTCCGAAATACTGATCGACCGGCTCATCGGCGCGGTGAAGGGATTTTCCGCAGGGGTGCCGCAGGGGGATGATATTACCGTGGTCGTCGTCGGGGTCGAGGCGTAGCGCACCGATATTTGGGAATCCGATTCTGATTGTCAGGAGGAAATCGAGATTGTCGACGACTCGAATCGGCGTCGGCGAGTTTCTTGTGCAGACGAGAGAGGCCCGGTGGCTGTTTGCCACCGGACCCCTTCTAATTTTCCGCCGTTCCGATCCGACGCTGCTACAGGTTGATAATCACGATCCCCGCCTCCATCAGCGACCGCACCGCCATCACAAAGCCGACCAGGATGATGATCAGGGCGCTGAATACCGGCAGCCGCTTGATCAGCTTTCCCTCCCCGGAGAACCGCTCCATCATGGGCCGCGCTTTCACCATCAGAATGCCGATGGCGATCAGCACTGCGGCCAGCCCCAGGCTGAACGAGACGATCAGCGTCAATCCGAAGACGATTCGGTGCAGTGCTACTGCCAGTAGCAGGATGACCAGCGCCCCCGGGCAGGGGACGATGCCGCCAGAAATTCCCAGGGCAAGCAGACTTCCCAACGTCACTTTGCCAGGCGGCACGTGGCTGTGGCTCTTCCCTCCGTGGGAGTGCACGAGAGCGCTCTCCCCGCTGTGGTCGTGGCCGCCGCCGGTCGTCAGGCCCGCCTGCTGCTTCGGTCCGGCGACGCGAAAGCGGGGAGCCGGTGCATCTTCACGGTCGTGGTCGTGGGAATGCGAATCGCCTTGATCATCTGAATGATCGTGACTCCCCTCATCGCCGGGAACGTGACTATGGCCCCCTGGACCGTGGCCGTGGCCGCCGCCGGTCAGATTGCGCACGAAGAGCCAGCCGCCCAGTCCCATGATCAGCAGACCGGAGCTCGCTCCCAGCCAGGGGAAGAGCTGTTCGGGGAGGATGTAGCGCGATGCGAAGAGGGTGATGACGCCCAGGAGAATGACGCTGAAGGTGTGCGTGAAGGTGACTACGCCGCCCAGGAAGATGGCGTTGGCGACCGTCCCCCGCGAGCCGATCAGATACGCCGCCACGATCGTCTTGCCGTGACCCGGCTCCAGGGCGTGGGCTGCGCCCAGAAAAAGGGACATCACCAGGGCGAAGAGGATCAGGCCGGCGCTCAACTCTTCGGCGCGCAGCATATCCTGCAGGCGATCGGTGCTCGACGCCGGCTGCTCTTCGGTTTCCCCCAGCTGAGTCTGGCCGCCGGCGAACGGACCGGCTTGCCACAGTGCGTCCGATGGTTTGAGGGATACGGCCGCCTGCACCGGTCCTTCCGGGGACTGGACGCGCACCTGCTTGAGCGCTCCCTCGCGCGGCTCCACTCCTTCGATGTCGACCAGGGCAGCACCCTCCACCGAGATATCGGCGTGTACCAGGCGGGGCAACTGATTGGCGTCGCGGAAGGTCAGAGTGTGGCGCTCGGCGAAATCAGAAGGCTCGGAGATCAGCTGATAGCGCAGGGTCATCTGCACCGGCGCCACCAGCGGCTCGTCGGGCAGGACTTCAGCTTCCCCGAGCTGCACCGGCAGCGGCTCTCCGTCCACCTGCAGTGACAGGTTTGGGCTCAGCTGTTGCCGCATGCGTTCGACATAGGCGGCCTGTTCGGCGGCGGTGATTCGGTCGTCACCGTCCGCGTCCATCTGTTTGCGCTCTTCCAGAGCGGCCAGCTCGCCGTACTGGATTTCGTAGATGCCGGTGACGATCCGATGGTCGACCAGCAGCTGGGTCAGCGTGGCCACATCGGTGCCGGTGATCTGGTGGGGCCAGCCGGCCGTGGCGATCAGCGCCAGCGCCAGCGCGCCCAGTAGCGAGTAACTTTTCATATCCCGTTTTACCCCATCCGCAACAGTTCGCAAAATCGTCGCTCTCCGAAATCGACGATAGACTTTCGGGAGCTTACAAGGGTGAGATCTTCCCCTCCGCCATCCGGTAGATCCGGTTCACGTTGCGCTCGAGAAACGGCCGGTTGTGGGAGATGATGATGCAGGTTTGCACGTGGTTTTCCAGCACCTCGCTGACCCGCTCTATCATCTCTTCAGCCAGGCCGGCGGTCGGTTCGTCCAGCAGCAGCGCGGTCGGTTCCATCGCCAGGACTGTGGCCAGCGACGCCAGGCGCTTCTCTCCCCCGGACAGGTGGTGGGTGACCCGTTCCTCCAGGTGTTCCAGGGAGAGCAACTGCAGGGTCTGGTGCGCAATCTGGCGGACTTCTTCGCGCGACTTGCCCAGGTTGAGGGGGCCGAAGGCGACGTCTTCGCCCACGGTCGGGCAGAAGAGCTGGTCGTCCGGGTCCTGGAAGAGAAAGCCTATCCGCTCGCGCACCTCCCAGAAATCGCGCTCCTCCCGCCGTGGCTGCCCGAAGATTTCGATCTCGCCCGAAGTGGGTGCCAGCAGGCCGACGATCAGGTGGAAGAGGGTGGTTTTTCCCGCTCCGTTGGGGCCGACCAGGCCGATCTTTTCTCCCTCTGCAAGGTGGAAGTCCAGCGCCTCCAGCACGGGGCGCTGGTCGGTGTAGCGGAAGGTTAGGTCGCGCAGTTTTATCATAGTCGCGATTTCAGCCGGCCTCGGCGCACGGAATGCAGCTAACCTGACCGTCGCGCAGTCTGGCTCTGGTCTCCATGACCCGCTCGCCACAGAAGGCGCAGGTCGTCGACTTGTGGATGCGTGCGTACTCCGGCGCCGGTATCTCCACCTCTTTGACCGCGACGACCTTTTCTTCCGGGGCCGCCAGCAGCCATTCGATCCATTGCTCCCGATCCTCACCGCTGCCGCCGCGCGCCCGCATCCCCTCGCTGTCGGCGGTAACCACGCGCACCGCCCTGCCGCTGGAGCGGTGGAAGAAGGTGTAGGCCTGCTTGCCGACGTCTTTGAAGATCAGATTCCCCTTGCCGAAGGTGCAGCCACTCAGATACTGCACCGCGTCTACGCCGCAGGCATCGTTTTCGACTACGGCGACCAGCTCTTCATCCTCCGCCCGGGCGTCGGCCAGCGCCCGCATTCCTCCCAGGGCCATGCGATACCCCATGGCCAATCCCGGACAGACGTGGCCGTGAAAACCCGCAACTTCGTCGAAGGAAATCTCCCGCTCCGATGACATGTTCACTCTCCGTTTGAGATGTAAGAGAAGATTAAAAATAGGGAAAATGGGAAATAGACGACAGGCCGGGAGCCTACAGTAGAGCCAGGAAAAGAATGGCGGCCGCCAGTCCTCCCGAGTAGATCATATCGCGCCGATCCAGCTCAAAGTGCCGATAGACCGGGAAGTCTCCCTTGAAGCCGCGACACAGCATCGCCTGGTACACCCGTTCGGAACGCTCGTAGCTGCGCACCAGCAGCATGCCGACCAGATACGCGTAGCTGGTGTAGGTGTGCAGGGAGGTGCGTGGTCGAAAGCCGCGGATGCGCATGGCGTCGCGCAGCCGCAGATACTCCCGCTGGATGACGTCGATGTAGCGATAGCAGAAGAAGGCGACGTGGACCAGCTTGACCGGCAGGTGCAAATGCTGCAGTGCGTGCACCAGATTGAAGACCGGCGTGGTGCCGATCAGGGCGATGGTGGCCAGCACAATGCCGTTGGTCCTCAGGCTGAGCAGCAGGGCGAAACGGAGCCCTTCGCGCGAGGCGGTCAGCGGGCCGACGGTGAAAGCGGTTTCGCCCGGATAGGTGAACGGCAGGAAGCACCAGAGCAGAGCGATGAAGCTGTTGACCAGCAGCAGGCGGCGGGCCAGGGTCCGCAGGTCGAGGCGCGCCCAGAAGACCAGTCCCAGGGCGAAGACCAGGGCGGGGACCAGGGTGCGGAAATCCTGGGAGACGGCCGCGACGGTGGCAAAACCGCAGGCGGCGAGAAACTTGACCCGCGGATCGAGAGTGTGGAGCGGGGACGAGCCCAGGGCAAAGGATTCGATTGAATTCAGCATCACCAATGAGACAGTTTTCTATAGGCCATAGCGCTTGGATCAGAGATTTCTGACACTTCTTTAACTACCTTGGATTCAATTAAATTCATTCCGATCGGCGATTGCGTAAAGGGTAGTAAAGGCCGGCCAGGCCGACGCGGATGTCCATTCTCACCGCAACCCGGGGGAACCGCGCCCGAGCAGTTCCGGCTTGACCTTCTGCAGGAAGAGCACGCAGAGGCCGGTCAGCATTCCTTCGACGACCATGACCGGCAGATGAGCGACCACGGTCAGCTGGGCTATCTCCCAGAACGGCTTTCCGGTCCAGACCAGCGAGAGTCCGATGAGCAGGCCGCTGAGCAGGATGGCCAGCGCGCCGCATATCGCGCTGGCAGCGAAAATCAGCGGACGGCTGGAACTGCGCAGCAACGGTCGACTCAGGTAGTAGGCGAGGACCGCCGGAAAGGCCATGTTGAAACTGTTGACCCCCAGGCTGGTGAGTCCGCCGAATTGGAAGAAAATCGCCTGCAGCGCCAGGCCAACGAGTATGGCCGGAAAGGCCATCCAGCCCAGCAGCAGTCCCGTCAGGCCGTTGAGCGTCAGATGGACGCTGGCCGGTCCCAGCGGGACCTGGATGAGCGAGGCCACGAAGAACGTCGAGGAGAGCAGCGCCACGGTCGGCACCTTCCTGTTCTCCATCTTTTTCAGCCCCACGGCCACGCCTCCGGCGGTGAGCACCACCCCCGAAATCAGGACGGGAGCGGCCAGAACCCCTTCGGAAATGTGCATTCAGCCCCCTATTTCCTCAAAAATATTCCCCATACAGGTCAGCTATCCTCTCGATCCGTCTGGTAGTGGACCACATTAATTGTGAGGATGTGGATATCCTGTAACTGTCAAAGAATTCTGGAGAAATGCAGAAACAAACTCCTCCAAATTCATTTGGAGGAGTTCTCGTCGGCCGCACGCCTGGAACCGCGCAGCAGGGCCCAGATACCGAAGAGGCCGAAGATCAGGCTGACGCCGACGATCGCGGAACTCGTGCGATCCCCGCTGTGGTGGTGATCGTCGGTGCCCGTTGCCTGGAGGGAGTCGACCGCCACCTCCGCCGTGACCTGGTGCCCCATGCCGTCGTCTACGATCACCCGCCAGACGCCGCTCGTGTCGGGAACAAAGGCGAAGCAGCCGTTTCGATCGGTGATGCCGGTCTGATACTCCTGCTCGGCATCATCGGGGGCGAAGATTGCCACGTCGCAGTACGCCATCGGACTCTCGTCGCTGTATCTGGCCTTGACACCCGTCCCTACCGCAAAGGTCTCGGTTTCCACGCCGTGCCCAAGACAGAGCGAGGGATGGCCGAGTGCTATCAGCAATATTCCGATGGCGACCCGTATAGTCACTTGCTCTTCTCCTCGGCTTCCGCTATGTGGAACACCAGCGAGCAGCCGCGTCCTTTAACGCTGGCAGTCAGCAGGTAGCGGCCCTCATCCCGCAGTTTGACCACGGCCGGCTTCTCGGCGCCCGTCCTGGCCGTCGTGCTCTTGCCGTTTGCGGGCACTATCTTCACTTCTCCCTCCACTTTCACTCCGTCCAGAGTCAGCCAGACCGGTAGTTCATCTCCCGGTTTCAGCTCCGAGACTGATTTTTCCGGGATCAGTTCGAGCCCGCTGCCGAGAGCATAGCTATCGGCCGAATCACTGCCGGGTCCAGCGACCAGGATCGCCTTTCCCTCGTAGTTTGGAGCGGGTGCGCGGGGCCGCTTGAGTGAGAAGGCGATCACGTAGACCCCTCCCTCCTGGGGAGTGAATGTTCCGAGCCATTCCTTCTCCCCCGCGGCGATTTCGACGGCGAGGGTCTGCCCATCCGGCCTCCTTGCGGTCACCCCCTGCATCACCTTCTCCGAGAGCTTCTGACCGCTCTTCGGGAAGTAGTGGCCGCTGCGCACGAACAGGTTGACCGCCTTCCCGATTTCGGGATTAAAGCGGTCGAGATCTATCCAGTGTCCGTGCGCGTAGGCGTTGCTCGTGAGGGCCAGCATCCCCAGTAGAAACCAGCTGCCGAACAGCTTCATTCTGCGCTCACTGCCTGCCATCTGTCCTCTCCCGTCAGAACTTGTACATGAGCGTCACGTTCGCCCTCATGGTGCCGGCGCCGTCCGCCTTCCCCAACTCCAATCCCGTCTTCAACGTGGTGTTCTGGCCGCCCAGCGGCATGTACACCCCCGGCAGGATCGACCAGTTGTCACCGGCATCCTCAAAGCTGCCCAGCAACTCGATGCCCGCGGCGATGCCGTGCGTCTCGGGGGAGATCGGACTCTTGGCGGCCAGGCCCCAGCTGATGCCGTCCTCGTCCCCCTCTTTTTCGTACCCCAGGTTGGCGGTGATGTTCCGGTGGCCCTCGAAGTCCTTGCCCAGGATGAGCAATCCGGCGTACACGTTGTCCTCGCTGCCCAGCAGATCTTCCGAACGGCCGAAGGGGATTTCGAGCGTGCCGACGACGGCGACGTCGACGATCGCACCTTCGGTCACCCGATACTGGAGGCTGGTCGCCACCGCCTCCATGAAAGGCGAGGGACCGCCGGGCGCGAACTCGGCCTGCCGATCGGGAACGACGTGGCCGACGCCGAACTTGGCAAAGTGGGTGTGTATATCGAGCATCAGGCGATCTACGATGCCGTACGAAAAGCCGGGCGTCAGCTCCCAGTGATCCAGACCGGGATTGTCCTCGTCATCCACCATCTGGTCGTAGTGCAGATGGTAGACCGCTTCCCCTTTCCGTGCGGTCGTGTAGCTCTCCATCTCGATGTATTCCATCGCGTGATGGGCAGAGACACTGCCGACCGTTACCAGCGCCAGAAAAAGGGCGAAAAACAGCCTGACCGCGATCTTTTCCATTTTCAATTCCCCTTTCTCGTGTATCCCAATGCTTCATTTTGTGGCATGCGGATGTCCACATTTACCACGAATTGAAATTTTGTGCTACCGATCATTCAAAAAAAAGCGATACATCATCCCGTGCCGGTCATCATCAGTCTGCCGTGCTTGACCCCTTTCAGGCTCAGCAGCCGATCGGCCAGCTTGCGCACCTCGTCTCCAGATCCCTTCATCACCACCACCTCCAGGCAGTCCCGATCGTCCAGATGGACATGCATCGATGAGATCACCAGGTGACCCAGCTGGTGCTGCAGGCCGGTCAGCCGATCTCCCAGCGTCCGCATCTCGTGGTCGTAGACCAGGACCACCGCGCCGACTACCCTGCCCTTGTCCGCCTCCCATTCCGCTTCCACCAGGCGGTCGCGCACCAGATCCCTGATCGCCTCCGAGCGATTGGTGTACCCCTGCTTCTCGATCAACTCGTCGAAGCGCCCGAGCAGCTGGGAAGCCATGGAGACGCCGAAGCGCATTATATCGTCGGCTTCCCCTTCTGGCGGAGTGTGCGGAGTGTGTTGGTGTTTGGCCATATCGATCGAGGATATTACGATTCGAGTAAAAGTAACACACAATAAAACGATCTGTCGTTGCATTGTCAAGAAAAAAGCGCGTCCGCTGTGAAAGGACGCACTTTTTCTGGTTATTTCGCGATTTTCCGCTGTTGGGAACTGGCCCGCTGGCTGAAATCAGCCGATCACCTGCCCGACCACCAGGATGTGCTGTCCCTGGTCCACCCGGGCGCCCCAGGCCTGGGCCACTACCACGCCGTCGACTCCGGCGCGGATCTCGGCGGGAGGTTCGTCGATGCGGTAGAAGTCGTGCAGCAGACCGACCGCTTGTCCCCGCTTCACTTCCACTCCGCATTCGATCAATGGTTCGTACAGTCCGGGGAAGGGGGCGGGCACGAAACAGGCCGGATCGACGATCTCGGCCATCTTCTGGGTGCCCGCGGCGTGGTGGCCGGTCGGTTCGATTTCGCCGCGCAGCATCTCGTGATGGATGGCCGCCGCCAGCGCTCCGTGGCGACCGTATTGCACCCCTTCGGCGCTCACTGCCGCGCCCCAGCCCAGCTCGGTGCCCACTGTGATCTTGCCCAACCGCTCCGCCTCGCTGACCATCAGGCCGGGCGTGCGGTCCTGGTAGACCATCACCAGCTCGGTGCCGAACCAGCGCGCCGTCGCCTCGATCGTCCGCCCCAACTCGGGATCGTCGATCGGGTGGAAGCTGGCGCAGCGGGCGAAGCGGGCGACCTGGCCGCCGGCGTGCAGGTCGATCACCAGGTGGACGTGCGGCCAGATCTGCTCCCGCACGAAGGCGGCGATCCGATGGGTGATGCCGCGCAGAGCGGAGGAGATGCCGGCGCCCTCCACAAAGGCGCGGTTGAGATTGACTCCATCGGCATCGACGCTGTCGCGGGCGCCGCTGTGGAAGGCGGAGACGTTGAGCGCGGGGACGAGCAGGATGCGACCGATGACGTCGTCGATGCAAATTTCGCGCAGCAGGTTCTTGACGACCACCGGGCCTTCGTACTCGTTGCCGTGGGTGCCGCCGAAGAGCACCATGCCCCGTCCGGATTCCGCTCGTGGGCCGACCAGAACGGTCAGCGGAATCAGGTGCTCCCCCCAGATGCTGTCGTGCTCCAACCGCACCCAGTAGTCGCGGCGGCCAGGGCTTTGCAGATCGAGTTCTTCCGGTGTCGCAGGTATCCGATTCATTCTCCACCTCTCGTCACGGCCAGACTGCGCATCATGCGGCGGCCGTCCGCCTCGAGCACGCCGTAGTAGATCCCCGAGCCGACGGTTTCTCCCTGCTGATTGGTGCCGTTCCAGGGTTGGACATAGGTGCGCGGCGACAGGTTTTCGAGCATCTTGGAGCGCCACACCAGGCGGCCGTCGACGGCGAAGATCGACAGCCGTGTCGCGGCGCTCCCCGCGTCGAGCGCGAATGGAAAGATCGTCTGGCCGTGAACCTCCGGCTGGAACGGATTGGGATAGTTCTGGCCCAGGTGCAGTGCGGTGGGCAGAGGACCGCCGATCAGATCGGGATCGTACTCGATCGAGGCGGAATATTCAAAAGCCAGGCCGGTCTGATCCTCCACCGTGAGCACCAGCACCACATCCTGGTACTGATC
>Ga0233437_1007933_pt1 | contig 10054 bp, 3 predicted proteins | sample SI_122_August201_FD_182714 | JGI IMG/M metagenome (GOLD analysis project Ga0233437, IMG submission 182714) | Seawater microbial communities from Saanich Inlet, British Columbia, Canada - SI_122_August2016_200_MG | ecosystem: Environmental > Aquatic > Marine > Inlet | place: Canada: British... | reverse complement strand
AATAGCGTCTGCCTATTATGATTTGCTTGGTGTGGCATCAAAAACACATAAGCACCAAGGTAGTATCGAAACAACCTTGTATAATACGATTCAAACTGCCTTAGACAATAAAAGCCCTGTTACTGTGGGCAAAGCGCCTGATGACGATGGGGCCCATTTGAGTGAAGAAGGGCTTGTGTACAATCATGCCTATTCTGTTCTCGGTGTTTTTGAACAAGAGGGCAAAAAGTATATTACGTTGAGAAACCCCTATGGGTATCAGGAATGGACAGGCGAGGGGGCTGATTCAAAAAACGATGGCACCTTTAGCATGCCCTTTGCTGATTACAGAGATAATTTCTATGAAACAACAATTGCTGATTACACAAAATACGAAGGCATCTACGATCCCTTTGTTCATCCAAAGTATCGGTTGTAATGACGAGGGGCTGCGTAACTGTTCAAGCCCTCAGACATATTTGTTCAGTTTGCTTTACACTGATAAAGTGATTATTTATAAACGCTTTCTATCTATATGAAATATATAAGAAATATAACTTTGTGCTTGTGGCATAAGACGTGCATTGATTAAAAGCTGGTTGGAAAAAAGTTAGCAACATATCATCTTTTTTTGCGAGAATATTATCGGGAATAGGAATATGACACAAGTTTCACTGCAAGCACATCAAACACAGCTGACAGGCGAGGAAATGGAATATCTTGGGTATGATTCATCTCGCAATGATATCATTAGTGTTCCAGAACTCAAAAAAGCTGAGCAACTCGATGAATTTGTCTCTCGTTTTATTTACACCGAAGATACAGGTATTGCTCTTTACTATGCGCAACGAACTAGTGTTGGTTTGGAACAAAGAATAAAAAAAGTAATTAAGAAAATATTATCTGATTGGGAAGCCAATCCAGAAGCGGTGACACTCAAGTGGGGCTTTGATGCAGCTGATATCACCCGTCTTCAGAAGTGGGTTACTAATGGCCTGACAAATGCTTTGGATACGGTAGACAATGAAGCTCTTTTCTTATCAAAAAGTGATTACGTAACTTATGCGAGCAGCGAAGATAAACCCATTCGCAAAAATCGTTTAGAAACGATTGGTAAGCTCGATGAATTTATTGGTTTGTATATTCGTACAAAGCGTTATGTTCCTGAGAGAACTGATAAGTATTATGATAGTAATCTTGATAATGGGTTACGGTATCAAATCAGGGACTACCTTAAAATTCTCATAGGTGATGACATAATTGCCAAAGACGCACTTAGGCAACAGCTTGGACTTAATGCAGCTGATGTACATAAATATCTATTTCAGGAATGGTTAGCGACTGATTTCAATCTAGATTCCATCTCTGTATATGGTGGTTTTAATTTTGATATGGGGCAAAGCCTTTCTTATGGTGATGAAATTGATGAAGAGGGAAACCTTACCTATATTTATGATGTTGATGAAAATAGTGCCAGTGCTGGAATTGAAGCTGAAGTGCATGGACAGAAAACTATTGGTAACAATGGCTTTATCCGAGGAGAGCTTGGTGTTGAAGGAGAACCCATTGCCGTTGTTGAGAGATTAGAAACAGTGCGGTCATTAGAAGAAGGTGATGACATAGAAGAGCCTGAACTAGAAACAGTTCGTTCTGGTGGTGCCAATGTTGATGGCGAATTGGAAATGGGACGCCTTGATGGTAAAGTTGGTTTGGAACTTAAGGCGGGTGGCAATTTTGATTTTCATGATATGCCTAACGAAGATGTGCGTCGTTATGATGTTGGTGCAGAGTTTGAAGCCAATGATTTTGGCACATCAGGAACAGCTTTTGAAGCTTCTTTTGAGCATGAACAAGATTTCTATAATCCCCCTGAGGAAGATGATGTTGATGAATACTATCATGCAGAATCCGCAGAAACAGCTGTTGACGTAGACATGGAATACACAAACCCACAAGATGTGCGTGTGACAGGTTCTTATGATTTTGATCATGACGAGAGTAAAAAATATTACCGGAAAGAGGAAGAAACATCCCATAGAGGGGCTGTGAGTTTGCATGTTCCACTCACACAAGATGATGATAAAAGAAACCACACACTTGATATAACCTTGAGTGGTAAACACAGGACGCGGGATAAGTATCGTTCTGATACACAGGCTGCTTATGAACAAGTGCGCCATTCAGCAGCAGCTGATGTTGGCGTTAATTTAGATGTGCATGATGATTTTTCCGTGCGCACAGCAGTGTATGGACAGGTCATGAAATCAGAGGGTAGTCAAGAGTATGTCTTGCCCTATTTGCAAGGTGAGTTATCTTTTGATTACACACCGGGAAAATTTAGTTTAGATTCTTCTGTGACCATAGGTGGTGATTGGGGAAATGTGACTTATAATGACGTAAACTATTCTGGCATTGATGATTCTTACTTAGCAGAATTGCCGACAAGTACAGAATATCTTAATGTGAATGGCTCATTTGGAATGAGTTATGCGCCACGGGATTTCATGAGTTTTAGTTTAAATGGTTGGGGTGGGTATGAAATGTCTAGTAGTTATCAAGATCATAAACACTTTTATGCCGGAGCCAGAACATCCTATGGCATGCGCTTAGCACAAAAGAAACATGCTGATTGGCTCTCCTTTTATGTCTCCTACACCTACTATAAAGGAGATTCCATTAATTACATCGATTTAGTTGATAACTGGAATGGTCATTCTGTCAATGGCGGCTTAAGCTATGAGCGTAAATTCTAAATAGTTATTTGCTTTTCTTCAAAAAATTTGGTTACCTTTCTCATACTTTTTATTGTCATTCCCGCGTAGGCGGGAATCCAGTCCAAGCAAGTCTTTATCTAAGACTGGATCCCTGCCTTCGCAGGGATGACAGAAGATAGTATATTAGACCCGGCTTCGTTCCTAAACTACGTTCAGGACTACGTCGCGGCAAGCGCAAGACGTGAGACGCAAAAAAGGGGGACAGATGTTAGAACGTTTTTTTAAATGGGTTGAACGAACAGGAAATCGATTGCCACATCCTTTGTGGCTTTTCATTTACATTATTACGGGTATTCTTTTTCTTTCTTTATTGGCCGGGCTTTTCAAACTAACGGCTATTAATCCAAAAAATGGCGAAGCAGTGGTTGCTGTTAATATCCTATCTGCAGATGGCATTCGTTACTTTGTCATGAACATGGTGAGTAATTTCTCACATTTTGCGCCCCTAGGTCTTGTTGTTGTGATGATCATGGGTGTTTCCATTGCAGAAAATACAGGCTTTTTGGAATCTCTCATTAAAACAGCGATTCAAAAAGTTCCTGGTGGCTTGGTGATACCGGTAATTATTGTCGCTGCGGCATGTGGTAATGTTGGTTCTGATGCCGGCATTGTTGTTGTCCCTCCCATTGCCGCCCTTATTTTTAAACGCATGGGTAAGCACCCTTTAGCTGGTCTTGTCTTAGGTTATGCTGCGGCAACAGCTGGATTTACAGCTAATTTATTGCCGGCAGGCACTGATGTTCTCTTGAGTGCTATTTCAACAGAGGCTTTGCAAAGCATTGATCCCGGTGGTGCTGTTCCGGTAACGGCAAATTATTATTTCATGATTGTGTCAACATTTATGCTGGCTATTGTAGGGACTTATGTTGTGAAAAAGTACACACTCAAAGAGGTTGGTCCTGCTCCTGTTGAAGAATCAACTATTAGTACCGATCAAGTCAGTCCCCGAGAAAAGAAAGCGCTCAAATGGGCGTGTCTTGCTGGTGTGATTTATGTGCTTGTTTTACTCCTGACAATTATTCCCGAAAATGGCATCTTAAGACATCCTGATCCCAATCTTTTTACACGGTCTCCTTTTTTTAGAGGTCTGATTCCCATTTTGTTTTTCTGGTTTGCCATCATGGGCTATGTTTATGGAAAAATATCAGGTTCTATTTCCAAGAGTGCTGATTTAGCAAATGCCATGACAAAAGGAGTCGTGAGTATTGCTCCTTTCATTGTGCTCACATTTGCCATCGCAGAATTCATTGAGCTCTTTCAATATAGTCGTTTGGATCAGATCATTGCTATTTATGGTGCCATCTTCTTATCACATATTCATTTGCCCTCAACCGTGCTGCTAACATTATTTATTGTGATGAGTTTGTTTGTGAATCTATTTATTGGTAGTGGTTCTGCTAAGTGGGCAATGTTTGCGCCTGTCTTTATTCCCATGTTTTATCATATTGGCATTTCAGCTGATCAAACACAGCTGGCTTATCGTATTGGTGATTCGATTACAAATGGGGTGAGCCCGTGCTACACCATGTTTCCACTTATTCTGGGCTGGGTCATGCAATACAAGAAGGATGCTGGGATTGGCACTGTGTTTAGCTTGCTGCTTCCCTACACAATATTTTTTGGCATAGCCTGGATAATAATGTTTGTTATATGGTCGCTTTTAGGGCTGCCGATTGGTTTATAAGAAGTTTTTACGTTAAGACTTTTTCCAAACTATCTAAAATCAAATCAACTTCTTCTTTGGTGATCACCAAAGGTGGCGCAATACGAATCACTTGCTCATGTGTTTCTTTGGCTAAAATGCCAAGCGCCATCAGTTTTTCACAAAAAATTCTAGCAGGACCTGATTCTTTTTTGATTTCAATACCAATGAATAAGCCTTTGCCACGAATTTCTTTCACATGGTCTGTTTTAATGGCCGCAAGTTTTTCAAACATGTAATTGCCTAAAGAACAGGAATTTTCTGTGAGCTTTTCATTCACAATCACATCTAGTGAGGCCTTAGCAACAGCAGCGGCTAAAGGATTACCACCAAAGGTTGATCCATGAGATCCTGGTGTGAAAACGCCTAAGACGTCTTTTGACGCTGTGACAGCTGACACAGGATAAACACCGCCGCCAAGGGCTTTGCCTAAAATAAGCATATCAGGTTTAACGCCTTCTTCATGCTCATAGCAAAATAGTTTTCCGGTACGACCCAGACCTGTCTGAATTTCATCAAGTACAAAGAGCACATTGTTTTCTTTGCACAGTTCACTTGTTTGTTTCAAGAAACCGCGGGGAGGAACCATGATACCAGCTTCACCTTGAATGGGTTCCATCATAACAGCCACTGTATTTTCTGTGATGGCATTTTTGAGTTGGTCAATATCACCATAATCAATAACTTTAAAACCAGGTGTGAACGGACCAAAACCATCTTTGTATAAACCTTCAGATGAAAAACCAACAATGGTTGTGGTGCGGCCATGAAAATTATCATGACACACAATAATCTCTGCTTTGTCTGGGGCTACTTTTTTCTTATCATAACCCCATTTACGTGCTGCTTTAATAGCTGTTTCCACGGCTTCAGCGCCTGTATTCATGGGTAAAGATGTTTCCATACCAGTGAGTTCACAGAGTTGTTTGAGAAAGCCTGTCATTTGATCATTATGAAAAGCCCGTGAGGTGAGCGTCATGCGATCAGCTTGATTTTTGAGTGCGTTAATGATGACAGGATGGCGATGACCTTGATTGACTGCTGAATAAGCACTGAGACAGTCCATGTATTTATTGCCATCAATATCCCAAACCCAAATGCCTTCGCCTTTGGAAAGAATAACTTCTAATGGGTGATAATTATTGGCACTGTATTTGTGGTAGTCATTAATATAATCTTGAGTATTCATGTAGCCCCCAAAAATAGGTTAATAAATTTAGTGAAAACCATATGCTAAACTTAATGCCAGTTGGCAATGGTTTTTGTTTTGTCGCTAGTCGCTAGTTGCTAGTCGCTAGTTACTAGTAATATCAATTAGTTAGAAGCCCTGGTTCTCAATAAAAAAAAAGCACAACTTTCTAATCGCTTCAGCGAACATAGAAATGTTATCGGATACCTTTCCGATACGGGCATTATAGGAAACTAAAAGCAACATAATAACACGATAACCGGAAATCGATAACCGATAACCGAGTATGGGCATGCAAATAGGATTGTTTAATTTATTCCATAACTACGTCGCCATGAATGGGGCTCAGCCTCTTCCTACAGGTGCGCCTTTGATAGGTAATGGTGGGACTAATGGCTTAGATGTTTCTAGGTTAGGTCCTCGCAATGGACTTGTGGGGGCTCAAGGTTTGGGTACAGCGCTCCAACATAACACTAATCTCATGGGATGGATTGGATTATGTCAGCGTGCTGAATTTGTAGAATCTTATATGGCTGAGGTGGCTCGCGATATAAAAGTTTTTTATAAAGGTTGTGATAAACGGCTCAATGTTCTGGAAAGAGATTTTTTGCCAAGATCAACAGATGCAGCCCATCAAGAAGAGTTTCACAGACTACAAACCAAGTTTCAAAAAGTGCGCGCTGATTTAGAGCGACCAGGTCGGTTTCCTGATAAGGATGAGCTCAAGTCTGAGCGTGAGCGCTTGCGCATTTTGTATTATCACATGCGCGATTTAGCGCTGAATATATCATCAGATCCTGATGATTTGGATGATCAGCTGTGTAACTTAGCGCCAGCAGTCCCACGTCAAAAACCCAGTGATCCTTTATATGATGTGGGTGATGTGATTCCGGCATTAAAGAATTCTCCTTCGCGTTTAGCTAGAGGTATGTTGCTAAGACCGCATCAAGAAAAAGCCCTTCAGATTATTAGGCGTGAAATAAAATTGTCAGAAGAAAATGAAGACTTTGCCCATGATGATATGATCATTGGTCTGCCCACAGGTTCAGGCAAGACCAGAGTTATGGCAGGGACAATAGCAATGGGTATGAAAGAAGGCTGGGCGCATTTTGAACTGGGTGATAAAATCATTGTGACCACGCATCGTAAGAATATTGGCGACCAGAACTTAAAAACATTTCAAGAACAATTAGGACCAATATTTGAGGAAAAATATGGTCGTTCCATAAATGTTTCACGGTTTGATCAGAATCACAAAGATGTGAGTGGTGATGTGATTGTTGTGAGCATACCCTCAGGATTGAGTGAGAACAAAAAGCACAAACAATTTTTCACAGCTGTGGAAGATTCATTGGGAGATACAGGCCGTTTAGCCATGCTCGAAATGGATGAAGTGCATCATGAGGATGCTCCCAGTTGGCAACAATTCAAAGAGCGCACACTAAAAATTGCTGAAAGACGTGGAAATAATATCAAGATATTGGGTTTTACAGGAACACCCAAAATAGAGCAGCGGGCTCGTGTGATTTATGAAATGAGTCAGCACGAGGCCATGGTCAAAGGCATCATCCCCTTAACAGATATCGTCACTGAAAAATCAGGGATTCGTTTAGCTAATGTGAGCCGAGGAAGAAAAACAGGTGAGTTTACCCAAAGGACATTATCAAATGCTGTCGATACACCTGAAAGAAATAAATTTATCATGGAAAGCATGGTAAAAAGAGCAATACGTAATGAAGCGGGCAATGGCTTTGCGACAGCTCTGACGTTTGCAGTTGATCTTAATCATGCCGATCATTTGGCAGATACACATGTCCAGTATTTTGGGGCTCATAACAGTCGATTTCCCCAAGACCAAGCTTTGTTCAAACGTAAAATTGCCAAGGCAGAACGAAAGATTACATTAAAACAATTACGCGCCATGCTGCGTGATAAGGAAGAGGGTAAGATTGATGCGATTGTGGCTGTTGTTTATGGTAAAACAAAACCTGCTGTTCTAGACCTTCTTTTTGAAGAAGCTGTAAAGGGTAATATAGAAGCTGTTTATAATTGTCAGAAGCTAGAAGAGGGCACTGATGCCTATTGGGCACGCAATCTTGTTGGTGCTAGGCCCTCTTTATCATTTATCCGTCGTCCTCAAGAGGCGGGGCGTATCTTCAGACGAGCTCTTGCTGAAGTTGATGATGAGGGGCGTCTTTTAGACATCCCTTTACGAAGGCTTATCGATATTGAGGATGATTATTATGATGGTCACTTAGTGTCTTATCGTGAAGTTCTTGGAATGCGTCACATGATTCCTATGCCAGGTGTGCTTTATAGTTTAGCCACGCAAGAACCTGTGAATACTGAAGAGCGAAGAAAAGAAACGAAGCTACGCTCTGAAAATCGTCATAGGAAAGCACAAAAAGAAACAGAACCAAGAGCTAAGAATGACTATGAAGGTGTTCGAGATGCCCTTTCTGATGTTCTTATTACTAACTACGATGGTGATTTGGAATGTATGGCTCACGATCTCAATATGAAACCTCTCGAACTTGAAGAGATGCTCACGGTGGAAGGTTTAAGGCTTTCGTGGCAAGAAATTAGGCATCTGGAAAGACTTCTGTATTTAGAGCGCGGGACTTTAGTGCAAAAAGCCAGAGCAGGAAACTCTCAACGTTTACAGGCAAGCTTGGCACAAGAAGCCTTGCTCGAGTCATTAAAATTCTATTTGGCGAGTGAAGATAAAGAATGGAAGGCTCAAGAAATAGCATTTATGGCTGGGGCTTATGAAATGACTTATCACCTGGGAAAAACAACACTGGCTAGCTTGGGATCTGGCAAATTAGCTGTTAATGCTGTAAATCGTATGGCAACAGCTCTGTATTATGTGCTTGATCAAAAAGTTCGAGAAACTACAGATGAGCCGGAACGAGAAGTCTATCTGGAAAGAAAAGATCATTTGCAGCAGGCGATGGATCGCTTTTTTGGCAATATCGTAGGCAAGAAGAGATTGCATAGACACCATGGCCAGATGATGTGGGATAAAACTATGCAAGGCATTCAAGAACGTGCCAATCGCTTTACGTCTAAACAAAGAAGCGAATTTATTACTCGATGGTATCGTACGTTGCATCCTGGCGAACAAGAAATACCGAAGGTCCTTTATATTGCAACGGGAAATTCAAGCATGAACAAGGGGATTGTTCCCAAAGAAATCTATTTGATGACTGAAGATGAATATCAACAATGGTCGGGTCGCACGGATACCAATCCTCCCAAAATACAAGTTAAGTGGGATGATACTCTTGGTTGGTTTGTTGATCGTGACAACATGGTAAAAGGAAATGATGCTGTAAGATTCTTCTTACCAGCTCTTATAAAAGCAGGATATATAACAGAAACGACCGAGTATAAATTAAAGCGTCTGACAAATGTAGCACTTGAATCTCTAGATGATCCAGAAATATTTGATGCAATGCAAAAGATAGCTCAAGAAAAAGGAGGGCGTGTTTTTTATCTTGTTGGTGGCTGCCGAGGTCTCCACGGAGACGATAGATTAGTGACGACAGGTTTGCAGCTTCTTTCTGAACAGGAGTATGAGGCTTCAAATTATGTAGATGACGGTAACTATCCTAAAGCGCAGGTTACACTTAATGATAATGGGATCTTTACCTTAGAAAATCTAGAACATGTCTTTGGAGCTGAAGCTGAAACTATTTATTCAAAAATGGTAGAAGCTTCTCTAATTGAAGAGGGTGATGAGTTTAAACTAGCACGTCTTACACGTGGACAACCATTGAGCGTGTTTGCAAATCCAGAAATCAAAGAATTGATTGATAGAATTGTTCACATAAAAGGTGAACAAGAATACTACATTGTTGCTGGCTCTGAAACTATCTATGATGGAAATATTGTATCTGGTATTCAGGTTCTTACTAGTGATGAGTTCGAAAAGTGGCCAGGTCATGATAAAGAGTATTATCCTAAAATTTATGTACAAACATGTTATGAAGGTTTGTTTGTGAGCATGGCTTCTGATGTAGATGGCAAAAAGGCTGATGTCTTATTTGAGGCTCTCAATGAAGCTGGTGTGCTTATCAAAGGCTTGCAATGGCAGTTTCAAGAACTCACAGACAGGGCCTTTACTGATTTCAATGCTCCAGAAATATTATCCGTTTTTGATCACATAGTTCAACTAAAAGGAAAGAAGACTTACTTTATTGTTACCGGACCAAAACCTAGTCGAGAGGGGCATCTTGTGGGCGGTTTGCGCATATTAGATCAAGAGGAATACCAGAAATGGGAAGGGTTGGGTTTAAAGGGGTATCATGCAAAAGAAATTGAATGGGATGATGAGCTTGGTTGGGTTGGGCCGATGAATGAGGACTTTAAGGGAGGGAAAGAAAAAGGCGCTCATATTCTTGATGC
>Ga0233437_1007929_pt1 | contig 10057 bp, 12 predicted proteins | sample SI_122_August201_FD_182714 | JGI IMG/M metagenome (GOLD analysis project Ga0233437, IMG submission 182714) | Seawater microbial communities from Saanich Inlet, British Columbia, Canada - SI_122_August2016_200_MG | ecosystem: Environmental > Aquatic > Marine > Inlet | place: Canada: British... | reverse complement strand
GAATATCTTATTACAAAGCTTTGAGAAAAGCTGATAAAAAAACAGAATATGAATTTCTGAAATATTTTTATAGGAGGTATCTTAGTTATTGTAAGAAGTATGTTTAATATTTTCCTTTAACTTGTTCCATTAATGTTTTTGCATGAGCTACTGCATTAGCAAATTCTTGTTTTTCTTTGTCACTTAGTTCAATTTCTAAGATTTTTTCTACGCCGTCTTTACCTAGAATAATAGGAACGCCAACGTACAAGTTTTCATACCCATATTCTCCTGAAATCCAAGCAGGAGCTGATAATGTTTTCTTTTCATCTTTTACAATTGCTTCGACCATTTCTGCAATTGATCTTCCTGGTGCAACCCATGCACTTGTTTTTAATAAAGGTAAGAATTCTGCACCGGCATTTCTTGTTCTTTCAATAATTTCATTAAGTTTTTCTTCTGATAATAATTCAGTTACTTTTTGACCATTGACTTTTGCTGTTGAAGCAACTGGAACCATATGTTCTCCGTGAAAACCAATAGTCATTGCACCAACTTTATCAACAGGTGTGTTTAATTCCTGTGCTAAGAAAGCTCTTAGTCTTGCAGAATCTAAACAACCAGCCATTCCTAATACTTTACTTTTTGGAAAGTTAGAAACTTCTGCTGCAATATAAGTCATTGAATCAACTGGATTAGTTACAACTATAATTATTGTATTTGGTGAGTGTTTTACAATTTCTTTTGTTATTGAAGAGATTATTTTTCCATTAATTTCAATTAAATCTTCTCTTGTCATGCCTTCTTTTCTTGGTAAGCCAGCAGTTATAACTACAACATCAGAGTTTGCTGTGTCTTCGTAATTGTTTGTTCCTGTTACTTTTGCATTTGTGTTTGAAATTGGTAATGCTTGTTGAATATCTAAGGCTTTGCCTTGTGGTAATCCTTCAACAATATCTGTTATTACAACATCTCCGAGACTTCTAGCTGCGCAAAACAATGCAGCAGTTGCACCTACATTCCCAGCTCCAACAATAGTTATCTTTGGCATGAATTAATGGGAAAAGAAGGTGTTTATATATTTATTCAATAATAATGATAATGATTTGTAGAATTATTAATAACTATGTCCAAAATAACTTGGATTACTGTACATACTATGAGATCTAGAATAACCAGAATATCCATGATAACTTGGATAAGAATAAATACTTCTTGAAGGATAATATCCATAAGAATTACCATAAGTTGAATAACCAGATGATGCTGCAGTATAATGATTGTAATTAGCTCTGTAATAACTAGGGCTTGCTGGTTGAGCCCAAGATGCGTAAGTGTAATGTGTGTAATAAGCAAATGCACTTGAACTTAGCAAAATCAAAAATATAAGTCCGAGTATGATTAGTTTTTTCATTTTAGATTAGATGATACACTGCACGATAAGGTTGTGAATTTGAACTTCTATAACTTGATCCTGAATTATAATATTGTGCATTTTGTGTATAATGAGATGAATAAACCCTGTAAGTTGAATATTTTGGAGTACCTACAGAAGAACTATATGTTGGACTTCCATAAACATTGTAGTGATAATATCTTCCTTGATAACTTGGTGAGTAATGATAATTTCCATTATTAGAATAATCATCATAGAAATATGAAGGATAATTTTGGTAATTGTAATAACTACCTGAATAAGCTAATGAACTAGCTGTAAAAAGTAGTAATAATGCCAATACAATACCTAAGATAGCTATTTTCTTCATTATTAACCCTATTTGTAAGGTAATGGAATAGAATATATAAACCTTTGGGCATAGTTACTCGTAAAACATATAAATCCCCTCAAAACAGCAATATTATGCTTAATATTCTAATTCCAAAAGAGATTAAGGATGGGGAAACAAGAGTAGCTGCTACTGCTGAGACTGTTAAGAAGCTAATTGAAATGGGAGCTAGTGTAGTTGTTGAAGCTGGTGCTGGTAAGTTATCATATATTTCTGATGATGATTTTAAACAAGCTGGAGCAAAAGTTGAGAAAGATATTAAGAAGGCTTTTGCAAATGCTGATATTATTCTAAAAGTTAATCAACCAGTAAAGAATGAATTGGATTTAGTTAAAGATGGAAGTGTTTGGATTTCTTCAATGGTTCCACAAGTTGAATTAGATTCTATAAAAAAAGCACTTGATAAGAAAATAACTTTATTTTCAATGAATTTAATTCCAAGAATATCAAGAGCTCAGAAAATGGATGCATTGACTTCTCAAAGTAATATTGCAGGTTATAAAGCAGTTTTATTAGCTGCTGAGAAATTAGGAAAGTTCTTTCCATTATTAATGACAGCTGCTGGAACAATTCAACCAGCTAAAGTTGTTGTTTTAGGAGCAGGTGTTGCTGGTTTACAAGCGATTGCAACTGCAAAAAGATTAGGAGCACAAGTTGAAGCATCTGATATAAGACCAGTTGTAAAAGAACAAGTAGAAAGCCTTGGTGGAAAGTTTATTGAAGTAGAACCGGATGAGAATGCAGAAGACGAAGGTGGTTATGCAAAAGCAGCATCAAAAGATTATCTAAAAAGACAAGCAGAAGAAGTTAAGAAGAGAATTAAAGTAGCTGATGTAGTTATTTCTACTGCATTAATACCAGGAAGAAAAGCACCTGTGTTAATTACAAAAGAAATGGTTAAGTCAATGAACCCAGGATCTGTTATTGTAGATTTAGCAGTCGAAATGGGTGGAAATTGTGAATTAAGTGAATGTAATAAGACTGTTGTTAAAGAAGGAGTAATTATAGTTGGTGAACCAAATATTCCAGCAACTGTTCCAGTGCATGCAACTGAAATGTATGCAAAGAATATATTTAATTTTGTTTCATGTATGATAAAAGATAAAAAGCTTAACTTAGATATGGAAGATGAAGTGATTGCAAAATCACTTGTTGTTAAAGACGGGGAAATAGTGTTTGAACCTGTTAAGGAGTTATTAGGAGGTAAAAAATGATTTCATTGTTTGCTTTAGTTGCATTATTTATATTGGCAATTTTTGTAGGTTTTGAAGTAATTACAAAAGTACCTCCTACATTACATACTCCTTTGATGTCTGGTACAAATGCAATATCTGGAATAATTATAGTTGGTGCATTACTTTGTATTCCTGATTCAAGTCCTGGTGTTGCAAATATTTTAGGAATGATTGCAATTATTATGGCTTCAATAAATGTATTTGGTGGTTATTTAGTCACAGATAGAATGTTAAAGATGTTTAAGAGGAAAAATGATTGATACAATAATAAATTCAGTTTATTTGTTTGCAGCTGTGTTATTTATATTTGCAATAAAAGGATTAACACATGTTAAGACTGCTAGACGAGGAAACTTCTTATCAGCTTTAGCAATGTTTATAGCAATTGTTGCAACTGTTGTAAAAATGCAAATTTCTGGCCAAATTGGTTGGGGATTTATTATTGCAGGATTTGTTATTGGTGGTGCTATGGGAGCAATAGTTTCTCAAAAAGTTAAAATGACTGCAATGCCACAAATGGTTGCTATTTTCAATGGTATGGGTGGTGGTGCTTCTGTTGCAGTAGCTGCTTCGTACTTTTTAAGGACTAATGAATTAGGTGTAGTTCTTGGTGTAAGTGATTCAATTACAACAATAATTGGTGTTATTATTGGTGCAGTAACATTAACAGGAAGTTTTATTGCTTTTTCAAAATTGCAAGGGATTATAAAAGGAAAACCAATCTTATTTCCTGGAAATAATATATTAAATATAGTATTGTTTTTAGTTGTATTAGTTTTAAGTGTATTAATTGTGTTTGGAATTGGTGATTCATTATTGTTATTCTTTATTTTGGTTTGTGTTGCATTGTTATTGGGAATTTTGTTAGTTACACCAATTGGTGGAGCAGATATGCCAGTTGTTATTTCATTATTAAATTCATATTCTGGTTTAGCAGCTGCAGCTGCTGGATTTATTTTGAAAAATAGTGTTTTAGTTATTAGTGGTGCATTAGTGGGTGCCTCAGGTATTATTTTGACAAGAATTATGTGCAAAGCTATGAATAGATCATTAACTAATGTTTTATTTGGTGGTTTTGGACAAAAAGAAGAAGGTAAGAAAGATACTTCTGAATATGAAAATGTAAAATCATGTGAAGCAGATGAAGCAGCCATTATATTAGATAATGCTGATTCAGTTATTTTTGTACCTGGTTATGGACTTGCTGTTGCACAAGCACAGCATGCAGTAAAAGAACTGGCAGACCTGTTAAAGAAGAAAGGTAAGAAAGTTGCTTATGCAATTCATCCAGTTGCTGGTCGTATGCCAGGACATATGAATGTTTTATTAGCAGAAGCTAATGTTCCTTATGAACATTTGCATGATTTAGATTCAATAAATCCAGAATTTAAGAATACAGATGTTGTTATTATAATTGGTGCAAATGATGTTGTAAATCCAGCTGCTACTAAAGAAAAAAGCAGTCCAATTTATGGTATGCCAATATTAAACACACACGAAGCAAGAACTGTTATAGTTATTAAGAGGAGTTTAAGTGCAGGTTTTGCAGGTATTAAGAATAAGTTATTTGAGCATACAAATACTTTGATGTTCTTTGAAGATGGCAAAGCAGCTGTGAAGAAGATAGTTCAAGAGTTTAAAGAGTTGTGAGCTAATTTTAATGGGCAGCCATTTAAAAGAGCGAAGTAATACATATATGATAAGAACATAGTGGATAATTTCTTCATTTTGTTACTACCATAAGGTTTATAAAGATAATCTGCTCTCCTTATTTTTATGACTAAGAAATTTGTAATAGATGGGGCATTTGGTTCGGGGAAAACTACTATTTTATTTGGTCGTGGATCAGAGGAACCATTAGATACTCACCATGACTGTCTAAAAGATAGAGGATTTAATGTTCTTCGTGAAGCTTGTTCAATTGCATTACATTCTGTAAAAGATGAAGAATTACCATTGATTGAAAATCTGGATGAGATATTCCGTAGACTTACAGAAATTGAAATTGAAAGATATTTTAGAATGCAAGATGATAAAACAACTTTTCAAGAAAGAGGACTTTTGGCATATGAAGTAATCGCGCAAAAACTAGGTGCTACATTACCTCCTAATTTCTATAAGTATGTTGATATAATACAATATGATGGCCCAATAATAATGCTTGAACCAATTTCTTCATTCGATATGTCAAAACAACGTCAAAGTGCACATGAACTTAGAGTAGCAACTTATGAAGAAAGAATTGAGATGCATAGGGCAATGATTTCTTTATACCGAGAAAAAGGATATGATGTAGTCGAGATAGCTGAGAATCTACCAATTTCACCTGAAACATCTGATCCTTTTAGCCTAAGAGTAAATGAAATATTAAAAGAAACAATGAAAAGATAATAAATTTCAAGAAAGAAAAAGAAAGAAAAAATAAAAGAATTATTTCTTAGCTAACAAGTCATCTAGGCTCATTCCTTTAGAACCAATCAATGCAACTGCTAGTGCTGCTCCGAATAGACCAACATTTGACATTACTGTGCTTAGCATCCCTAAATAAAGACCTGCTACTACAAACACTAAAAGTAATGCTGCTGTAAACCAACCAGCTATTTTTGTTAGCAATCCAAAGATTAACAATACACCAAGTACAAATTCAACTAATCCTAAAGCGAATAATGTGTATGTTACTGGCACAAAAGTTATTATTGAATCTACTGGAGGTGCTGCTCCAAAGAATAGTTTGCCAATACCTGCCCATAGAAATACAATACCTAATCCTAATCGCAGAAATAGCATTCCGAATTTTTCATTTTCCATAAATATCACCTAATAAATAGCTATATGGATTTATTTATATGTATTTTTATTATAATTTATAAATACGATAAAAAAGAAAGGTAAAAAGAAAATAAAAAAATGAATTAACTCAAATAAGATTCTCCCATTGAAACTCTTCTTTTAATTAGGTGTTCTAGGTTAATATCTGCTATTAAAGCTATTTCTCCAGAAGGATTTGGATCTTCATCTGGATATGGTTCTACTGTAACAACAACCCTATCATAAACATCTAAGTAAGTTGTAAAGCTTGCAGAATGTCTTTCATCTCCTCTAGTATCCACTATAAAAATACCACCTGTTAATTTATAACCAGTATCATCATCAACAAACCATACTTCATAGACCTCATCATTATCTAGTTGATCTAAGTTATACACCCAAATGTCATAGCTTGCTGAATTTCTATATCTAGAACGCTGTGTTTCTATTGCTATTGACCCATATGTTGCTGTACCATAAACAAGATCTTGGTTATATGCATTTACAGATGCTGTATTTGAAAACTCCCAATTTTCTGGAGGATAAAGCTCTACACTATGTTCTTTTTTAGCAGCTTGTGTAGTGCCATCACGAGCTACAACTGCTATAATTGAAGTAAGAAACAATGTTATAATTATTGCAATTATGATTTTTTTCATAGTTTCACCTCTGTTTTTATAATTTTAGGTAAGTAATATTTATAAATGTTATGTTGTAGTGCAGTTTGTGACTTCACATACTGCTCCTTCTAGTAAGTCTTGTTCTATAAAGCCTGGATGCTCTATTTCATCTGGTTCGCCTTCTTTATCTATATGAAATATAAAATAAGGTGTTGCTCTAACACCATAATAATCAGAAATTTCAAGGCATTCGCCAATATTGTAATATTCTAATTTAAAATTATCTCCATATTTTTCTACAAGTGAATCTAAAATTGGGCTTTGTTCTTGGCAATAATGACAAGACTGAGAATAGATATATTTTATTGTGAAAGAAGCATTAACATTTCCTTCTACTCTTCCTGGACATCCTTGTTCTGGATCATTGACAATAGTTTTATCAAGAGAAAAATTAATAGCAAACAAGATTAGTAAGACTAAAATAATCCAGATTATTAATTGGCTTGTTTTCATTTTGATACCATGTAAAGATAAAGTCTATTAAATAAATGAACTAAATATAAGTAGATAAATAATAATACTGTAAAAATCATTCCTACGACAATTGCTAGAATTTCATTAAAAGCAAATTTTCCTGTGAGAAAACTAAGCAATTTAAACAATAACCAAAATAATACTCCAAAAAAGATATTTAATGGAATAATATATTTCCAAGTATGAAAACTTAAGTTTTTATTTTTGAAAAGTTTTTTTATGCTCTTTTCTTTAAAGAAATTTATTTGTATTAAATTTGTTAAGATATAAAATAAGAATAATATTATAACTCCTGTGACTATAATAAATTCTTGTCTAAAAATTTGGCTAAATGCTAATGCTGAGACTAAAAGTATAGTAAGTATGAAAATAAGCAGTAATAGTATTGCTGTGTTTAATGGGAATAATAATTTTAATAGTGAAAAATCATATTTTGTTTTTTTATGTATTTTAAATAAAGCTGATAAGATCAATATTTTGAAAAATGAGTACATTAAAATTATTAATAAGAAATAAAATAAGCCAAAGATTAAGTTGTTGATATTGGGGTTTTCTAGATTCAATATTACATGAGCTATTTTGTCCATAGTATTAGAAAACAAGAATAAAGATAGGAAAAACAACATATCAAAGACCAAAAGTAGGAAAAGTTGCTTTGGTTTTTGCCAAAGTAAGGAAATGGTTTTCCACGCAATAGTTTTCTTATAATCCATTGAAATCTTCAAATATTGCTTATATATAAAGATTCTGAGAATGTATAGAGTATATAGACACTATAGGCAAAGGCTTTATTTCTATTAGGTGTATTCTATGTATTAAGAGCAGTGATAATGGTGCGCTACGTATCAATATGTGTTTTTATGAGTTGGCCTAGGATCGCGTAATCCTATGGTTATTGTAGGACTTCGCTTGGTGGCATTATCACTAATATATATGCTTAAATAGCTATATGTATCACTATGTAGTGGTTAATAACCGAAAGGTTTATATACTATTAGTATATTGCAATTTAAGAGAGTTATAAAAATGACAAAGCAATCAGAAGGTATACAGTGGAAAGCATTAGCAGGAAAATTATATAATGGTGCTAAAGGAACAGTTAGCTGGCTATCTTCTGGCACTAAAAACGTTGCTGGTAAGGCTGCAGAAAGCGAAGTAGGAGGAAAAGTTGCAGCAAAAGTAAAAAAAGGCTCAGAAGGATTAGGTAAAGTCAGAAAAGGAGGAATAGGATTAGCTCCTGCATATGCTCTAGCATTTGGCTTAGCAACTCTGCCTTGTTGTGGTAGTTTTTTAGTAAGAGGTTTTAGTGATAGTGTAGGATGGGCATTTAGTGGAGATAATACTACTACAGAAGTAGTCACTCATGATTCTGATAAACAAACATTAGATATTCTAACAGATGGAACAGAAGTTACATATGATGAAGCAGGCAAATGTATTATAGAAGGAATTAATGGTGGAGAACAGTATAGAATTATAACAGAACCAGGATGGGGAACAATGTTTGGTAATGAGATTGATGGAGCTAATGCAAGTTTAGATGATGGTATTGAATTATTAATTGAGAATGCTCTTCTTAAAAAAGTAGGAGAAGATGGAGAAACAAGATATATATTAGAAAGTCAAGGACTTGTTTCTGCAGTAGAACCAACAACAACAAAACTTAAAGGTGTTGAAGCACATGTTGTAGGGGATGGTTATAATGTATTTCTTAAAAGTAATGGGAAAAAGATTAATTTGGGTAATATTCCAAGTGCACAACTAGAACAACTTGCAGCATATGATGAACTTAATGGACTAATTGGAGCTGATTTTGATACTGTTATGAGATATGTAGAAACTGAAGATGGAGTTGTAGCAGTTGATTATATAGGACCTAGATTAAGTGGTCATCCAATAACACAAACAGATTCAGGTTATGAAATTACAACTTTCAGTCCAGAAGAAGGAATGGTGGGAATGAATAGAGTTATTCAATTATCAGCAAGTGATTTAGATGAAGATGCAACAAGTAAATTAACTTATGCATTAAATAAAGGAAGTGCTGTTTGTACACCAATAGTAGATGTTGTTTTAAAAGATGGTAAAAAAGAAACAACTGGAGAAGACGAAGCAGCTGTATCAAGATATGTTATAGGTGGTGCTGTTGGAAATATTGAATTTAAATATCATAATATGAATGTAAGTAGAATTACAAATGTTGAATATGGATTTACTGATGATAAAAAATCTGGTTGGTTTGCGCAAGCAGAATATGATGGACAGACATATAATTTATTTTTTCGAGAAAATTTTGTAAGAACACAAAAAACAGAAGAAGGATTTAACTTAGAAAACAATACAGCTGTAAGTGGATTGGAATTTTCTACTGGATATAGTGTTACATCAACAGATCATGGGGTTGAACAAACTTATCTTGCTGTTACTGGTGCAAATATTGGAGAACTTAATGCTCCTGTTGAACCTAATAAGAGTAGTGGAGTTAGTACCAATGGTGGTGGAAATAGAAGTCCAGCAGCACCTCCAAAACCAACAGGGCCAATAAGACATAGACCTAGTGGGAGAAGGTAATTACTTAGATTTTTTTATTGCTTTTTTCTTAGATTTCTTTTCATCAGCAAATAAGTCTGAAAATAGTTCTTCATTTCTTTCTAATTCACTATTATCTTCTTTAGAATTTTTATCTGATATTTTATCTCTTTTCTCTGCTGATTCTAATTGTTGAGAAATAGCCTGATCAAGTTTTTCTAATGCAAGATCATCTGTTGGTGATTTTGGTTGTTTTTCTTCATAAAATTCAATTTCTTCTTCTGATGGACCATTTGATTTGATTATCTGGTCAGAAGGTTCTTCTTGTGCTTCTTTATCTTTACTTTGTGTTTCTTTGTCATCTTTCTTTTCTTTCACAGAAGCTGAAGCTTCTTGAGTTCCTTTGGAACCTTTATCTTTGCTAAAATAACCTATAACAGAATCATCATCTTTTTCCCTAGCTTTTCTTTGTTCTTCCCACATTTTGTCTTCTTGTTCTCGACGTGCTTTTTCTAGAGCTCTTTGTTCTGCTTCTTCTTCTTTTCTTTTTTTTTCTATTTTTTTT
>Ga0233437_1007928_pt1 | contig 10060 bp, 7 predicted proteins | sample SI_122_August201_FD_182714 | JGI IMG/M metagenome (GOLD analysis project Ga0233437, IMG submission 182714) | Seawater microbial communities from Saanich Inlet, British Columbia, Canada - SI_122_August2016_200_MG | ecosystem: Environmental > Aquatic > Marine > Inlet | place: Canada: British... | reverse complement strand
CGGTGTTGTTAAAGATATGTTCGCAAACGATGTTTTGGATGATTTGTATTTAGCAGCTTGAACAGTGCAACTCTTTTGTGTTGCACCCGTGTATATCGAACGTCTTTGAGCAATTTGGCTTTGGCATCTACATCAAGACGATGGTTCACCATGTCTTCAAATTTCTTTTCTTGGCCATTCTGAGTCCAACTTTTTTAATGCAGATTGATAAGGACTATAAATTAACTTTTCTTTAACGGTTGACATTAAACGTTAAACGTTATTGGTGATAGCTTCGTTATATGATACAATCATTCAACGATAAAGAGACTGAAAAAGTATACAAACGGTTTCATCCGCGCCGATACCCGGAAAATATCCAAAGAATAGCATTCAGAAAGCTTAGAATGATTAACCGGGCATTTGGCATTAATGATTTGCGTGTTCCTCCAGCTAATAGATTTGAAAAGCTTAAAGGAGACAGAAAAGGACAATACTCAATAAGAATCATTGATCAATGGCGAATCTGTTTTGAGTGGAAAAACGGTGATGCTGAAAAAGTTGAAATTGTAGATTATCACAAAGGATAGTAATGAAAACCAAGAAAATGACACCACTACACCCTGGTGAAATTCTCAACAAAGAGTTTCTAAAACCGTTGGATTTAAGTCAGAACAAGCTGGCGATGGCACTTCATGTTCCAGCCAGGAGAATCAATGAGATTGTTCTTGGAAAGCGCGGTATAACTGCAGACACTGCATTGAGGCTTGCCAGGTTTTTTGACATGTCTCCTCAGTTCTGGCTAGGACTGCAAATGGAATACGAGCTGGATAAGGCAGAAGACCTGATTGAGGCAAAAATCGAAAAAGAAATACAACCGCTAGCAACGGCTGGCTGAAACCTATTGAGCTGTTTTTCGAAACTGAGAGATGCAGTGAAGGTATCGGCGTTCAGGAAGTCGAGTCGACCTTCAGATATCAGATATAGACTTTTAATAGCACGTCAGATCAGTCTATTGAGAGTGAAATGTTGGATTGAAGGTATGCCTCAATCCACTCCCAATCCAAAATCAACTTCATCCCCCGCCACAAATCCTCAATCATAACAAAGTGTTTTAAGAGATATCTCGCAACACTCCAAATCCTCAGCTCCAGGTTCGAGTCCTGCTGGGGGCATCCGGACTCACTGACATGAAATGTCCATCATCAAACTTCAGGAATCCAATAAAACCATTTTCATTCCGTGTATACTTGGCTTTCCATTGACGTCCTTTTTGTGACAGGTTGAAGCGGTGCTCTGCGGCATTCGATTTTCCAAAAGGTTTGTGCTAAGATGGCATCTTCGGAAATATCACAGTTATGTCGCTGACTGCAAGGAGTCAGTGGGTGTGGCTGTAAAATGACCAAACAGAAATTTGTGCTCACAAGGAGCAGGGCAAGATATGATTGATTTTGAGACCTTGAAGAGAGCAGTCCAGAAAAATTGTGATCTAGTGGATTCTGAAAACGCACAGAACTTTGGGCTCTGTATTTATCTCATGAAAATGTGGGACTATTACCGCTGGTGGCATGGATTGGCTCTCTCTGCACAAGTTGCCAATGAAGAGATCCTACCCTGGATCGGGGATGTCGAAGAATACTGGGAGGGCCTTGAAGAGGAGCAATTTGGTGACCTGTTGCTGGATGGAAAAGCCTACAATCCATTTAATACAGATGAGATCAACAGTGTTTTAAACCCCGAGAAGTTGGTTTACAGTGGCGGATTGGCTTACGGGGGTATCCCTATGTTTTTCCTGGCAAAGCTGGAAAAGATAGAACTGATTGAGGGATTCAGGATTGTGATCACTACCGATGAATTCGCTCGGGGACTCTATGGTTTTCCTGCGATGCTTCAGGAGCAGACGGTTTTTATCCGTAAAGACGCGCTGAAGAACATGATCTGGTCCCGATATGATGAATGGCGGCAGGCCAAACGGGATAATTCCATGGGACGGGCTTTGGCGTTTTATGATTTTAGTGAAAATCCAAAACAGTCGTTGAGCAACATGGTTGATGCGGAACTGAACACTCTGATTTTGCATGAGATTGGCGAAGGAAAAGTGAAGAAGGCCCTGGGTGATGAATGGGGGGATATGCTGATCGATTTTGCCCATTCAAAGACTGAAATAATTGCACGTGCTGTCAAGGATCTGGCTGCAGACTGTCTGATGACACTCCCTTCCTTGTTGGAGAACAACCAGTTGGCTTCCATCCATTTTTATTTCGCCAATTTCTCAGATATGAGGAAGTCGCTCTATCCGGAATTGTTCGAAGCCTACCAGGACTGGGTGAAAGGGTCGGATATATCCTGCCTGGTTCAACTGATCGACAAAGGGAGAACCCGGTGGCGCAATACCGGAGAGGAGATTCTTAACCTGTATAGGGAAAAGGGAAAGTCAGCCGGGGAATTGATCAATAAGCTGGTGACTTGATATTTCTAAGGGTCGGCTTAAAAATTAGTTCACATTCAATGTGCAAAATGTCCAGTTATTTTAGGACTTTTGAAGATAGATTATGTGAAGTTATTTTTGAACGATCCCTAAGAGGGGGTGTTTCTAAAGCTGTTCTATTGTCAAAGTAAAAGAATTCCTTGTGGCTGACTAATCCTGGAGGATTTTAAGTGCAGATTCGTTGTTCTTGGCAATCACCAGAAACTTATCCAGCTTTGAAATGTTGAGCATTTCCCTGCTTTTGGAGTTCAGGTCGGCTAAAGCAAATTTTTTATTTAAGCCCTTCAAAGATTTAAAGAAAGAGACGATCAGTCCCAAACCGGAAGAGTCAATATAGCGCACGCTTTTCAGATTCCAGATCAAACCTGTAAATTTATTCTCTTCAAGGTACGGCGTCGTCAGTTTTTTCAATTCAGCCGCCTCTTCCACCGCCAGATCCCCAATAATGGACAGGATACCAATTCCGCCGTGGACACTCTCTTCTATTCTCATTTTCCTCGCTTGATTTTTGCGTGTGGTTGCAGAACAAAAAAACCAGAAAAAGCGTCTGATCCATATGAGCTGCAACGATTCGTTCTTCTTTAGGCTGCCAAATTATGATCGGAAAATAACACCTTGTTCAGAGATTATCAATACAAAAAACTATATGAAATTGCTGGAGATTTCTTCTTCCAGAATCTTGATCCGTTGTTCGAGTTTGCGTTTGGATGAGGAGAGTTCTGCGGTAACATCTGCTAGATCGGCATACAGCAGTGAATTCTCTAATGATATAGCAATTTGGGAGATGAGAAGCATAATCAGATCAGTCTGCTTGGCCTGGAAAGCGTTGACGATGGCATTGTTTTCAAGATAGACAATTCCGCTGAGCTTATTGCGGTTCAGAACTGGAAGACACAATATCGATTTGGGTTTCTCATTTTTGATGTACTCGTTATAGGCGAACATCCCGTCTTTTCTGGCATCATCCAGCGAAATCAACTTTCTGGATCGTATCACATAATAAATGACACTTTGCGCGATAGCAGGGTATTGATCCAGTGGGGTAGATTTTAGAATGATTTGTGGATATCTGTCCTTGAAGCCCTCGGCCACGATGCTCAATTGTCCCTCTTTCTCTATCAGAAAGATAGCTTTTTGTGCTGTTGTATTACCCAGCAGCAGTTCCAGTAGTTTTTCAATGATCTTTTCCGTTGCAATCTCTTTGGAGATAGTCTGGGAGGCTTTAATGATAGACTCCGGGCTGAAGGGGTTGCTTAGCTGTTTATGCTCATCCAAAGTTGCATTGTCTCCAAGACGTCTCCTTTTCTTCAGCATTTGAGGGTAGGACTCTTCCAGATGCTTAATTTTCATTGTTGCACCCCAGCGGGTATAGGCGAGACAGGCTTCTTTCAGATAGGCGGTTGCGATAGTTATTTTTCCTTTTGAGAGATAATACTTGGCTGTCAGTTCGTTTGCCAAACCTTCATTGTGGATGAATCCATTGTTCCGTGCTGACTCGATGGTATTGTCAAATTGTTCAGTCGCTTTAATATAGTTACCTGAAATACCAGACATGATTGCAGAAATCAGCAGGTGTTTATTTTCGAAGTTGATTGGACAATCTTCTGCTAAAACTGCGAGCTTCTCGTTGTTGGTTTTGATGATGTCCCAGCTTTGTTTTTTCTCATCCTCCGTGAAATCCGCGTAGTTTTCCAACAGAATAAGGGAATGATAAAAATAGTGTTCAGGCAAGGCCAACTCCGAAAAACTTGTCAGAAGCTTATTGGATTCTCGAATTAATTCGAGTGCCCGGCGAAAGTCATAAAAAAAGTAGTGAATTTTTGCGAAGAGAAGATAAAACCAGAAAAGTTGAGGATTGTTTTTTCTTTCAATCAATGGCTTCAAAATTCTATTGGTTCGATCGGGGTTGGGCAGATAGGACTTCGTGTCCGGTTGTTGATGCCTGAGCAGTAAAATCAATTTTGATATGCTGAGCATATGTTCTAGCTCGGGGCTATTCAACTGATCGACAAAATCCTGATGCTTTTTGGCTTCCTTTTGAATCTCTTCCAGTGGCGAACCAGCAATTATATGGGTTTTCATCAGAAAATCGATGCTGTTGCCTGCACTCATGAAATCGCCGTGCTCCACACCAGCTTGATATGATCGTTTCAGGTAGATCAAATTATCCAGCGCTTTTTCCTTCCAATGGTTGATATTGCTCCCAAAAAGAAAATTCAGCTGGCTGATGAGATGAACGCTGTTAAATTTGTTATTCAGGTCCAGTGCCAGCCTACCCACTGCATAACCGGTTTTGTAGTCTTGAAGACCGGAGCAGAGTATAACGGCATAGTTCATATAACCAAAGGCAGAGCTTTCGGTGTTACCATGTTGCAGGCTCAGTTCCACCATTTTCAGGGTGAGCAGAATCCAGAGATTTTGTCGAACACTATAAGCTGCTGGAATGATGGCGGTCAAAAGATCCATCTTGGCTTTGTGGTTGATGTCAGTCATCAATGGCAGGTAAATCAAATTGTTGATATTCTGCTGACCAATATCGAGCTGGATATCCTGCATTTTTATCTCAGAGACAATATTGATCTCAGGATCGTTAGGGGGTATCTGCTCTTTAAAAAGGAGCTCTAAAGATTCGAGACCGATTTGCAGCGCTTTCTCAGGCTGGTTGTTCTTCTGATACAGATTTAATTTGATGTTGATAACTTCAACCTTTTCCTGCACGGTTTTGATGTTCTGCAATAGCATGTTGAAAACCGGCTCGGACTTTTCAGTGTTGCCGATAAAATATTCGCATTCCGATTGTTTCAACAACAGATCTTTAGCCAGCTCATATTCATTGATCCAGGCATCTTCTGTCAGTAAATCGGAGCCAATTTTAAAATAACGCCAGGCTGTTTCAAAAGCGGCAGTTGTTTTTGATTTTCTGCCTGCCAACAGATTCAGCCGCGCCAGCTCATACCTTTCCACTTTCTCTACGATCAATGAACTCCCTTCATTCAATTGATTGATAATTTCATATGGATTTTGGTTAATCTCACACTCGGCTGTTGTTTTCTTCAAAATTCTCCCCAGCATGAGATGGGTCGCTTTTTTATCCGGCTCTGCCAGCATCGAATATGCGGCGTCCAGGACACGGCTGTGAGAAAATTGAAGTTTTTGTAACAGATCCACCTTCGATGCCGGGGTATCGGAACCGGAATGCTGTGGGGCATCTTTGACAGGTTGAATGAAGCCAGCATCAATTGCCGGTTTGAGATTTTTGAAAGCAGTTTTTTCATCCTGCTCAGAAGCACTGCTTAAGAGGTTCAAATCAAATTGCCTTCCAATACAGGATGCCAGAATAACCAGTTGACCGGCTTCATGGGGCAGGTTTCTGATTTTATCCCTCAGTAGATCGACTACGTTATTGGAGATATCGGCACTGTGAATCTGATCGATGTCCCATGTCCATAACCCTTTTTGAGAATCGAACTGGATCAGTTGTTTTTCGTGATAAGTCTGTAAGAGCAATTTTACAAAATAAGGGTTTCCCTCCGTCTGGTCGAGAATATGTTGAGCGAGTGTATGAAAGTCCTGTTTAAAAAAAAGGGCTTCTTCGATCAGAAGGCAAATATCCTCAATGTTCAACGGATTGACAGAAATTTCCTGAATATGGATCCCGGATTTCAAAACCTCATCCAGGGTAATGGAAAGCGTGTGGGAATGAATGACCAGACTCTCCTGATAAGCAATGATCAAGAATACATAGCGACTGTTGATGTCACTGAGTGCTGCTTGAATCAGTTGAATTGTTGCGGCATCGGCCCAATGGAAGCTGTCGATAAAAATGACCAGCGGTTTGCCTTCCAGGGTAAAGACCTGCACCAGACGTCTGAAGATATAATTCAGCCGATTGCGACTCTCATCAGGATCAAGGATGGGGATCCTGGGTTGCGGGCCAATGATCTCTTCTATTTCCGGAATAAAATTAATCAACATCTGACCGTTGCGGGCAAAGCTCTCTAAAAACTTCTTCTTCCAATTGTTGCGGCTATCTTCGTCTTCGGTCAGTATTTGGCGTACGATTGCTTGAAATGCGCTGATCAAAGGGTAGTAGGGAGTGTCTTGGAACTGTTCCTCACATTTTCCCGTGGCCAGGAAACCATTTTTTTGATAGACGAGGGCTGAAAGTTCCTTTGCCAGGGATGTTTTTCCCATACCTGCTTTTCCCTTCACAATCATCATCTCCACGCTTCCGGTGCAGACCCGATTGAAAGATTCAAACAGGGTGACCATGTTTTTCTCCGCACCGTAGAGCTTTGATGGAATCTGGAACCGGTCAATGTTATCCTTGCGAGCCAATTCAAACGGTTTAATCCAGCGTTCGGTCTTGTATTGGGTGCGGCAGTTTTCCAGATCCTTCAAAAGGCCAGATGCACTTTGATATCGGTCTTCGCCCCCTTTGGAGAGTAGTTTGAGTACAATTTGATTGATTGTGTAGGGGAGGTCCTGCCTGGATAGGAGAAGGGTATTCGGTTCAGATGCCAGGTGCGCATGAATTGTGCGCAACCTATCTTTATAGTTAAATGGGACCTCCCCCGACAACATTTCGTAAAAAACAGCACCCAGCGAGTATAGATCGCTCCGCTGGTCGATGGTCCAATTAATGCGGCCGGTCTGTTCTGGAGATGTGTAAACGAAATGATCGTCATCCAGGTTGAGGGGACTCTTGATACTGTTGGCTCCAAGGGGATGTTTCTGTTCACAGAGTCCGGTAAAAAATACGGCACCTGATTTTTTACTGATCAGTATGTTGTGAGGTCGAATGTCGTTGTGTACAAGATGATGCTGATGAAGTTTGCTCAGACTGCGTGTGATATTAGCAGCATATTCGAGAAACAGGTCCAGATTCAGGGGATTGTTGAGCAGGATAACAGACAGATACATTTCACCGCTGTCTTCCATGACAACTGCGACATTGTTTTTTATGATAATGAGATCAATGGACGATGGGACAACTGAGAGTTCCTGCTGTTGTTGAAACTGAAGTTGGTTCTCCAGCCCGATTAACTGGGCCTGTGTCAATTCAGTTGTAAAATACTTGATGATTACAGGCTGTTTATCCAGTTGTCTCTGTGCCCGGTATATAACGGATTTCGGAAATTCATATACGATTTCCAAGTGAATATATCCGGAAAATGAAATCATAGCAGACCTTATTTTTTGAGCGAATTGTTTGGATATCTTTTGTCACAGATAATGAATCCATTCGTAGGAGTTGAATATACCCTATTTTTGTTTTTTGCGGCAAACAGATTAAAATTTTCCGGCTGATTGAGTGACGGGAGTTTCAGTTTGTCTCTTAAGTAAGGCGAAAAAACCTGTGGGTAGACAGGCTGCGCACCTGAGAGGAGCGATAGCTCATGTCCGGTTATTAACAACATGGTCAACGGTTTCCTGGAAAACGGAGTCCAAGATCCTGCATTCATCAGGAACCGAATTTCCAGATTCGTCAATGGATCACATTTTAAATGATTGCGCATCACACTTTGAAGTTGCTTTTGAGAAACCGGCTCCTTCGAATCGATTGCTACCAGATAAAATGCAAAAAATTGATTGAGAAAGGTGGCCAGATTTATGATGTCTTCTCTGTGAATTGTTGATAGTGGCTGGGCGCGGATAAAAGCCTCATTCAGGAGACCATTCTTCCAGCTCGATAAGACACGCCTGTTTAACTGAGCCCGATAATTTAGGGGGAGCAGATAAATGGATTGCGGGGTTTCAACGATTTTTGTCCAGACAGCCGTGTCGAGCTGATAACCCAGTGGAAGAAACGGTCGGTTGAGTTTTGGCTCCTTCACAGAGCAGCTTGAGATGAGAAGTGACAGCAAGATCCACAATGGCAAACAAAGCAGAAATGAGTTGTCCTGTAAAGAAGGCAGATTGTTATTTTGAGAAGTCTGCACGGTGCATCCCTGGGATTAAAAAGTGGATCATAGTTCTAACAGGCCATCGGTTGTACCAGATCTTTGATTCTGTCACTTTCGACCGTATCGATAAATTCATTTCCAAGCAACTCACTTCTTGAGATGACAGTCTTCCAATAGGCGATTCTTTCTTCATCCTTTCGATTAAAGGTCCAGAAATCGGTGCGGTCCGGGATTTTATGAAACGGAAGCGATGCGATAAATGATTTTGAAGGTGCCACCAGCAGGACATTTTCCATATTCGATGGTTGGGGCTTTCTCCATGTCAGTTTTTTGTCAAGCCAACCGGGAATAATTCGGTCTGTAAAATGAGGGTAAAGTACAATGCTTTCATCTTCACTGTTCAGAAATGGTATATCCATGTGGTAATCGATGATACCGCCATCCCTGTAGACCCCTTTTGCAGCTCCTTGAATATCAGTGATGCCGGACATAAGTAGAGGGATGGACCCTGAAGCCAGAAGCGATGGCTTCAGATTTTCCTTGTCAAGAGGTACTTTTTGCAGTGGAAAATCGTTCTTTTGAAAAAAAGGGGGTGCTGTTTCAGGATGGTAAAACAGTGTCCGTTCAAAAAAAAATTTCAGAGATTTCCGACTGATAACGTTTGACAATGCCGCTCCAAATAGTCCCGCCCCGAGAAGAAGCTTGTTTTCGGCTGAGTTTGGCCATTTGCATCTGACCGTCATAAAATTTAACCTCAGATATGGATGATGCAGGATCTCCTGGATTCCAGATGTGTCAAGATAGGCGTCTCTGACGCGGGATGTTTCCTCGGTAACTTCTCGGGGAACAGGTCTCTCTGAATAGGTCTGACTTAAGTAAGCGGTTTCAAATTTTTTGAGAGCCTGAAGTGGATTCGAGCAGGACACCGCGGCAAACCGCCAGGCTCCGATTGAAGAACCAATCAGGAAAAGCGGCGCAGTTCGGTTTTTTAGCCAGGTTGAAAATAAAATTCGATCAAGATGGTTGAGTACCAGCCATTTTGGACCACCTGCTGCGCCGGCAATGACTTTCACCATTTCAGGGTGTAATCCCTTTTCTTTGATGATGGCATAGGCCTTTTTTCCGGCTAAAAAAACTAAGTTATCAGGCATCGCTTGATCTTTTCGGTTTAGAACGCACTGTTTGCTTTTTTGCAGAGATGAATTAGAATGTCTGTTCCAGCACATTTCTCATTCTTCAATGAGTCCGTATGGGAATAAATGAGCTTATCTTTGTTGGGATTATAAACATGGACGGTCAATTAAACAAGGAATGTGGGGGTATTTTTGATCTCTTGCGGCAGATAACACGATGACAGCAGTCATTTTATTTCTAATTGGAAGCGTTTTTCTGATTACGGGTGCACTTAAAGTTGTTTATTCACGCCCCTTCATAGCGCATGTTAGAAATCTGGGAATCCTGCCTCGCGCTCTCAACGAAGTAGCAGCTTCGCTCTTCATCCAACTTGAATGTGGGATTGGTGTAGCATTGATATTGTCCATTTTTACCATAGAGCTTGTTCCCATCTTGATCGGACTGATTTTTGTTCTATCCATCCTGTCAGCCTGGGGCGTTATTTCAGGGCGAGTTCAAGATTGTGGCTGTTATGGCGGGTGGCTGAACCTGACCCTGAAACAGAGCCTGGGTT
>Ga0233437_1007925_pt1 | contig 10062 bp, 6 predicted proteins | sample SI_122_August201_FD_182714 | JGI IMG/M metagenome (GOLD analysis project Ga0233437, IMG submission 182714) | Seawater microbial communities from Saanich Inlet, British Columbia, Canada - SI_122_August2016_200_MG | ecosystem: Environmental > Aquatic > Marine > Inlet | place: Canada: British... | reverse complement strand
GCTTCGATCTTTTTCCCTTTCGTCTTTTTCAGCACAAAGGCGATGTATTTTTTTTCCAGTTCTTCAAGGGTGATGGGGTCTTCGGGGAAAATCTGCAGGTCCCCCTGCCGCTGGATAATATAGGAAGGAAGATTTCTTTCCTGTATGATGTCCGTATCTTCAAGGATAAGGATTCTTTCGATGGCATGCTCAAGCTCCCGTACGTTCCCGGGCCAGGGGTACTGTTTCAACACACCGATCGCCTCGGGGGATATCCTTGGCGTCGACTTCTTCATTTTTCGGCTCAGTTTTTCTAGGAAATGTTCAATGAGAAGCGGGATATCTTCTCTCCTGTTCCTGAGGGGCGGCAACTCCAGGGGAACCACGCTGAGCCGATAGAACAGGTCCTCTCTGAATGTCCCGTTCTGGATGGCTTCGGGAAGTGGGGTGTTGGAAGCGGCGATGATGCGGACATCCAGTTTTATGCGATGTTGGTCGCCCACCTTCATGAACTCCCGTTCCTGAATGACCCTCAGGAGTTTGGCCTGAATTTTGAGGCTCAGGTTTGTAATTTCATCGAAGAAAAAGGTGCCATGATTGGCCAGTTCAAAGAGGCCGTGTTTGGTCTGATGGGCCCCCGTAAAAGAGCCCTTCACATGGCCGAAAAGTTCACTTTCGAGGAGCGCTTCCACCAGCGCGGAACAGTCCACCGCCACAAATTCCATGTCTTTTCGATTGCTGTTGGCGTGAATGGCGCGTGCTACCAATTCTTTTCCGGTCCCGCTTTCACCGCTGATGAGCACGGAACTTTCGGTGGGGGCAACCCGGGCGATCTTTTCAAAAATTTTCCGAATGGGCGGGCTTTCGCCCACGATAAGGCGTTTGGGCGAATCCTGTTTGATGCCGGCGCGTGCAGGGGACGATTCTCCTTCCGCCGCCTTTTTGTTGTAGACCTTGTTCAGGGCGGCGTCCAGGTCATCCAGGCTGAAGGGTTTGGTCAAATAGTCCAGGGCCCCCAGTTTTGTACAGTGGACCGCCGTTGCGATGGTGGGATATCCGGTAATCATGACCACATTTGCTTCCGGGTCGTCTCGACGGATCTGTTGAAGGGCTTCAATGCCGTCCATATCCTCCATTTTAATATCCAGTAGGACCAGATCGAAAGAACGGGTCTGGAGGCGTGCCAGCGCTTCTTTTCCGTTCAGGGCCTCGGTGGCATGTATGTTGCGGTTGACAAGGGCACGGCTGATCCCTTTTCGGACCACTTCTTCGTCATCGACGATCAGCACATGTTCTATTTTTTTTCTTTTGGCCATTCAGCGTTCATTATTTTGCGGTTGGCTCATGGCTAACCCTTGTCGTCAATCATCGGGAGCAGTACCTTGAAAGTTGTGCCCACATCCGGGACGCTCTCCACCTGGATGGAACCCTGGTGGGCATCCACAACCCCTTTGACGATGGCCAGCCCCAGTCCTGTCCCGATGACCTGCCGGGTTTTGGGGTTTTTCACCCGGTAGAATTTATCGAAAATCTTAGGCAGCTCCTCTTTGGTTATGCCGACCCCCGTGTCTTCAACCCGTATTTCCATATATTCGCCCAGACCTTTGGCGGAGATGGTGACCTGGCCCCCTTCGGGGGAGTAGTTAATGGCATTGCTGATGAGATTGTTGAAAATTTCTTCGATTCTCTTGGGGTCCGCCTGTACCGGTTTCAGGTTCTCTGAAGAATGGTTCAAGACAATGCTTTGCTCCTGGGCCCTCGGTTCCATGAGTGCAACGATTTCCTCGATGATGTTGCCGATATCGGTCGGTACCTGGTGTTGAACAAACTTTCCCGCTTCGAGTTTGGCAATGTCTAAAAGGTCATTGATAAGGTTCAGGAGTGAATCGATCTTGTTCATGCCCCTTTCGACGAAATCCTGCTGCTTTTCTTCCAGGGGACCCGCCAGCCCTTCCAGCAGGACACTATTGATCTGCCGGATGGCTACCAGGGGGCTTCGGAGTTCATGGGCCACCATGTTGACAAAATCTGATTTCATCTGGTCCAGCTGCTTGAATGGGGTAATATCTTCGAGGACTGTGACGGTCCCGGCAACGGTCCGGTCCGGATCAATGGCCGGCGCAGAGATTGCCCGTAGGATATTTTTTTTCAGCTTGATTTCCTGGGAGACGGACTCCCCTTTGGATTCTTCGTCGCCTAGCAGCTGCTTCAGCGTGTCAATGAGATCAGTATTTTTAATGATTTTCGAGATGGGTGTAGGGGCTTTCGGTCTTTCGGTAATCTCCATCAATCGCATGAGTGCCGGATTGTGAAGCACCACTTCCAGATTGCGGTTGGTCACCATCACCCCGTTGGCCATGCGATTGACGATGGTTTTAAGCCGGCTTTTTTCCAGATTCAGGTCGTAAAGGTTCCGGATGTTTTCCGCCTCAAACTGCCTGGCTTTCAATTCCAGGTGTCGTTTGTCTGCAGCCCTTCCCATAGTGATCAGAAACTGGTCGATCTGAAAAGGTTTGGTAATGAAGTCATAGGCGCCCTTTTTCATACATTCCACGGCTGTGTCCACGGTGCCATGGCCGGTAATCACGACCACAGGGATCTCGGGGTAGATATCTCGGGTCTTTAGAAGGACTTCCTCACCCCCCATAACGGGCATTTTCAGGTCCAGCAGAATGATATCTATCTTTTGTGCCGCGAGAATCTCCAGTGCCTGTTGCCCGTTTTCAGCGGTGGCAATCTCATATCCCTTGCCGGCCAGCACACGACCGCATCCCTCTCTGACAACTTCTTCATCATCTACGACCAGAACAAGTGTGTTTTCAACCATTATTCATCCACTCCGATAAAAAGGGGTTCTTCCACGGACGTTTGGGAGGATTCCTGCGGCAAATCAATGATGAAGGTGGTTCCCCCCTCTTCTGGGCACTCAAATTGAATGGTGCCATCATGAAGGTTAATAATGTTCTGCGAAATACTGAGGCCTAAGCCCGTGCCTTTTCCCACCGGTTTGGAAGTATAAAAGATATCAAATATTTTGTCCCGCATTTCCACGGGTATTCCGGGGCCTTCGTCGGAAACCCGAATGACAAACTTCGAGTCCTCTTTAAGATATTCAGCTTTGATTTTCAACCTCCCCACACCTTCCATGGCATCGGATGCGTTGATGAAAAGGTTTGTAAAGACCTGCTGCAACTGTCCCATGTCTCCCAGCATGGCGGGCATGCCCGGTTCAATATCCTTGGATATGCGAATATCCTGAAAGGCTGCCTGTTTCGTCAGCAGGTTTAAACAGGTGTCAATGAGTTTTTTCAGTTCAAAAGCGGATTCCTTACCGATGGATTGCCGGCTGAATTCCAGTAGTTCGGAGACAATCTTTTTGCATCGGAGGGTCTGCTTGATGATTTCGTCGACGTCTTCCACGCACTTCTTTCGATCTTTGAGACTCTCCTTGAGCAGTTCCGCGTAGATCAGCACACCGGCCAGGGGATTGTTGATTTCATGGGCAACGCCTGCCGCCATCCGTCCCACAGAAGCGATTTTATCCGATTGCACCAGTTGAAGATGGGCATCTTCCAGATCCTTGCGCATCTGAAGAAATTCACGCATATCGGTAAATGCGCCGACGCTTCCAATCTCTTTCCCTTCACTTCTGACGATGGATGCGGAAAGGGTAACCGGAATCTTTTCCCCCGATTTTGTGATGATGCACATATTCGTGGGATTCAGTTTGCCCACCGGACCGTACTCATCGCTGCGCATTTTTTGCATGTTTTCCTTGGCCGTGTCAATGTCGTAAAACGTGCTGAGATGGCCTGTATCCATGATTTCTTCGGCAGAATATCCGGTCAATCGTTCCATGCCTTCGTTAAAAATCAAGACATGGCCTTTGGTGTCAACCATCACGATTCCGTCCACCGAACTTTGAATAACATTCTGGAAGAAAATTTTCGATTTCTGAACTTCCCGCTGTAGCCTGATCCTGTCGGTGACATCCCGGGCCGCTTCAAGTACCTGAACGATATTTCCCTCGTCGTCAAATATGGGTGCAACCGTGACCACATCAAAATGGGACTCACCTGATTCGGTTTTGACCTCAAGAATAGTGCTGACGGTTTTGCCCGTTTTCTTGACTTCCTTAAGGTAACAGCGTTTTCCCATTTCATAGCAGGGCCATTGGCGCTGGTAGCGTACCTTATAGCATTTCTTGCTGAGTGCTTCTTGGTAGGTGAGATTGTTTTCTCTGAGAAATGTTTCATTGACCATATTGATGGTCATGTCTTCGTTGACCACCATGAGGCGGTAGGGAAGGGAGTCCAGGATAATCTGGGTATGCTGTTTTGATCTCTCCTCTTCCTGCAAATGGGCTTCGGCCATAAAGAGTTTTCTAGCGGTGTTGTGATCAAGGAGAGCAACGCCTCTGGGTTTGGTTCGAAGCAAGTCTTTTACAACCTCTTCGGAACCGGTCAATTCGATGATCAGATTCAGGCCATCGACGGCATAGAGGTCCGTGTAGTCGGTGGTGGTAAGAATGCCCATTTCCCTGGCATAGACAAAGCCGTTGGCATGGGGGTCCAGGCTTGAAACGCCCATGATTTTCATGTTCATTTGACTAAGTCTTCCTTCCCGGTATTGCTTCAGGACTTCATGGCAGGCGTTTCCGCCACCGAAAATGGCGGTGATGAACGTGGGGACGTCATGCTGATTCTCTTCAAGAGCCGACATTAATGCCGGCAGTTTGGGAGGGGCAGGGGGTTTGGATTTCATGGGACCTCATTGGACAAGGGCTGCCGTTCACCTGCATGTTTTTGTAGGAGACAGTCTTTGAACTATGTTTTCTGCAACCGCGCGGCTACTTTTTTTTCCATATCCTTGCAGATGGATTTCAGGGCCGGGCTCGCTGAGACAGGCCCTGAACCGTTCCAGCCATCGGCAAGGGCTTTTTTCTTTTTTCCCCGGAACTGCAAAACGTCGTCCGCCATGGCTTCCCACGCGAAAAGCTTTTGCAGAATATGTCTCTCAGGAGCCGTCAGGTCCCGATCCGTATCAAAACGCTTGCCGTTTTTCGTTTTGATAATCATGTGGTTTCTCTTGTCACAATAATTGCAGGACTCGGCCATTATAGGGAATAATGAATTGAATTCAAGAAAAAACCCGAAAGGCACCGGGAAGCGGCCTCTTTCGGGTTTCTTGATTTTGATTGAAAAAATGGTTGATTTATACGACGGGTCTGGGCAGGACACCCGCTCTTTCAGCGATTTCGGGTACTTTGTGTTCCCACTCAATGGCCATGAGGTGAACGCCCGCCACGCCTTCCATCTCCTTGAATTCCTCGATCTGCTCCAGTGCGAATTTGATGCCTTCTTCTGCCACTTTGCCCTTGCCGGCACCCCGCAATCGTTTGACCAGCGATGGGGGTACGTCCATACCCGGCACCTGTTTTGACATATACAGGGCCATACCGACGCTCTTCATGGGGGTGACGCCCGCGAGGATGTAACATTTTTCATGCAGGCCCATATCCACCGCACGTTTCATGAATTCCCTGAACTTGTCCATGTTGTAGATGCACTGGGTTTGAACAAAATCAGCACCCGCGGATATTTTTTTGGCCAGGCGGTAGACCCTGAAATCAAAAGGTTCCGCAAAGGGGTTGCTGGCCGCACCAATGAAAAGCTTAGGGGCGACGTCCACGTCCGAGCCGTTAAGGAATTTCCCTTCATCCCGCATGGTTTTGGCGGTGTGGATCAATTGCATGGAGTCAATGTCAAAAACATTTTTGCTTTCGGGATGGTTTCCAAATGACTGATGGTCTCCGGAGAGGCAGAGCATATTCCGAATGCCCAAAGAATAGGCGCCCAGGATGTCACTCTGTATGGCCAGGCGATTCCTGTCCCGGCATACCATCTGATAGTTGGGTTCGAGGCCATGTTGTATGAGGATAATAGAGGCGGCCCAACTGGACATGCGCACAACGGCGGTCTGGTTGTCCGTGACATTGACGGCATCCACGCACCCTTTTAAGTGGTTCGCCTTTTCAATGAGGTGATCCACGTTTGCGCCTTGCGGCGGCCCGCATTCACCGGTAAAAGCGAAATGACCTGCGCTCAAAACTTTCTCCAGATTGCTTCCTGCTTTGTGCTCGCTCATTTTACCAGCTCCTCCCTGATCATTTTCCTCGGCCCACCATCGCGTGCTGTGGTCCAGCTCTTGGGCGGTCTGAATACCGTGAGTTCGTCCAGGCGGTCCTGCTCCATCATTTTCGTTACAATTAGATCCCAGACGCAATCCACATCCTGGCTGATTTCACATTTTCCGTTGGAAGACCCTCCGCAAGGGCCGTTCAACAGGCTTTTTGAACACCGGGCGATGGGGCATAGACCACCGAAAAGGTGTATGGCACACGTGCCGCAACCGGCACACCGTTCCGCCCACACACCATGTTCCACGGCACCGCCCATAAATTTTGTATTGACGCCCGGGAAAATCTTTGTATCGGGGTACCTTTCGGAAAGAAACTGCGGACCCACACCGCATGCGATGCTGATGACCGCGTCGTAATCCCCTATGACGTCCTTGAGTTCATTAATGTACTCCGGGTCGCACTGTCGTTCCAGCGTGTGTTCGCCCACCATTACATCCAGACCTTCCTTCTTTCCGGAAATTCGGAGGGTGGAAGCCAGGATTGCCGCTTCTTTGGCGCCCCCAACATTACACACCGTTACGCAACCTTTACATCCAACCACAAGGATTCTCTTAAAATCCTTTACCATCTCAAGCAGTTCCTTGATCGGTTTTGATTCTGCAACAATCATTGTTATTCCTCGCAGCGTATAATAAGTTCTATGCGGTCAGGATTGGCCCCAATCCCTTGACAGTGTTGACCATTTGGTCCGCCACTTCCACAAATTCCTGGCCTTTTCCGGCACTCATATGAAACACATCAATCCTTTCCGGTTCGATGCTGAGGCTTTCCAGGATCCCCTTGACTTGCGTAACCCTTTTGGCGGCCTTGGTAATGCCGCTGATGTACTGGCAGCTGTCTTCCTGACATCCCGCCACGTAAACACCATCCGCACCTTCTTCAAAGGGTTTCAGAAGATGCAGGGTTTCAATTCTGCCCGTGCAGGGGACTTGAATGATTTTAATATTATCCGGTAAAGCCTTTTTCATGCCTTGGGACACCTTGGCAGCGGATGATGCACAATTTGCGCAGCAAAAGGCGACAATTTGAGGTTTGAAGTCATCCATATAACCATCTCCTTGAATGATTGACAATTGTTCTGTTTTTCAAAGGACGACCGGCAATGTGCTTTCGGCCATCAATGAACGCCCTATGGGGCTGCCAGAAGCACCGAAGGCGCCTCGGTCAGCATTTGATCGCTGCAACTGGCCATGAAAATAGCCTTCCCGGGGCATTCGGCAACGCACATGCCGCAGCCTTTGCAAAGGGACGAATCGATGAAGGCCGCCCCGATTTCGCGGTCAATAACCGGAACCTGAAACGGACATGTTCTGACGCAGGTGCAGCAGACGGCGCATTTTTCGGTGTTGACATCGGCCACCATGCCGCCCACTTGAACCGTATCCCGGCAAAGTAATTCCATTGCCCGGGCAGAAGCGGCCTTGCCCTGTGCAATACTTTCCGATACGCCTTTGGGGTAGGCTGCCATTCCGGCGATGTAAATGCCGTCCCGGGTGGCGTCAACGGGCCGCAGTTTTTCCGGCGCCTCAGCGAAAAATCCGTTTTGATCCAGATCAACGCCGAAAATATCGGCCAGTTCGGCATTGTTTGTGCCTTGAATTGCCGTTTGAAGTGAAACAATGTCAGCTTCCAACAGAAGCGTTTTCTGAAGGACCTGATCATGAACCAGAACATTCAGCTTGTCACCCGCCGCCTGAACTTCAGGCCTTTTTTCCAACTCGTAACGGATAAAAATAACGCCCTTTTCCCGGGCTTCCCGATAGATGAGTTCCCGCTCTCCAAAGGTTCGTACATCCCGGTACAGGATGTAAACGTTCATGCTTGGGTTCTTGGCTTTCATGTCGATGGCCGCGCGAACGGAAAAGGAGCAGCAGATGTTGCTGCAATGAACGCAACCCAGATCTCCCCGGGAGCCCACGCACTGAATAAACACTGCCGCTTCGGCCTTTTCCACCGAGGCGGGGTCGCTAATAAGCTTCTGATCCAGTTCGGACCACAGCAGGACGTTCTTGTGCTGGCCATAGAGGTAGGCATCCGGTTTGGTGGCGGTTCCGCCGGGGGCCAGGATTGCGGCGCCGTAGGAGACGTCCTGTTGCGTGCCCTTCTGATTTACGGTTGCCGTAAAATTGCCACCGAATCCCCGGTTGGCCTCGACCGTGGTTTCTGTCATCACCGTGATCTTTTTATCCCCGAGAACAGTGTCCACAAGCCCTTTCAGGTGCTCCTGAACGTCATAGCCCTGCCAGGTCTTACGGATATGATGGCCGTTGCCGCCCAGTACCGGTTCTTTTTCCACCACCGTAACGGGATAACCTTCTAGGGAGAGTGCCAGTGCGCTTTCAAGGCCCGAAATGCCGCCGCCCACCACCAGGGCACTTTGGGCGACCGGCACTTCTTTAAGCGCGGGCGCCGTGAGGAAACCGGCGCGTGCCACCCCCATGCGAATCCGGTCCTGAAGCTGGGTGTCCGGGGTGTTTTCATCCATGTTCCGGAGGTCTACCATTTCGTAGAGATAGGGGTTCATCCCTGCCAGTTTCAATGCTTCCCGGAGCAGGTTTTCGTGGATGACCGGCGTACAGGAAGCGAAGACCAGCCGGTTGGCACCGGTCTCTTTGATCTTGGCGCTGAGGGTCATCAGGATATCGCCCTTTACGCCGAATGTGGTCGTAACGCCCGGCGCCTTTGACGCGTATGCGTCTATCTGCTCCCCGATGCCCGGTGCCATGTCAGGGCACAGTTGATAGGCGAACAAAATGGCGGGTGCCTGGCCGTCGTCGGCTTCGGGTTCCGGGTATTGTAAAGGTAATGCGAAAGGTTCGGGGTCGATAACCGCCGCCACTTCTGAAGCGGAAGCCGACGCCTGAATAACGGACTGACCGATGTCGTTGGGCCCCGCCGCGCCGCCGCAGACGAAAATGCCGGGGACGTTTGTGGAAACGGGCTTGAACGGCTCGGTCATGATGAATTGATCGGGGGTCAGGTTGAGCCCAACCATGTTGGCGATCTGTTCGGTTTGACTGCTGGGCTTGAGTCCGGTGGAAAGAACCACCATGTCAAATGGTTCGTTGTGGCCTTCGCCCGTTTCGTCAGCATAACTGATCATGAGATTGTCGCTGCCGGCATCGGTATCCACTGTGTGGACGCGACTGCGAATCAGACGCACATCTTTTTCAACGGCATCGTTCAGGTAGTCTTCAAAGTTTTTTCCATGGGTTCGCATATCCATGTAAAAAATGGTCGTTTCAATGTCTTCGTCGAATTCCTTGGTATTCATCGCTTCTTTAAGGGCGTACATACAGCAGACGCTGGAACAGTAGGGCGCATCACAGTGATTGATGTCCCGTGAGCCCACACACTGGAGCCAGGCAACCCGCTCCGGGGTTTTGCCGTCCGATGGCCTTTTGAGAACGCCGCCGTTGGGCCCAAGTGGTTTTTGAAGCTGTTCATATTCGACGCTGGTCACCACATTCGGGTTCAGGCCATAGGGATAGGTATCCTGTCCCGTGGGATCAAAGGTTTCGATTCCGGTTGCCAGTATCACGGCACCCACTTCCAGCTGTTTCTTTTCACCTCCCGTTTCCAGGGTCACCTTGAAATCGCCAACTTTACCTGAAAATTCGATCAGTTGGCTATCCAGCAAAACCTCAATGTTGGGGTCTTGATCGCAAGCGGCAATGCGGGGGTCCAGCTTGCAGCATGTGCATAAGGGATAGATTCGATGAAGGCTGGGTAGCATGCCGCCCAATGATGCCGCGCGTTCAACCAGGTGTACACCATAGCCTGCGCCGGAAAGGGAGAGGGCTGCCTGGATTCCGGCAATACCCCCGCCAATGATCATCACAGGGCTTCTCGGTTTTTGTTCACTCATAACAATGGTCTCC
>Ga0233437_1007920_pt1 | contig 10065 bp, 21 predicted proteins | sample SI_122_August201_FD_182714 | JGI IMG/M metagenome (GOLD analysis project Ga0233437, IMG submission 182714) | Seawater microbial communities from Saanich Inlet, British Columbia, Canada - SI_122_August2016_200_MG | ecosystem: Environmental > Aquatic > Marine > Inlet | place: Canada: British... | reverse complement strand
GTTTGATTGAAAGATGAACAATGCAAAATTATGTAGACTATAACGTAGTACAAAATCAGGATAAATGGGCACGTTTAGCAGCATTCGATCACGAAAAATGGGTGTTCAAATATAAAAAGCTATTGTGTCAGGTAGACAAAACAATAGCCAAAACAAGCAAGGCTTTTAAATATCAACATGAAATAAATTAAACGAAAGGATATTATTATGCCAAGACCAGAATTCCCAAACCCATATTGTTTTTTAACACCAAGAATAATTAGCAGGATAAGAAGCAATCAAGAGTATTATGATAGTGATCCTGAACGTGCCGAACGTGAACAGAGCGCACAGCGTGAACATAATGAAGAAATGGAACAGAGAGAGCAACAGCGTGAGCGTGCAGAAATGGAACAGCAACGAATATATGAAGAAGAACAGAACGAACAATAAAAATAATTATTGGGAACTTATTAACTGAATGAGCGTTAAATAAGTTATGAAAAATAAATGTAAAAGAAAAGACTTGAAAGATTGCCCATATCGTTATAAAGATATTGATTACAATCATTGGATAATTAGGGCTGGAAAATCTCTTGAATTTGCTGAACAAAGAGCGCAAATAATATGCGAGTCAATTCCTTGTAACTATGCAATTGAATTACTTTTAAGAGAAAAGAATAAAAATGCTTGACAAAATTAAAGAATATAAAAAAGAAATTATTATAGTAATATTTATTATTTCGATGGTTTATATTTTTTCCTTTTGTTTTCATGGCAACAGTAAAATATTGGGAATGGGTAAGAAATCTTTTTAATTTATGAAAATCAATTATAAAACATATCCCCAAAATAAACCAAACGATAAAGACATTTGTGTTTGTTATTGTCCTGATAATACTCCATTGGAATATTATGTAGTTAAATATATTAATTGTGAATTTAAGGACGAAGCATTAACTAATATAACTGAATATGTAGAAAGTTATGCTGTAATTGAATAAATTATTGAAAGTGTTATTTTTAACATTTAAAAGAAACGAATTTAATTATAATAGGCAGTGTTTATAATTCCAGTGAATTATATTCGGGAATCACTCATAAAAAGCGGTGGGTCGAGTGGTTAATATTTAATAATATTAAAGGAGTTAAAAATGGGCATTATATTAGTTGTTTTTGGGGTAATTTTATCATTTCTATTGTATAGAAATAGCTGGGTATATAATCAAAGGATTAAGATAATAGATATGGGAGAATGTTCATGTGAATTAGATAATTATATAAGTTATAATAAAATGTTGTTGAAAATATTCACATGGGATATAAATAAGATGAAAAAATAACTTGCTCACAAAAAATAGTTGTTTTTGATGATTAAGTTTTGTATAATAAAGGAGTAGTAAAATGAATATAAAAAATAATGAATTAAAAATATTTTATTTATCTAAATTAGATAGAAAATTAGACGAAACTATCTGTAATGCTATTAAAAAACATGGGTATGAATTTTATGGATCTGGATATGATCTTAATACAAGTATTCGTGATATGGCTTTTGATAAAAAAAAGAAAAAGGTAAAAAATAGAATTTGGAATATAGCTGAATATATGAATTGGCATAATTTACCACCGAGAAAAATGTGGGAAAAAATATTATATTATTATGACAAAAAAGGTGGTTATATAAACAACAAAAGCAAACAAATAAAAATAAACTGCAACTATGAAAAAAAATGCGGTGTTGAAGATGAAAAAAAATGTATTATTTGCGGTGATTATGAGAAAAAAGATTATGAAATAACAAAAGCTGAATAACATGAGAAAGCTAAAAATAAAATGGAACAATTATTGCAATAAAATATCAATATGGAAAAAGTTGAAAGTAAGTTAATGAAAAAGATTATATGTTTAATAATATTAATATCTATATTGTATTGTTCAAAAAATCCATACTATAAAAAGTATAAAGTAGTAATGCGATATGATAATTGCATATCTGATACATTATATGTATTTAATTACAAAAAACCAGGCATTAATACTATGAAATATTATGATATGAAGGGTAGGGAAGTAATAATAATGCAACAATATACGATGTGTATTTTAGAAAAATATCAAGTTCCAATAAAAAACAGGATGGGAGAAACCAAATATAAAAGAGGTGTGATAATGCCAGTAATTTATGAACCACGTGGAAAGGCAAGAGAATATTCAGAACTTGCTTGTAATCTTTATACAGGATGTTTGCATAAATGTAAGTATTGTTATTGCCCTGCAATAAGACGACAATCATTAGATGAATGGGCAAATAATCCAAAAGCAAGAACAAACATTTTAAAACAATTGGAAAATGATGCAAAGAAATTATTTAAAACAGATAAAAAAATATTATTTTGTTTTATGTCTGATCCATATCAAGATGAAGAAGCTGCATTTTTAACAAGACAGGCTTTATTGATATGCGAAAAATATCAATTTAAAAATGTTAATATTTTAACAAAAGCGGGTTTCAGAGCAGTAAAAGATTTTGATATTATAAAGCGAAATAATTGGAAATTTGGGAGTACTATAATTTTCAGATCTGAAGAGTATAGGAAAGAGTGGGAGCCTGGCGCACCGTCAATTGAATCAAGATATGAAACGGTAAAGATAGCACACAAACAAAATATTTTTACATGGGTTAGCGTGGAGCCTGTAATATATCCAGATGAATCATTGAAGGTTATGCAAGATTTGAAACAATATGTAAGTAAATGGAAAGTTGGAAAATTAAATCATAACAAAGAAATAGAAAACAGCATTAACTGGAAACAATTTTATTATGATGCAAAAGATATATTAAATGGATGCGATGTATATTGGAAAAAAGACTTGTTGAATCATATAAAATAAAAAGTATTTTTTTTTATCAACATAATAATAATGATTAATAACTATGAAAACTAAAAAGAAATTAACAGATAAACAAGAACGATTTTGTTTAGAGTATGTAATTGATTTGAACGGTACACAGGCAGCAATTAGGGCAGGATATTCAGAGAAAACAGCACAAGAACAATCTTCTCAACACTTATCAAAACTTATTATTCAACAAAGAATTGCAGAACTCCAAAAAGACAAGGGAATCCGTTGCCAGTTTAATGCGGATAATGTATTTAACGCTTTAGTTAAACAAGCTACATTTGATATAAAAGATATTATTAGCGTAAAGCAAATAACGTTGCAAGATGCCAAGGGGAATGATTTCGTTCGTGATTATATTCATTTGCAAGATTGGGAAAACATAGACGGGACTTTAATATCAGAAATAAAACAAAATAAAGATTTAATGACACAGGTCAAGTTTTATGATAAGCAAAAAGCACTTGAGTTAATAGGTAGACACTTTGCTATGTTTGCGGATAAAATAAAATTTGAAGATGAGACTAATGATCTTGAAAAAATACGAGATTTATTAATGGATGTAAACAAAAAAGATGTTAAATAAATGGAGACTGCCACCCAGACTTTTAGACTTAACAGATATACAGCAAGATTATTTAAACGATATTTTACATAGATTTATTATTTTGCCTGCAGGTCGTAGGTCAAGAAAAACGCTTATCGGTAAATGGAAAACAATAATCCAAAGGGGTTTTACTGGGAGTCATAAAAATTTCTTTTTGGGTGCGCCAACATACTCACAGGCAAAGTCTATTTTTTGGAAAGACTTAAAACGATATACATATTATTGGTGTAAACATATTAGCGAATCTGAACTAATTGTTAGTCTCAACAATGACAATATGATTCAAGTCGTAGGACTTGACAAGGCTGAACGCTTGGAAGGTACTCCCTGGCATGGATGCTTTATAACAGAAATGCCAAACGTCAAAGAACACGTATGGAAGGAGAATGTACGCCCGATGTTATCAGATACAAAAGGTTTTGCATTACTTGATGGAGTACCGGAAGGATTAAACTATTATCACGACATGGCATTGCGTGCTTGCGGCGGTGCAATTCCTAAAACGGAGCCGATTAAAGGGGCTTATGCTACAAGCGAAGAATTTCCTGAATGGGCTTATTATTCGTGGTTTTCTTCTGATGTATTAGACGCTAACGAGATCAAACTTGCAAAGGCTGAATACGATGAACGAACTTATCGACAGGAGTACGAAGGATCATTTGAATCGTATGAAGGGCTTGCGTACTGGGCATTTAGCAAAGACAATTTAAAAACCGTTAAGTACAACCCAGGCGAAATTGTTCATATCGGAATGGATTTCAATGTTGATCCAATGACAGCTACGTTCAATCACATTAGATCAAACGATGTGTTTCAATTTGGAGAAGCGTATCTTAATCATTCAAATACTTATGAAATGATTAATCATATTAAGGAACTTTTTAAAGTTAAAAATTGTTTAATATATCCAGACTCAACAGGTAAACATTTGTCGAGTAATGCAACCTTATCAGACATTTCACTATTGAAACAAGCTGGGTTTGATGTAATGGCACGAAGTAAAAATCCATTACAAAAGGATCGTATTAATGCAGTCAACTCAAAGTTAAAAGCCGGTGATGGAAAGTGTCATTATTTTATTGATATTGAGAATTGTCCTAAAACGATTAATGACTTTAACAAGGTAACATCGCTACCGGATGGGAGACTGGACAAAACACAAGAGAAGTACGGATTAGTTCATATAGCGGATGCACAAGGTTATTTAATTAATTATCATTTTCCAATTAGAAAATATGAAGTAAAGGTTTATTAATGAAAAAAGTATTTGTAATAGTTTCAAACACGTGTGCTGATTGTGGTAATAAAAATGCTGTAAAACTTCAATCAACAAAGCCAACTAATGAAGATATAAAAGCAACCAAAACAGCAATATGGGGTATGTCTTGCATAGAAACAAATGTCTTTGAAGCAGAGATAGACGGTGAAATAATTACAAATGAAGATAATTAAATGGAACTTTTTTACAAGTTGAGCGTTAAAGGATAAAACAAGGAGCTAAAAATGAAAAGCCAAGAGTACAAAGATTTAAAGAATCAGATCAAGGTATTGCGCAAAGATATATTGGAACAGATAGAAGGTAGGAGTTTTGTATCTTATAAACTTCCAAATGTTTTCAATATGGAATGGGTTAAAGAAGAAAAAACTAAAAAATCTATATCAGATGAAATCGAAAAAGCGATACGTGAGTTTATAGTAAAAAGACCATATAAAAGCCCTGAATATCTAATTTTATCTCAAGAGCAATATATCGATTTATTAAATGAAATAAAAACGGATAAGGAATTGTATTATTATCACGGTTTATTTGTATGTATATTTAAATCTGATATTAAAAAGAGTATCAAAGTTGCATAATGAAACCAAAAAGACATCACAACAACAAAGGCTATCAACAAATTAAATCAGGCAAAGTAAAAAGAGATTTAATGTATATTACTAAAAAATTAGGTGTAAAATATGGAAAAATAGCTTGATTCTTAAATAAAAGTTTTGTATATATAATTGTATTATAACCATAATACTGACATAAGTTCGGTCGACTTAATAGTTACCGGACTTTTTTTTATTTTAACAAGGAGAATTACCATGAAACGTTTTATCATTTTGTTTGTTGTTTTGTTTTGTTTTGGTCAAGCATTTGCTGCGGATACCACGAATTGCGCTGTTAGTTTTGATGAGACTGATTACTCATTAATGTATTATGGAACGCTTGTTTTTGGTGCGGCAGGCGGTACTGATAATACAACTACGCAATGGATGCGAATTGATGGGCTTGATTTTGAAAATTATTTAGGGAACGTTCAATTTAAAGCCGTTGATATTACAGGAACAGAAGACTTTAATGGTTATATTGAGTTTTGTGATAATACAACCGGAGCAGATTTCGGAGCACTTGCAACTGATGCTGATTTAGACGCAATGGCAATTACTACGGTAACAGATACGGTTGGTATAGCACTTGGCACGAGAACATTCGGGCATAAATACATGAGAATTAAACTTGATGGGCAAACTGGCAATCCGAATGAATTGGATGTTAAGTGGTATATTTTTCTACCTAAAAAAATAACTACAAAACGTATTGGATCGGTTGGAGACACGCTCTAATGTCAAATGCTTTAACTGCAATATCAAATGAATTAATTGATCTTATCAAAACCGAATATCCACGTTTTAATGATAAAGGTAGAATAGAATTAACTCAAAAAGTTGAAAATGCAAATTTAGGATATGAAGATTGTATTATAATTGATCCACAGCCGGACGATACTCCTGCTATTTTAACGGCTGGTGAAATAAAAACTTATGTGTTCAATCTTGTATATTTCAAACATTTATACGATGAGAAAATTTCAGACTATTCAGACTTTGCAGAAAGTTTGGATAGTTTTCTTTTAGGTTATACTCACCATTCTGGATATTGGGTACAATTAACACGAACTACGGATTATAATATAGATGAGTATTTGCCGGAGTTTGATGAAGAAGATGAAGGTGATAGTATTGATCTTGGTGGGTTTGTAATGACAATGGTATTCACAAAGTATAAGGCAGAATAATGGAAACAGTTTGTGATTATATAGAAAACAATTATGAGTTATTATTTATAAACCATGAAGATAATAAGTATAATTGCCATTGTATTGTAGATAATAATTATAATGGACACGAAACAAGTGATCCTATGTCTAATTGTAATGAATGTGGAAGCGATAAAATAGAATTCGATATTATTAATAGCAAATATGGAATGAAGTGTAAAAATTGCAATTATTTTTATGTTATAAGAGATTACAATAAAGTATAAATCGAGTTAATATTTAATTATGTCAGAACATAAAAAATATAAAGTATTTCAATATGATTCTTATTATCCGTGTGGTGGAATAGAAGATTGTTATGTAGAGTTTGATATATTAGAAGATGCAATTGAATATATAAAATCAAACCAATATGATTATAATTATATTATTGATAGAGATACATGGGAAACGGTTTTCGATTTAGATAATATTTAATAAAATAATAGTTATAAAATTAATGAAAGGTCGGTTATGTAACCAGGTACGACCGACACCTGGTTGCGAATCGACCTTTTTTCGTTTGGAGAAGATGTGAAAAAATACAAAGCAAATAAAAGTTTTCAGGAATTGGGTATTGAGAATTCATATCAAGGATTAGAAACTTGGCAGTATTATGATTTAAAAAATGGGAAAATAGTTGAGATTGAGCAAGTGCCTATTCCGTTAATTGAAAATAAATTTGTAAAGGAAATTAAGAAGGAGAAAAAGTCATGGCAATAGATCCAGGAATGTATTCAATGCAACAGTTTCAAGTTGCTGTATTAGCTGAAACTACATTAGGCACTGCAAAAGTTGCAACAATGCAATATGTCAACATTGACGGTTATCCATCTGTAAGCAGGAATCCAGAGCGTTATCTTGAAGTAAGGCACGGAACTGGTAGGACTGCAAAGAAAGCGGATGTCTATGTCAATCAATATGGCAAAGAGAAAACGATATCGTTTACCGCTTTTTACGATCAAACATTGGCTCCGATATTTATTGAGAATTGCATGGGGCTTGTGGTAGGTTCTTCTCCGGCAAGCTTTGATATTGCAACCGGTTTTTTGGGTGTAGAATGTAAGCATGGCGATACTGACACGGATAATACTGGAGCTTTAACGGTTGCGCTTATATCGCCGGAAGGCAGCAATTCAGAAATATATCCAGGATGTTTTGTTGATAGCTTTAGAATGTATGCTGATAATGCGGCGGATGGTGGACGTTTTAAAATGGATGTAGTTCTAAAAACAAGACATAACATTTCAGGCAGTCAAGCTGCGCCAACAACTCCAACCGCTTATCCTTCAACTTACCGAACCATACATGATTTAAGCACAAAGATTTCAATTGGCGGCGTCGATTGTGTTATGAACAAAATGGAATTAACACTAAATAGTCAAGTGAAGTTTTTTGGTTATGGTGCGCTTGGGATTCCGCAAACTATCGCAAGGGGAATACCTGAATTTTTAGTTAGTGGGATATTTGGAATTAAATACGATGCGAATACAGCGGCAATGCTTCCCAAACAGTACGATGAAAATGATATTGAAGTTCTTTTATATACTGGTGCATCGTGGGCAAGTGCTACGTTTGGATTAAAAGGGAGTTACGGTCAAATATCAGACAATTTTGATCCGGCAGAATTTGAAGGCGGAGCGTTTGTTGATTTACCGATTAAATTTATGGCTCATACGAGTGGCGATTTAATTTCTTTAGTTCCATAATTAAGGAGAAGAAATGGCAATTGATACAGGCATGTATGCCATGCCACAATTTAGGGTTGCGCTTGCACCAGAAACGACACTGGGAACGGCAAATACAACAACGATGCAATTGGTTAATATTGACGGTTATCCTTCAGTATCAAGAAACGTTGAACGGATGTTAGATGTTAGGTCTGGAGTTGGCAGAACGGGCAAAAAAGCCGATGTTTACGTAAGTCAATCAGGCAAAGATAAGGTTTATCAATTTTCTGGTTATGTTGATACTTCAACTGTACAAACAAGCGGAACGATAACAGACGATACATGGTATCAAATAGTTTTATATGCTGGTAGTGATGACTTTGCGAATGTTGGAGCGAGTAGCAATGCAACTGGAGTTGTTTTTAAATCAACTGGCACAACACCGACAACATGGACGAGTAGCAGCAAATTACAAAAGGTTACAATCGGAATGATGCTGCTTGAAAATTGTATTGGTAATCTGGTCGGATCTTCTCCTGTAAGTTATGACATTGCTTATAATTATACCAGCCCTGAATGCGCTACTGGTGATACTGATAATAATATGACCGGAGCATTAACGTTGGTTTTAGTTTCACCCGAAGGCAGTAATTCAATTAGACAGGCTGGGTGTTTTGTAAGATCATTGAGATTATATGCCGATGTAGGAAGCGAAGGCGGGCGTTTTAAGTTTGATGCTGAATTAGTTTCCAGGCATATTACATCAACTGGTCAAGCCGTACCGAGTTCAATGGTTGCTTATCCGACAACTACATATCGAACTATTTATGATTTATCTGGTGCGGGTGGTTATGTTAATCAAATATACATAGGATCGTATGATGATGTAGTTTTAAACAAAGTAGAATTAACTATCAATAACAACGTGCGGTTTTTTGGATTTGGTATTGGTGGGATTCCGCAGACTATCGGCCGTGGATTTCCGGCTATGGATGTAAGTGGTATATTTGGGATGAAATATGATTCAAAGACAGCGGCGTATATTCCAAAACAATATGATGAGAACGATGTTGAAGTTCTTTTATATACTGGTGCATCGTGGGCGGCTTCCACATTTGGCATTAATGCAACGGCTGGACAGATAATGGATAACTTTGATCCTATCGATGTTGAAAGGGGCGCATTCATAGATTTACCGATTAAGTTCATGGCATTGACAAGCGGCGATGTTATCCAAATTATACCATAAGGAGCAAAATGATAAAATTCACAACTAAAACAATGACACTTGCACAGCGAACAGAATGTAACGATCTGGAAACTGAATTCAATCCAGAAAAAAGAACGGTCATTACCCGGGATATGTTTGCTCAAAGAATCAAGTATTTAAAATTCGGACTTGATAAATTAGGCGATGTTCAAATTACCGATGACAACTTTAATGAGTTAGTTATGCAATTGTCAACCAAAGAGATAGAAGATATTTCTGATAAGATAGCAGAAGAAACAAACTTTCCAAAAAAAAAGAACTCCAAATAAGATTAACAATTTGGGCTAATTATTTTAATGGGTGGAATGAAGAGAAATATGAGTTTCCATTTACAAATAAAAAAAATAAAACGTTTGAAAGTTTAGATGAAATACTCGAATTCACAAATGAGCATTTCGGGAGTGATTGCAGTTCGGGATTATATACCAGTGCGATGCTCAATTTCTCACTCAATCTTATCTGGGATAAGAAAGTTCAAGATTGGATTGAACGATATTTATTTTGTAAGGAATTCAACATTAAACCCTACGATGCTGGAAGTTACGAACAGCT